>Ga0100377_1000970_pt1 | contig 24795 bp, 17 predicted proteins | sample CryGeymeta201501_FD_83664 | JGI IMG/M metagenome (GOLD analysis project Ga0100377, IMG submission 83664) | Groundwater microbial communities from Crystal Geyser aquifers in Utah, USA - Crystal Geyser metaG 2015-01 | ecosystem: Environmental > Aquatic > Deep subsurface > Groundwater | place: USA...
ACATATTATTTTTCTTACTTTTCATTAACAGTTTTGCACAAAAAAATGCACTTTCTGTCAACCTTTTTGGTCAAATATTAGATGATAAAAACGAAGGTTTGCCTTATGTGGCAATTGGTGTTTTTAACACAAAAGATTCCAGTTATGTAAAAGGAAGTGCAACAGAAATGAATGGAAGGTTTTCAATTCCTTTACCTCCTGGAAATTATTATGCTCAAATTTCTTTTTTAAGTTTCGAAACCAAAGTCATTAACAGCATTGAAATAACAAACAAAGATGTCGATTTAAAAAAAATTAAATTAGTTACTTCGGTAAAAAATTTAGATGAATTTAATGTGGTGGAAGATAAAAATCTGATGGAGTTAGATTTGGATAAACGGATTTACAATGTAGATAAAGATGTTACCAATCAAGGAGCTGATGCAACCGAAATATTAGATAAAGTTCCATCTATTGATGTTGACATAGAAGGAAACGTAAGTTTACGAGGCAGTGGAAATGTGAGAATTTTAATCAATGGAAAACCATCGGGAATGACAGGTATTAGCACTTCCGAAGCACTAAAACAATTACAAGGAAGTCAAATTGAAAAAATAGAAGTAATTACCAATCCTTCATCTCGTTATGATGCAGAAGGGGAAGTTGGTATTATTAATATTATTTTAAAAAGAGATAAAAGAGAAGGAATAAATGGAGCCATAGATGCCAATTTTGGCTATCCTAATAATTTTGGTGGAGGTTTTAACATTACCTTAAAACGCAAAAATTTTAGTGTATTTACAGGCTATGGAATAAGTTATAGAGAAACTCCAGGTAATATAAAATTACATCAGCAATTTACCTACCCTGACACTAGTTTTAGTTATAAAAGCAATTCAAAAACTGTAGGAATAAATTTATCTAATAATTTTAGATTAGGTACAGAAGTTTTTATTAATCAGTACAATTCATTTACCGTTTCGGGCAATTATAGTTTAGGAGATGGAACCAATGAAACCAACTTAACTTATTCCGACTTTAATAATTTGGATGTAGCAACTCAAACTGTTGACAGACAAGAGCTGGAAGATAAAGAAGAGTCTTCTCATGATGTTTCCTTAAATTACCGCAAAACATTTAAGCAAAAAGATAGGTTATTAACTTTTGATGTGCAGCAATCGGAAAGCGTGGATAATGAACACTCTACAATTAGCCAAAATAACGATTATATAGTTAGTGATAACTTGGAGCAAAAAGCTTTTAACAATGAAAGCTCTAAAAATTGGCAGTTTCAAACCGATTATGTTCACCCTGTACTTAAAGGTAAACTAGAGTTTGGTTTAAAATCAACCTTAAAGGAAATTGAGGACGATTACCAAGTAGATCAATTGAACGATACCATTAGTACTTGGGAAGTGATGCCAGGTTTTAAAAACAAACTGATATACAACGATAAAGTATCGGCTGCTTACATTATGTTTGGGAACAAAATTAAAAATTTTTCCTACCAACTAGGAGTAAGAACAGAATATTCTGATATTCAAACCAATTTAACAGCCGCCAATGAAATTAACAAAAATGAGTACCTCGACTTTTTTCCAAGTGCTCATTTTACTTACGAATTAAAAAAAGAAAATTCATTACAGGTGAGTTATAGCAGAAGAATTCAGCGACCTCGGCATTTTTATTTATTGCCTTTTTTTAGTTTTAGTGATTCCAGAAATACCTTTTCAGGAAACCCCAATTTAACTCCAGAATATACTGATTCTTATGAAGTAGGATACTTAAAAAATGGAAAAAAAGGTTCTTTATTATCTAATGTCTTTTATCGATACACTACTGATTTTACAACTTGGATAACCACCTCAGACAGTCAAGGAATAACCAAACGAAATCCAGTAAATTTAGGAATTAAAGAAGCTCTTGGAGTCGAATTTTCGGGTTCTTATGAAATCATTACTTGGTGGAATTTAAGAGGTAGTTTTAATTTTTATAGAGAAATAATTGCTGGCGAATTTGCAGGAATTCAGTACGATAGTGACGATTATGCGTGGTCAACTAAATTAAACTCAAAATGGAGCATTAAAAAGAAAGTAAATTTACAAGCCTCATTTAACTATAAAGCACCTCAAAAAATTGCTCAGGGCGAAACCAAAGCATTTTACTCGTTAGATGCTGGATTTTCGTTCGATTTATTAAAAGGAAATGGAACATTAAGTTTTAATGCAACCGATATACTGAACTCCAAAAAAAGAAGATGGGTTGCTGAGGGTGAAAATTTCGTGTCAGAAAGTGAATTTCAACGACATCGTTCTCAAAATTTTAGGGTCAGTTTTACGTATCGTATTAACCAAAAGAAAAAAAATAAACCAGAAAGAGATTTCGAAAATTTTGATGGAGGAGGAGAAGGTGGTTCATCTATATGAATCAACGGATTTTGGATTTACAATTTGAAATTTTGGTTTTGTAATTTTTATTTGTAATTTTAGGGTATGTCATGGTTTTTTAAAAAAGATAAAGAAGAAACAAAACACCTTAAACAAATCATTCGTTGGTTTGAAATTCCTGCTAATGACTTTAGTCGTGCTACCAATTTTTACACTACTGTTTTTGGAATTGAATTAAATGTAGTTGAATTAAATGGAATTCGACATGGTATTTTTAAACTAAATGAAGGACAAATAACGGGAGCAATAGTTGATAATGGAGGCATAGAAGTAAAATCAGGAGTAGTTTTATTTTTTGATGGAGACCCTTCCATTAGCGATTTAGAAAGAAAAATTGTTGCGAATGGTGGTCAAATATTAGTGAGCAAAACCTTAATCAAAAATAAAGTTGAAGAAAATAAATACATCATTCCTAAGAACTTTATTGATGGTAGTAATTTAGGTTATTTTGCTTATTTTTTAGATACCGAAGGAAACAAAATGGGCTTGTTTGGCGGAAGCTAAAAGTTGAGCATTCGTTTTAAAAAATCAATCATATCGGTAAATATTTTTCTATTTTTAAACACTTCCAATTGTTAATAATTTCTTTATAAACCTTTTAAACAAAGGATTAAATCTCTTTTATTTATTTCTAATTTTAAAGATTTAATATTTTAAGCGAAATATGGCTGAAGAGGTTATTTATAGTGAAGATAACATACGTTCCTTAGATTGGAAAGAGCATATTCGTTTGCGACCAGGAATGTATATTGGAAAGTTAGGCGATGGAGCAGCCTATGATGATGGAATTTATATTTTACTCAAAGAAGTAATCGATAATTCCATTGACGAATATGTAATGGGACATGGAAAAAATATTGATGTCAGCATAAAAGATAAAGAGGTAAAAGTAAGGGATTACGGACGAGGTATTCCATTGGGGAAAGTGATTGATTGTGTTTCTAAAATGAACACTGGTGGAAAATACGACTCCAAAGCATTTAAAAAATCGGTTGGATTGAATGGCGTTGGAACAAAAGCAGTGAATGCACTCTCCAGTTTTTTTAGAGTAGAAGCGGTAAGAGATGAACAAATTAAAAAAGCAGAGTTTATACGAGGAGATTTAGTTAATGATTATGAAATAGAAAGCACTACACTCAGAAAAGGAACCAAAACAACTTTTATTCCTGACGAAGAAATATTTAAGAATTACCAATATCGAACCCAACACGTAGAAAAATTACTTTGGAATTATGCCTTTTTGAACACTGGATTAACCATTAATTTTAATGGGGAAAAAATTTATTCAGAAAATGGCTTAAAAGACCTTTTGGAACAAAATCTTTCCAGCACTCCAATTTATCCCATTATTCATTTAAAGGGTGAAGATATTGAAGTAGCCATTACACATACTCCTTCTTATGGCGAAGAATATTATTCGTTTGTAAACGGTCAATACACGCCACAAGGAGGTACACATCAAACAGAATTTAGAGCCGCAATTGTAAAAACTATTCGGGAGTTTTATGGCAAAGATTATGATGCGTCAGACGTACGTTCATCCATTGTAGCAGCAATCAGCATTAAAGTAATGGAGCCTATTTTTGAATCACAAACAAAAACTAAATTAGGTTCAACTGAAGTGGGTCCAGAGGGTCCATCCATGAGAGCATTTGTTCATGATTTTTTAAAAAGAGAATTAGATAACTTTTTACATAAAAATCCACCAATTGCTGAGGCGTTACAACGTAAAATATTACAGTCGGAACGAGAACGAAAGGATATGGCTGGAATAAAAAATATTGCCAAAAAAAGAGCCAAAGAATCTGCATTGCACAATAAAAAGTTAAGAGATTGTCGAGTTCATTATAACGACTCTAAAGAAATCGACAATAAAATAGAAACGATGTTATTCATTACAGAGGGAGATTCAGCTTCTGGTTCAATAACAAAGTCGAGAGATGTAAATACACAAGCTGTTTTTAGCTTAAAGGGAAAACCGCTTAATTGTTTTGGCTTAACCAAAAAAATAGTTTACGAAAATGAAGAGTTTAATCTGCTTCAAGCAGCACTTAATATTGAAGAAAGCATTGAAGATTTAAGATACAAGAACATTATTATTGCTACAGATGCAGATGTGGACGGAATGCACATCCGTTTATTATTAATCACTTTCTTTTTGCAGTTTTTTCCAGATGTAATAAAAAATGGTCATTTGTTTGTATTAGATACCCCTTTATTTAGAGTAAGAGATAAATCAAAAACCATTTATTGTTATTCGGAAGAAGAAAAAGTAAGTGCAATAGATGAATTAAAAGGAAAACCTGAAATTACACGATTTAAGGGGTTGGGTGAAATATCACCAAGTGAGTTTAAATTCTTTATTGGAAAAGACATTCGCTTAGATCCTGTTGTTATTGGACATGATACACCAATAGAAGAATTACTCGATTATTATATGGGTAAAAATACACCAGAAAGACAACAATTTATTATCGAAAATCTTAAAGTAGAAAAAGATATCATTATAGAAGAAATGTAACTAAAAAAGCTCGAACAAATCCCTCTAAAAAGGAAAAGTTAGGAAAGTGAAAAAACTGAAAATAAAACAATGAGAAAACAAATAAAATTACTGTTAATTCTGTTGATGATTTTTATTGAAAATATGAAAGTAAACGCTCAACCATCATCAGAAAGTAAAGAAGTTAATTCTTTGGAAAATAGACAGCAAAAAATGCCACAATTTCCTGGTGGAGATGATGCTTTTTACGAATTTTTAGATAAAAATGTTGAGTTGCCATTAGATTTTGATAAAAAAAAATATTTAGAAGAACATCATAACCAATACGTTCCAATTTCTATCGGATTTACTGTAGATACTGATGGCTCAATAATTAACGTAAAAGTGATTGACGGAGAAAATGATAGTTTAAATTCTAAAGCAAAAGAAATTGTTCAGAAAATGCCAAAATGGGAGCCTGGTCACCAAAATGGTTCACCAATAAAAGTTGAATTTGTTATTCCAATTCGTTTTAATTTGATGTAATTGCTGTATAAGTGAAGAAGAAAATATAGAAAGAGACGAAGCGTTTGATGGTGATTTTAAATAAATGACTAAAGCTAAAAAAATAAATGTTCAAGGTGTTGAAATTGTTCTTATAAAGAACAATAATGAGGAATTTATATCTCTTACTGATATTGCACGGTATCGCAATTACGAAAGAAGTGATTATATTTTACAAAACTGGCTAAGAAACAGAAGTACCATAGAATTTATAGGCTTATGGGAAAAATTTAATAATCCTTCTTTTAATTCCATCGAATTCGATGGAATTAAAAATTTGTCTGGTTCAAATAGTTTTTCGTTAACTCCTAAGCGATGGATAGAAACAACCAATGCAATTGGAATTATTTTTAAAACAGGTAGATATGGCGGAACTTTTGCTCACAAAGACATCGCTTTTGAATTTGCGACATGGTTAAGTGCTGAGTTTAAATTTTACTTTATTAAAGAATTTCAACGGCTAAAAAACGAAGAAAACCAACAGCTTAACCGTAATTGGAACTTACAACGAACATTAGCAAAAGTTAATTATCAAATTCATACCGATGCTATTAAAGAAAACTTAATACCAAAAGAATTAAGGTGGATTCTAAAAATTGATTCGCATCAAAATTTTCATAGTTTTTTAGAGACAATGAAAATTTTTGAAACACTATCTAGATTCCGTCAACTGACGGATGAAGCAGTATATGAAAAACTATGAAAACCCAATGGGAGCAAAAATAACAAACAATCTGACTGCGTTATATTTTTTTGGAATAGCCTTAGCTATTGCAAAAAAAATATGCCTTGCATCTTATTTAGTATCTTTGTTTTTTGAAAGAAATCAATTTTTAGAACCCACCTTAAACAAACAAGTAAATTATGTGTATTCAACCAAAGCTGATTTACTTAATGTGGCACTATTTGGCATAACCGCTAAACAATGGAGAGACATAAATCCTAAAAAGGAAGAAAATATTAGAGATGATGCAATTTTGGAGCAATTGGTTGTACTTAGTAATTTGGAAAGTATTAATGCGGTACTAATACATCAAAATTTAGAACAATCAATACGTTTGCAACAACTAAATTAAATAGCGATTTCTCAAATGAAATCATTATTAAGCAATAAAAATATAGAAAAGTTAAAATAGATTTTTCAATTTATAAAATGGCAGAAAACGAAGACGATAACATAGAACACGACGAAGAGTTTGAAGATAACAAAGGCGAACAGTTAGAAAATGTTATTCAGGTTTCTGGTATGTACAAAGAGTGGTTTTTGGATTACGCCTCTTATGTGATATTAGAAAGAGCTGTACCTCATATTTATGATGGTTTAAAACCTGTTCAAAGAAGAATTTTACATTCCATGAAAGAATTGGATGATGGACGCTACAACAAAGTTGCCAACATCATAGGAAATACCATGAAATTTCACCCACATGGTGATACCTCAATTGGAGATGCATTAGTACAACTCGGGCAAAAAGATTTATTAATAGATTGCCAAGGTAACTGGGGAAATATCTTTACAGGAGATAGAGCTGCAGCTCCTAGATACATTGAAGCACGGTTAACCAAATTTGCATTAGAAGTAGTTTTTAATGCAAAAACTACAAAATGGTTAGCCTCTTACGATGGTAGAAACAAAGAACCAGATACACTACCAGTAAAGTTTCCATTATTACTAGCTCAAGGCGTAGAAGGTATCGCTGTTGGTTTGGCTTGTAAAATGTTGCCTCATAATTTTATCGAATTAATTGATGCCTCCATCAATATTTTAAAAGGTAAATCATTTATCCTTTTCCCTGATTTTATTACAGGAGGTATGGCTGATGTTTCTGCTTATAATGATGGGTTAAGAGGTGGTAGAGTAAAAATTAGAGCCCGTATCATTCAAGAAGATAAAAAAACCCTAAAAATTACAGAGATACCTTTTGGAACAACTACTGATAAATTAATTGAGACCATCATCAAAGCCAACTCAAGAGGAAAAATAAAAATTAAAAAAGTAGAAGACAACACTGCAGAAAATGTCGAAATATTAATTCATTTGGCTCCAGGAGAATCGCCAGATAAAATGATTGATGCCTTGTATGCTTTTACCGATTGCGAAATTTCTGTTTCACCAAATGCAGGAATTATAGAAGATGATACTCCAAAATTTATTGGGGTTACCGAAATGCTCAAAATTTCTACGCAAAGAACAGTAGCGTTATTAAAACTAGAGCTAGAAATTAAATTAGGTGAATTAGAAGAACAATGGCATTTTTCATCCTTAGAAAAAATATTTATCGAAAATAAACTATATGTTAAACTTCATGGTTTGGGGTATGAAGAAGCAATAGAATTAACCCATGAATTATTAAAACCGTTCACTAAACTTTTAATCAGAAAGGTTACGGATGATGACATCAAAAGATTGTTGGAAATAAGAATGAGAAGAATCACAAAACATGATTCTGAAAAAGCTGAAGAGAAATTATTGTCGTTGGAAAATGAAATAGAGCAAGTGAAATACAATCTTTTAAACCTGATAGATTTTTCTATAAATTACTTTAAAGAATTAAAACGAAAATATGGTGAAGGGAGAGAACGAAAAACTGAAATTCGCTCGTTCGAGAGTATTGATGCCACTAAAGTTGCTGTAAATAATGTGAAACTTTACGTCAACAAAGAAGAAGGTTTTGTTGGCATGGGATTAAAAAAAGGAGAATGTGATTATGTCTGCGATTGTTCTGATATTGATGATGTAATCGTTTTCCGCGAAGATGGAGTGATGATAGTTTCAAAAATTACTCAAAAAGCATTTTTTGGAAAAGGCATTATTCATGTTGGAGTTTGGAAAAAAGGAGACAGAAGGACTATTTACAACCTAATTTATCAAGATGGTAAAACTGGTGCATCCATGATGAAACGTTTTGATGTAACTTCCATCACCAGAGACAAAGAATACGATTTAACAAAAGGAACCCCAGATTCTAAAGTGCTTTGGTTTTCTGCAAACCCTAATGGTGAAGCGGAAAGTATCATTATTAAGCTTCGACCTAAACCAAGCATAAGAAAACTAAAATTCGAAATAGACTTTTCCGAATTGGCAATAAAAGGAAGAACTGCTTTGGGAAACAGAGTTACCAAATACCCTATATTAAAAATCGAACTAAAAGAGAAAGGAGTTTCTACCTTATCAGCACGTAAAATATGGTTTGATGATACAGTACAACGATTAAACTCTGAAGGAAGAGGTGAATTTATTGGTGAGTTTAAAGCCGAAGATAAAATATTAACCATCATGCAAAGTGGTGAATATCATTTAACAGGTTTCGATTTATTTACCAAGTTTGAAGAGGATATGATTGTGATTGAAAAATGGAATCCAAAAAAACCTATCTCAGCAGTTTATTTTGATGGTGAAAAGGAACACTATTTTGTAAAACGATTTTTAGCTGAACCTACCGATAAAAAAGTATTGTTTATTTCAGAACACGAAAATTCACATTTAGAAGTAGTTTCAACAGATTGGCTGCCACAAATTCAATTGACTTATCAAAAAATAAAAGGAAATCAAAAAGAGGAAGAAACAATTGCTTTAGCATCTTTTATTACTGTAAAAGGCATGAAAGCCATTGGAAATAGACTGACACAACTTAAAGTAAAAAATATCGATTTATTAGAACCTTTGCCTTATAAAGAACCTATGCTGCAAAATACTGACGAGAATGATGGTCGTGATGCTGCTGCTGAATTAAACGATGAACTAGAAGATGATAGTGATGATGATGAAAATGAAGATTTTGTAGCTGATGATTTTATGGATGTTCCAGAAGAAAAAATGGAGCAACCTCTTAAAAAAGAAAAAAAATCTGGTCCAATAAAAAACTTAGATGAAGATGCTGAAGAAAACCAAATGACTTTATTTTAATGGTTTTATCAATCACATTAATTATCATCATCATTACTGTTGCGGTATCATTATACGCCAACAGTAACCCCGAATTGTATAATAAACTAGTATTTAACCCTTATCAAGTAGTTCACAGAAAAGAATGGTACAGGGTTTTTACGCATGCTTTTATTCACGACCAAAATAATATCTTACATTTAATTTTTAACATGTATGTACTGTATTCTTTTGGAAATGCAGTTGAAAGCATCTTACTCAATCAATTACAAGGATTAGGCATACTCTATTATTTATTCATTTATATTGGAGGAATTGCAATTGCTACTTTACCCGCCATTATTAAACACAAAGATAATTACAATTACAATTCGGTAGGTGCTTCAGGAGCCGTTTCAGCAGTGTTGTTTTCTACCATTGCATTTGTGCCTTTTAGTGGTGGAATAGGAATTATGTTTATCCCCATCAGCATTCCACCACTAGTGTTTGGCGTTTTATACATTGCTTACGAAATGTACATGCAAAAAAAAGGAGGAACCAACATCGCTCATGATGCACATATTTGGGGAGCTATTTTTGGTTTTGTTTTTACATTACTTTTTGTCCCTGGAGCTTTTTCCAACTTTGTGATGCAACTACTTTCAGCAGTCAATTAAGGGTTTAATTTTTTGCAAAACATAAGCTCTTTTCATATCTTTATAAAAATTTAAGAGCAGTGAATAAAATTATTTTCTTAGATAGAGATGGAGTAATTAACTTTGAACCAGGAGCTTACACTTATCGAGTGAATGATTTTAAAATTGTTGATGGGCTATTTGATGCACTCTTAATACTTAAAAAGAAAGGCTATCAATTTATCGTAATTACCAATCAAGGAGGAATATCAAAAGGCATTTATACTCATAACGATGTTAAACTTATTCATACCCATATGAGCGAACTTTTTAAGCAGGCAACTGTAGATTTGTTAGATATTTATTATTGCCCACACCATGTAGTGATTGAAAAATGTATCTGCCGAAAACCAGATTCATTATTATTAGAAAAAGCAATTGCCAGATATCATGTTGATACAACAACCTCTTATTTTATTGGCGACAGTAGAAGAGATACGTTAGCTGCCGAAAAAGTTGGACTAACAGCTATTCAAATAAATACCAATAGTTCCATAACCTATTATTTAAATCAAATTAATTGAGTGTTCAAATCTATATCAACTACAATGGCTTTCTTTATCAAGAGGATGAACCAATTTTTACTATAAAAAACAGAGGATTTAGATATGGTGATGCCTTATTTGAATCAATCCGAATAATTGATGGTCAACCTTGTTTTTTACAAGACCATTTTAGTCGATTAAAAAAAGGAATGGGAGTGCTAAAAATGCGTTCAGCCAAAATGTCTTTTGAAAATATTGAAACGCAGATTATTAAATTAATAGAGAAAAATCGTATTAAAAAGGGTGGGAAAATAAGGCTCTCCCTTTTCCGTTCTGGAGATGGTTTATATACTCCAGAAAATGAAAGTAAATCTTATGTAATCGAGGCTATGCCTCTTAAAGAAAATCTATTTGAGTTAAATAAAGATGGATTAATTATCGATGTGTTTAGTGAATACAGAAGACATGCCACTGCTCTCTCCCAAATTAAAACTACCAACAACATCCCTCATGTGTTAGCAGGAATTTTTGTAAAAGATAATGGATTGGATGATTGCCTCGTAATCAACGAGCATGGAAGGATTGTTGAAGCTTCGAGTTCAAACATTTTCCTCTATAAAAACAATAACATCTATACTCCTTCAGTTGAAGAAGGGTGTATGGATGGTGTTATGAGAAGGCAAATATTAAGAATTGCAAAAGAACTCAATATAAATGTTTTTGAAGGAATGGTAAATGGTAGTATGCTATTACAAGCCGATGAACTATTTCTTACCAATGCAATAAAAGGAATTCAATGGGTAAGTGCTTATCGTCAAAAAAGATTCTACAATAAATATACTAAAATCATATTAGAACAGCTTAACCAATCATTTGCCTCCTAACAACATTCTAAACGAAATAAGTGGAATTGCTCCTGGCATTGTCGAAAATTTGTTATTACTTGGATTGTTCCATGCCACAGGCATAAGCCCAAAATTTAAGGAGATACGATTTCCCACTACTAATTTAATTCCAATTGCACCAGTTAATACTTTATCATTTAACAAATAGATGACTTCTGCCATAAGATACATTTTTCTACTTATTTGTTTTTGAGCCCCAATATAAACTGTGTGAATAAATAATTCTTTCTCTTCGTTAATCAAATCAAAATTGCTTTTCACATAATAAAAACCGGTGCCTACCGATAGATTATCTTGAACATCACCCAAGGTTACCATTGCTTCACCTCCAGCATTGAAAACTGTAGTGTCGGGTGGAAGGAAAAAAAGACGACCAACAGAAGCTGAAATACCTAATTTTATATCTTCATTAATATTAATTTTTTGTTTAATGGAGGCATTAACAGTACCAAATAAAGATAGGTTCACCGAAACAGTGGTATTATCTGTTAAACCGTAACTTCCTTTAACAAAAACAACATCGGTACCTGATAAACGGAATGTGTTTTTTTTTAGGGTGTAAGCTGACGAAGAAACAAAGTAATTGGTGAAATCAGGATTGGGAACGGTATTGAGCGTTGAATTAGTAGTTGGCTTAATTTCTTTTTTAATATTAGTGGGATTACTAATCACATAATCGTCATCTTGAGCACACACCTTAAAAATAACCAAATTTAAAAATATCAAAAAGATGAGTATCCCCTTCATCCTCAATTAATTTAAACTTGGATTTTCTGGAAAATTAGATAAAAGAGAAAATTTAGCTCCCATTTTTTGGAGTGTATTTTTCCATAAATTTACATCGTTCAATTGTTGAATATCGGTAAATTCTGCATTAGCAATTATCCACGAATTACTTGCAATTTCATTAATTAATTGTTGATAACCCCAACCAGCATAACCAATAAAAAACTTCACCTCATGTGGGAAAATTTGCTGATCAATAATTAATTGTTTCAATTGTGTGAAATTATCTGACCAATAAAGATTATTGCCTATAAACACACTGTCCTCAATAAAATTTCCTTGGGTATGAATAAAATACAAACTATCTGGTTCAGCTGGTCCGCCCATATAAATTGTAGCATCAAAAATAGGAAAATCAGCCAGTGTATCGTTTAATCCTATCTCTAAAGGTTTATTTAAAATAAAACCAATAGTGCCATTTTTATTGTGTTCCGATAATAAGACTACAGCTCTTTTAAAATGAGGATCATCCATAAAAGGCTCTGCAATTAATAACCTACCTGTTTTAGGTTCTAATTTGTTAAGCTTTGAAATGGTATAGTTTAATGGGTTTATTTTATTCATATTTTAGTAAATCTACTTATAAATTTACTTAAAAAAGTAGGTAATTTTGAATATTGTTAATAAAATTATTTCAATTCATTAGTTTTGGATTTTTAACAACCAACTCAAATTAGGTTATGAATGAGGATTTGATAAATTATATAAATGGTATCAGAAGGGATTTTGCTGGAAAACCTTTAAATGAAGAAGCTGTGGACAACAATCCCATTGAACAATTTCAAGTTTGGTTAGAGGAAGCTATCAATGCTCAGTTGTTAGACCCTTATGCCATGTCTATTACTACAGTTCATCCCAATGGACAACCTTCTTCTAGAATAGTTTACATGAGGGGAATTAAAGAAAATGGCTTTGTTTTTTATACCAATTACAACAGTGATAAAGCAAAATCACTAGAGCAAAATAATAAAGTTGCACTTAGTTTTTTTTGGGTAGAATTAGAACGACAAATACGAATTGAAGGTGAGGTGAAAAAAGTAAGTGAGGCGGATTCTGACACCTATTTTTCTCAACGTCCTCGTGAAAGTCAAATAGGTGCTTGGGCTTCTAACCAAAGTGAAACGATAAAAGACCGGGCAGAATTAGAAGAAAAAGTAGCTTATTTTACCAATAAATTTAAAACTACCGAAGTCCCTCGACCACCTCATTGGGGAGGATATTTGGTAGTTCCTACTAAATTTGAATTTTGGCAAGGTCGTCCTAACCGATTACACGACCGAATAATCTTTACCAAATCGGGTGATGCTTGGAAAAAATCGAGATTAGCTCCTTAGTTTTGGTTTAATTTTTTTATCTGCCTCCTCATTTATAACGAGGAGGAAAGAGAAAGACGTTTACAATGTTAAAAAACAATTATATTTGCTATATGAGTGGAGATAGTTATAAAAGCAGTTCTGATGAAAATCGGGACTGCTTTTTTTGTTATTTTTACTTTTTTTAAAAAGAACATCATGATGAATAAGGATAAAATTAAAAGCAAATTCAAAAAGAAAGATTGGAATGAAATAAAAGTCCACGATTCTTGGATAATTTTTAAAGTGATGGCAGAATTTGTGGAGGGGTTTGAAAAGATGGCAAAAATTGGTCCTTCTGTTACCATATTTGGTTCTGCTAGAACCAAAGCTGATAATAAATATTTTATGATGGCAGAAGAAATTGCCAATAAATTAGCTCAAAAAGGCTATGGAGTAATAACTGGTGGAGGCCCAGGTATTATGGAAGCTGGAAATAAGGGAGCTTTTGAAGCGGGAGGAAGTTCTGCAGGTTTAAACATCGAACTTCCCTTTGAACAATTTAGTAATAATTTTATTAATTCAGATAAGCTCATCAATTTCGATTACTTTTTTGTTCGTAAAGTAATGTTTATCAAATATTCGCAGGGATTTGTTGTTTTACCTGGTGGCTTTGGAACTTTCGACGAACTTTTTGAAGCCATTACTTTAATTCAAACTGAAAAAATTGGAAGATTTCCCATTGTGCTTGTTGGTAAAAGTTATTGGGGAGGTTTAGTGGATTGGATTAAAACGGTCGTTTTAGAAACAGAAAACAATATTAGCTCTAAAGACCTTGATTTATTTACTTTGGTGGATACAGTTGATGACGCAGTTAAATGTATTGATGATTTTTATAGCAAGTATTTATTAAAACCTAATTTCTAACTTTAGGTGGGTTCTAAAAATTGATTTGCATCAAAATTTTCATAGTTTTTTAGAGACAATGAAAATTTTTAAAACACTATCTGGATTCCGTTAGCTGACGGATGAAGCAGTATATGAAAAACTATGAAAACCCAATGGGAGCAAAGATAACAAGCAATCTGACTGCGTTATATTTTTTTTGCAATGCTAAGGCTATTCCAAAAAAAATATGCCTTGCATCTTATTTATTATCTTTGTTTTTTGAAAGAAATCAATTTTTAGAACCCACCTTTATTAACATTTATTGGTGGATAAGTGATTTTTTATTAATCATATTTTCAATATATATATATATAGATTTGCCAAGATAGATGTTATTAACAGTTGTTTATAACTAATATTAATGTTCGATATTCCGAATATTTGTTTTATTTTTATTGCTTCAATCGCAATAATTTAAAAATATGAAAAAGTTTACCTTTTTATTGATAACCACATTCCTCTCTGTAGGAATGTTATTTAGCCAAGAAAAATCTAGTGGTTTAAAATATGTTCCTTCGATAGGTGCTCATATAGGAGCCCTTTCTTATTTAGGAGACATTAAAGGTGCAGAAGGTGCTACCGTTTATACCTATTGGAAACCAGCTTATGGGTTTTATTTAGAAAAAAAGATAGGTAGTGTTTTTGGAGTATCTGTTAACGGAATGTTTGGAAAAGTTTCCAAAAGCCAATTAGATGATAATGTTTTTTTAAATTTTGAAACCAGTATCACCAACATTGATCTCAACCTTTTGTTAGATTTCGATAATGGTAAAATTATTCACGAATCGTCTATCTTTTCTCCATTTATATCTCTCGGAGTTGGCTACCTTGCATTCAACCCAAAAGGAGATTTATCTACCAATGGAATTATCTATAATCATTGGAGCGATGGAACTTTAAGAGATATTTCGGAAGATACCCCTGGTGCCGATACTTCAGCAATTATTATCATAAGAGATTATGATTATGAAACATCCTTAAAAGATAGTGTTACTAATTATTCTAAAACTACGTTTACTTTCCCTGTTCGGTTTGGCTTAAAATTCAAACTATCTAGAAATCTTGATGCTAGAGTAGCTGCAGCTTATATTTTAACTTTTACCGATTATATCGATAATGTAAAAGACGGAGGAAATGATAAATTATTTTATACCTCATTTGGACTCCAATATAATTTTGCTCCTAAAGATGCTACAACTGATAAATACAAAGATTTCGATTTTTCTGATTTAGACAAAGAGGATTCTGATGGAGATGGAGTATCTGATGAAAAAGATTTATGTCAAAATACTCCAAAAGGAGTAACAATAGATAATAAGGGATGCCCTTTAGATGGTGATGAAGATGGTGTTCCAGATTATTTAGATAAAGAATTAAATACGCCAGCAGGTGTATTAGTAAATAAGGAAGGTGTAACATTAACCGACCAAATGATGGAAACTCAAGAACGAATGAAAGATTCTGTAGAAACTGAATTCCGAAGCTTTAAAGCAGAAGATTTGTCTCAAGCAGAAATTGACGAAATACAAAAACAATACGAAGCAGCTAATAGTGGATCTAAAATGGTTACAGTAAACATTCCTGAAAAATATAAAGCACTTGATACTGATAATGATAAATACATTTCCGCAAAAGAAGTAACCAATGCCATTGATGGCTTTTTTGAAGGAGAAAATAATTTATCAGCGAAAGATTTAAACAATTTAATTGACTTCTATTTTGATCAATAACATAAAATGAATATAAAATGATAAAACAGTTTATTCTTTTAGTCCAACTACTTGGATTGTTTTTTTACCACTTAATATTTTCAGGAGATATAGCTGTTACACAAAAGTTCCCTACTTCTATTTCTTCTGGAACCGAAGCAATTGTCGAAATTACAATAAAAAAAAATGATATTAGTGGATTTGCAAAAATTCAGCAAAACTTTCCCGATGGATTTACAGCAGAGCCTCTTGATACCAAAGGAGCTACTTTTTCTTTTAAAGAAAATAAAATTAAATTTATTTGGATGGCACTTCCAGTAGAAAATGAATTTACCATTTCTTATAAAATTAAACCCAACGAAACTACTACTGGTAATTTTACCGTAGATGGTAAATTTTCTTTTATCTCAGAAAGCGAACGAAAAAATATAGATATCCCATCTGCAACATTTTCTGTAGGTAATGAATTAGCTGTTGAAGAACCAAAACTAACAGAGCCAGTTACTAATGAACCATTATTAGAACAACCTCCTGTTGTTGAACCAACCACCACTGTCGCATCGATTGAGTGCAAAAGAACTATTGAAAATATAGAGGGAGGAAAATATAAAGTAACATTAAATTTTGATAAAAAAGGAATTCAAGGATTTGCTAAAACAACCGAACAAATACCAAATGGATTTACTGCAACTGAAAATGACTCAAAAGGTGGAGTATTTTCCTTTAAAGAACAAGAAGTTAAAATATTATGGATGGCTATTCCAAAAGAAGATAAATATTCTATCTCTTATAATATGGAAGCAAATTCAGAAACTGCCAATGGAAATTATAACATTAAAGGATACTTCTCTTACTTAGAAAACGATGTTACCAGTAAATACGATATTATTGAAACTAGTTTTGAGTTAACAAGCAATCAATTGGTTGCTGACAACACAATTGTAGAAAACCCAATAGTTGAAAAACCAGTTGTTGAAAAACCAGTTGTAGAAAAACCAGTTGTAGAAAAACCAGTTGTAGAAAACCCAGTTGTAGAAAACCCAGTTGTAGAAAACCCAGTTGTTGAAAAACCAGTTGTAGCACCAACAAATAAAATTACATCAACACCAAATCCAGAAACTGGAGTTTCTTATAAAGTTCAAGTTGGTGCTGGGCATCAAAAAGTGTCAGCAAATTATTTTTCTGCTAAATTTAATTTAACAGATAATGTGAGTACAGAAACTCATGAAGGTTGGATTAAATACCTAGTAGGGTCTTACAATGAATATAAATTAGCAAGAGATAAAAGAAATAGTGTCAGAAACAATGTGACCACTGCATTTGTAACTGCCTACAACATAGGAAAGAGAATTACAGTTCAAGAAGCATTAATGATTTCTAATCAAAAATGGTATAAATAATATTTTTTGTATCTTTAGCTTGTTAAATTCGTATTAGGTAAAGAATATATATGCTAAAAAGGTATACATTTTTATTAGTTACTTTGTTCATATTCAATTCAATATTTGCAATTGAAGAGAATGATTCTATTCCTAAAGATAAAGCACCAAAAGAAATGATTTATGGACCTACTATTGGGCTTGGTGTAGGAATGTTTAAGTTTTATGGCGATATTCTTAATGCCAATTATGGAAATCCATTAATCAGTAATATTGGTTATGATTTGCATGTAAAGCAGCCATTAAATCCTTTTTTAACGGCTAAATTTTATGTGTTGTTTGGTACGTTAAGTGCCAATGAAAGATCTATCGATAGAAACTTGAATTTTAAATCTCGAATAACTGTTGGTGGCTTTGCATTGATGTACAATTTTGCTAATTTCTTAAAAGAAGATCGGGTAATCAGTCCTTACTTGTCTTTAGGTATTGAATCTGTTGAGTTTCATTCAAAAACCGATTTATATGATCGAAATGGTAATGAATACAATTATTGGTCAGATGGGTCAATTCGAAACATGCCAGAGAACGATCCTAATGCCGCAAGTGCCATAGTTCTTCAGCGAGATTATTTTTTTGAAACAGATATGAGGGAATTGGATTTTGATGGATATGGCAAATATCCAGAAAGAACTTTTGCAGTTCCTTTAGGTGTTGGAGCAATCATGCACATGACAAAAAATATAGATTTTACCATTGGCTCAACTTTTCATTTTACTTTTTCTGATTTAGTGGATAATGTTACTTCAGAAAGCACAGGCGATAGAATTGGTACTCAAGATGGAACCAATGGAAAAGATAAGTTTTTAATGACTTCATTTTCAATAAGCTACAATTTCTTAAAACATGATAAAAAAGAAGAAATTAAAGAATTTGCTGAAGATATTGATTATTTAGCTTATGATACCGATGATGAAGACCAAGATGGAGTAATCGACTTTATTGATAAATGTCCATGGACTCCAGCAGGTATTATTGTTGATGAAAACGGATGTCCGTTAGATAAAGATAAAGATTTAGTGCCTAACTATAAAGACGATGAATTAGAAACCCGAGAAAATGCACCAGTATCTCCAGATGGAGTTGAAATGACGGATACCATGATATATATTGCTTATCAAAGATACATGGATTCAACTGGTGTTTTTGCAGAAACAGAAACTAGAATCATATCTGCTGAGAAATCTACCAAAAAGAAATATAAAGTCCAAATTGGTGAATTTACTCAAGCCATTGATGCAGATTTAGTAGATAAATTCTTAAGCATTCCTGATGTCGAAATTAAAACTTTTGGTGATAGTCTAACCATTATTGCAGTTGGAGATTATGATAATTTACCAGATGCTATTAAAAGAAAAGTGCAATTGACTGGTGAAGGTTTTGATGCAGCAATTGTAGTTCAACAAGAAAAGGATGGAACATTTGTATCGGTAGGTGATGATGCCAATAATATGTCTGTTAGTCATGGTAATGAATCAATAATTAATTCTGCAGGATTAATATTTAGAGTTCAATTGGGAGCTTTTAGTAAAAGATTACCTAAAAGTTATTTGAATGGGCTTAAAAATGTGATGGAAATTAAAGCGGATGATGGACTTTACAAATATTTATATACCGGATCATTTAAAACCATGGAGGAAGCTGCAAGTAAAAAAATCGACTTGGCAATCGATTATGGTGTGAAAGATGCTTTTATTGTTGCTTATAAAGATGGAAAAAGGATACCATTAACTGAAGCTGGAGTTGTTTCTTCCTCCGAAGAAAATGTTATAAAAAAAGAAGATAAAAAATATGACAAAGCCAAAATTAAATTGAAAGTTCAAATAGGAACCTATAAAAATCAATTACCAACAGAGGTGTTGAGCAAGTTTATGGAAATCGAAGGAGTTGAACAAACACCTTTAGAAGGCGGTTTAACCAGATATACTGCTGGTGAGTTTACGAATTTTGAAGAAGTAGAAAAATTCAAGAACCAACTCATTCAAAAAGGAATTGGTGGTGCTTTTATTATTGCACTTCATGGCGAAGAGTTAATTCCTATTACCAAAGCCAAAGAACTTTTAACTCAATAATTTAATAGATTAAAAATAAATTTAACAAATTAGTTTAAAATATTTTTTTAATTCCTTTTTTTTGCTACCATTTTATAATACGTTAAGCTTCTATTAGTTTTTTGTAAAAATTACTACTTTTATCCAACTTTAAAAAGTGGTGTTTTTTTGATGTTTTATTTTGTCTTAAAAAGATAAGAAATAACACTGAATTTTTATTCTTAATTTTTTTAATGATGATTATCCCTAAAATTTCAAATTTATCTAAAATAATAGGCAACACGCCAATAGCTAAGATTGACTTTTTTTACAAAAATGAAAAAAGAACTATTTATGCGAAGTTGGAAAATTTTAACATGACAGGAAGTATAAAAGATCGTATTGCCTTACACATTATCAATAAATCATATCAAAACGGAACATTAAAACTAGGTGACGAAATCGTAGAAGCTACCAGTGGCAATACAGGCATTTCTTTTTCAGGAATAGGAGCAGCATTAAATCATCCAGTAACCATCTACATGCCTAATTGGATGAGTATAGAACGCATCAATTTAATTAAAAGTTTTGGTGCAACTATTCGGTTAGTAACTCCTGAAGAGGGTGGCTTTATTGGCAGTATCGCTATGACAAAAGAGCATCAGACTGCTAATAAAAACGTTTTTTTACCTTGTCAGTTCGACAATGAACTTAATGTTGAAGCACATTATGAAACTACTGGACCAGAAATTGAACGACAACTAAAAAAGATTGATATAAACATTGATGCTTTTGTTGCTGGTGTTGGAACAGGAGGAACTGTTATGGGAACAGGAAATTATTTAAAAGAAAAATATCCAACTATTAAAATACATCCTTTAGAGCCTTCTAACTCCCCAACTTTGTCAACAGGATGTCGGGTCGGAAAACATCGAATTCAAGGAGTTTCTGATGAGTTTATTCCCTCTATAGTTAAATTAAATCAATTAGATGCTATTATTGAAGTTGATGATGGTGATGCCATAATTATGTCACAACTGTTGGCCTCTCAATTAGGTCTTGGCGTTGGAATTTCCTCTGGAGCTAATTTTTTAGGGGCATTAATTGCTCAGAACAAATTACACACCAAAGCTAATGTAGTTACCATTTTTTCTGATTGTAATAAGAAGTATTTGAGTACAGATTTAGCAAAAGTTGAACCAGTAAAAGTGGGCTTTTTATCAAGCGACATTCAATTGTTGGGATTTAAATTGATTTCCTAAAGCCTTATTTAATGTAAGGAACCTTAATAACTTCTACCTCTGTAGCATTAGTTAGTGTTATCAGAAAAACACTACTTTTTAATTTGCTTACATCTAATGAAAAAGTGCCTGTAAAATCTTGATGATTAGCATAAACTAATTGTCCTAAAACGTTGTTTATTTGTAGTTGATTAAAGCTAGAATTGTTAAAATCTATCGTTAAGATATCGCTATTAATCCAAGCTTTTATGGCATCATTATTAATTGTTTCATCAATTCCAGTAGGACTAATTAAAACAGTAATTAATTTAGTATAGGTTTGATAACAGTTAGCATTTTGACTGGCAATTAAGTTCACAAAATAATTTCCATCTATAAAATAGGTATGTATTGGTGATGGTAAAGTGGAAGTGTTTGCATCGCCAAAATCCCATAAATAATTGGAAGCATTTACTGATTGGTTAGCAAAATTGATAGTCCCACCATTGGATAAGTAAACAGTATCTGTATTAGCGACAAACAGTGCAGTAATTGGTAAAGGTTCAGTAATAATAACGGTGTCAGTAGAATTTCCACACAAGTTGTCAGAACTTGTTATCGTGTAGGAGTCTGCCGCCAAATTAGTTATAGAATCTAATCCAATAATGGAAGTTTGATTAGAAATAGTATCACCTAAACTATTTTTCCATAAAATATCAAAAGGGGTTGTTGAGTTTTTATTAAAAGTTATTTTACCATCAGCACTTCCAAAACAACTTAAATTGGTTGAACTAACTTCGATAGGAGCACCAAACTTTAATAAAAATCTCGGTGAAAGAGTAGTGTCATAAATGTAAGCACTAAAAGAACTGGTTACTTTTAAATCATAAACCATTCCTGTAAATAAATCTTCTAACAACAGGCAAGGGCTTTGGTTGTAGTTAGCAATGCCACTAATAGTTATATTATGAATTCCTGAAACTCCAGTTTTAATTTTAATAAAAATATTTACCTCTTGCTCAGGCAATTGATTGATGGAATATTCAGTTGAGTTGCTTTGCATCAAAGAGGAAATAGAAGGTTTATTAGGATTAGGAGATGCTAATTTTAAAGCATCATACAATGCATCAAAGTTATTGGTGGCATTACTTTCAAAATTAATTATCGTTTGGTCTGTTCCATAACCATTTTGCACATTAAATGTGAGTGGGCCATTACTTTGTTTTAAAAATGCACCATCAATGGCAGTTTTACATGGTTCAGTGACAATTATAGATGGACTAGCAGCAACAGTTTGCACCCAAAATGCTTGAGAAGAAGCGATGTTATTAGATCCTCCATTAGTTCCAAATCCTCCAACATAACTTGCAAAATCATCTAAATCAGGATTAAAAATGTAGATGGCATTATTAATGCCAGTTTTAGTAATGCTTGGCGAATCCCAATCTAATGTGGAAGGGTAGGGGTTTCCGACCATATTCCAGCCATCATCAAAAATGCCTGCAGATGCAGTATAAGTTAAAGGTAAGCTAATATTTCCTTTGTTAGCAGGACCTGTAACATCTATGGTAAATGGTTGAGTTCCAATAATGGTGTCACCACTCCAAACCCAAACTCCTTGACCAACTGCAACAGTATTAGTAATGTTAGTTGCTGCTACATAACCACTATCTTCAATTCCTAAAACTGTTTCATCATAAAAATAGATAGATGACCAAGGATTAGCAGGAGTAGACCATAATGGATAATCAGAACCTATAAAACCGCTGGTAATAAAATCATCATTCCAGTCGGCAAGTGTAGTTCCAGAAACGGCTGTGGTTAAAAAACGCCAGTTCGTAGCTCCAGCATCAATGTATCGTTGCATCGTAATATTACCTGTAATATCAGCACCAAATGGAGGAATTGTAGCAATTCTTGCAGTTCCTGATGCATCAGAAACTAATGTAAAAACCTGTCCGTTAGTAGCAAATGTTCCAAAAGAAAGAGTTAACGTTCCTAATAAGTTTTGAGCATTAGTTAAACTTGCTCCTGCTGAGTTATTTAATGTAATATTTCTAAAATTGGTAATGGAAGTTCCGCCAATAGTTTGAGCAACGGTACCATTAAATGTTACAGTTCCATTTTGAGCTAAGAAATTTCCATTGTTTATCCAATTGCTTCCAACATTTACATTATAATTGTTTGTAGTAATATCTAAAATAGCAGCAGCATTAATGGTTAAGTCGCCATTAGTAGTTACATTTCCACCTAAGGTTTTAGTACCAGTACCAGTTAATGATAAGTGATTAAATGTTTCACCTGTTGTTTTGGTTATCGATTGGTTGGTGCCGTCAAAAGTTACCGTTCCAATTCCAGGAGTGAATGTTCCATTATCTAACCAATTACCTCCAAGAGTTAGGTTTAAATTGTTTGCATTTAATGTTCCAGAATTAACCGTTACATCATTTGTTAAGACTAATGAATTGGTCATAAGTATGGCATTCGCATTGGCACTATTTACCAATAAATTTCCAATTTCTTTAGTAGAGTTTATTTGTATAGTTTGAGCTGCAGGAGTGGAAGCATCTCCAATTTGCAGTGTGCCTCCAGTAACTGTTCCTGTAGAGCCAACATTTACATACCCTAAATTTCCTGCTCCCGATCTTCTAATAATTATTGTTCCACCAGTCATGTTAAAAGTTGCACCTACCTCATCCATCCTAAAAGGAGCAGCACCAGCAGTAGTTGAACCAACTGTATTCAAAGTTAGAGTTCCGTTAGTCATATTAAAAAACGAAAGCGTTGGAGTACCTGCTTTATCTAATCTGCTAGCTATATTAATACTGCCTCCATTAAAAGTTACCACACCACCATAAGAAGTTAAATTATTATTAGTAGCATTTCCAATATTTAGCGTGCCAGAAGAAACATTTAATTTTCCGTACAATGTTATGGAGCCTCCAGTAGTATTTACTACTGCTGAAGCATTATTTACCCACAGACCTGTAGATAATGGTAAGGTTGTATTTCCTGTAAATGGGGTGATAGTTGCAGTAGTTGATAGCTTAAATGTTCCATTGGTTAAGGTTAAAAAATTAGTGGAAGCTACAGTAAAGTTAGTCGCAGTAATTTCTAAGGTATTACTATTCACAGTACCCATGTTTACAGTTATTCTATTAAAACGTGTTGTGGCTCCAGCTCCCGAAATAGTTTGGCTGCCATTTTTATTAAATGTGATGTTAGCAAAACTATTTCCATCTGAAGCGAAATTTAATGTTCCGTTGTTAATAATATTTCCAGCTACAGTTATATTGTGAGTGGTATTAGAACCTGTATTGGCGATAAATTGACCACCGGTATTTATAGCAATATCATTATTAATTGTAACTATTCTTGCTGTAGTATTATTACCAATTCGTAAAATTCCAGAGGCTCCTTGTCCGACTGTTAAATTATTACACGTTGCATTGTTGGCATTAATGGTTACGGTATGCCCATTAGCAATGGTAACATTATCTCCTGCAGTAGGTGCACCACTTGGCGACCAAGTCCCGGCAGTGCCCCAATTACCTGAAGCTATAGAAATTTTATTTCCGGCAGCATTGGTAGATTGGTTTCCTAAAACCGGAGAGCTCAACGATCCATCAGTAACAGCATATACTTTCCAATAGTAAAGTGTACTTGGTAATAATCCTGTTGCAGCATAATTAATAGCATTTGCCGCTGTTTGAGTTACAAAATTAAAGGTAATATTATCAGTAGAATTATAAACCACATACCCCACTTCGTTGGAGCACCAGTCAGTAAAATTTACAGTCATTCCAGATGAAGTTACTCCGATAAAAGATAAGGTTGCTGGTGGTGTTCCATTAGGAGTTGGAGGTGTAAAGGTAAGTTGAGAATTGGAAGCTGGTACAGTAGTTAAATTATTTTTTGCTGTACTGCTAAAAGTAGTTGAATTGGCTGTTTGCTG
>Ga0100377_1000974_pt1 | contig 24725 bp, 22 predicted proteins | sample CryGeymeta201501_FD_83664 | JGI IMG/M metagenome (GOLD analysis project Ga0100377, IMG submission 83664) | Groundwater microbial communities from Crystal Geyser aquifers in Utah, USA - Crystal Geyser metaG 2015-01 | ecosystem: Environmental > Aquatic > Deep subsurface > Groundwater | place: USA...
GCGAGACCGGGTGCGTGCTGGCCGACGACGGCGCCGCCGACATCGACCTGGGCGGTCCGGTGACCTCGCCCATCGACCTGCGCATGGGCCGGGTGGAGGCCGCGATCATCAACCACCCCGACCTGGGCTCGGTGTACGTCGCCGCCGAGCAGGACATCGAGCTGGACCGCCCCTGAGCCCTCAGCGCGTCAGCGCCTTCCAGGTCTGCAAGGTGCGGATGTAGTTGGCGCGCTCGTAGGCTTCCGGGTCGGGGCAGTGCAGCAGGCTCATGCTGCCGCGCATCTGGCGCAGCGACTCGTACTCGTGGCTGACCAGCCACTCCTCCAGCTCCCGCCGCAGGGTGGACATATGCTCGGTCCCGCCCTGGAGCAGGGCGCTGGTGAGCTGGACCACGCTGGCCCCGGCCATGACGGCCTTGATCACGTCCTGCACGCCATGCACGCCGCCCGAGGCGGCCAGGGGAATGCCGACCTTGCCGTAGATGGCGGCCAGCCACAGCAGGCGCAGCTTGAGGATGGCGGGCGAGGAGAGCTGCAGGGAGGGGTGGACCTCTAGCGCCTCGATGTCGATGTCGGGCTGGAAGAGGCGGTTGAACAGGACCAGGCTGGCCGCACCGGCGGCCTCCAGGCGGCGGGCCGTGAAGACCGGCGAGGACATGAAGTAGGTCAGCTTCATGGCCACGGGCAGGTCGACCTGGGCCTTGACCTGCCGCAGGATGTCGGCCAGCCGCTGCTCGACGGCGTCGGGGCTCTCGTCGCCGTCCAGCGGCAGGTAGTAGATGTTCAGCTCCAGCCCGTCGGCCCCGGCCTGGGCCATGAGCCCGGCGTAGCGGGTCCAGTCCCCCTGGGTCGTGCCGTTGAGCGAGGCGATGACCGGCACGCCGACGGTGGCCTTGAGGCGGGCCACCTGCTCCAGGTACTCCTCTGGCCCCAGGCTGAAGTCGCTGCGCTCGGGGAAGAAGCTCAGGGCCTCGGCGTAGGTGTCGCTGTGCAGGTCCAGGTCGCGGTGGGCGGCGAGCTGCTCGCGCACCAGCTGCTCCATGAACAAGCTGCGCATCACCACGGCCGCGGCGCCGGCGTCGACCATGCGGCGGATGGCGTCCACGTCGTCAGACAGCGGGGAGGCGCCGATCACCAGCGGGTTTTCGAGGGTGTAGCCCATGAAGTCGGTGGACAGGTCCATCGGTGGCTCCGGTCAGCGGTTCTTGGCAGGATCAGCAGGGGCGTCGTCCGCAGGGGCGTCGTCGGACGACTCGGCCGGCGGGCGGGCCAACTCCTCGTACATGGCGAAGCGGGAGTGGACCTGCGCCTCGGCCTTCTCCATGAGCATGCGGGCCCGGGCCGGGTCGGCCTTGACCAGCATCTTGAACCGCGCCTCGTTGTAGGCGAAGTCGGACAGCGGCCCCTTGGGCGGCTTGCTGTCCAGCTGCATGCGGGCCTGGCCGGGGCCGTCGTGGCGCGGATCGTAGCGGAACAGCGGCCAGTAGCCGGTCTCGACCGCCCTCTTCTGCTGGTCGAGGGCCAGGGACAGGTCGTAGCCGTGGGCGATGCAGTGGCTGTAGGCGATGACCAGCGAGGGGCCGCGCCAGGACTCGGCCTCTTGCAGGGCCTTCAGCGTCTGGGTGTCCCGGGCCCCAAAGGCGATGTGGGCCACGTAGACGTTGCCGTAGGCCATGGCCAGCAGGCCCAGGTCCTTCTTGGCCGTCTCGCGCCCGCTGGCCGCGAACTTGGCGACGGCGCCGATCGGGGTCGCCTTGGAGGCCTGGCCGCCGGTGTTGCTGTAGACCTCGGTGTCCATGACCAGGACGTTGACGTCGTGCCCCGAGGCCAGGACGTGGTCCAGGCCGCCATAGCCGATGTCGTAGGCCCAGCCGTCCCCACCGACCAGCCAGACGCTCTTGCGGACCAGGTAGTCCGCCAGGCGCTCCAGCTTGTCCAGGTGCGCGCCGTCGGTCGCCGCCGCCAGGCGCTGCCGGAGCAGGGCCACCCGCTCACGCTGGGCGAGAATGTCCGCGTCGGTCTGGTCACCGGCGTCGAGGATGGCCTGCACCAGCTCGGCGCCCACCTGGGGGGCCAGGGTGCGCAGCAGGCTGCGGGCCTGCAGGCTGAGCTGGTCGACGGCCAGCCGCATGCCCAGGCCGAACTCGGCGTTGTCCTCGAAGAGCGAGTTGGACCAGGCCGGACCGCGCCCGTTGGCGTCCTGGGCGTAGGGCGTGGTCGGCAGGTTGCCGCCGTAGATGGACGAGCAGCCGGTCGCGTTGGCGATGAGCAGGCGGTCGCCGAAGAGCTGGGTCAGCAGCTTGACGTAGGGGGTCTCGCCGCAGCCGGCGCAGGCGCCGGAGAACTCGAAGAGCGGCCGGCGCAGCTGCACGTCCTTGACGCTGTTGCCCAGGGCCAGCGTGTCGACCTCGGGCAGCTCCAGGAAGAAGTCCCAGGCCGCCTTCTCGGGCTCCACCCGGTCCAGGAAGGGCGCCATGTCCAAGGCCTTGTGGCGGGGGTTGCCCTTGTCCTTGGCCGGGCAGACCACGCTGCACAGCGTGCAGCCCGTGCAGTCCTCGGGGGCCACCTGGATGGTGTAGGCCTGCCCCTTGAGGGCCGGGCCCTTCCAGGTCGCAGACGAAAAGCCCTCGGGCGCCCCGTTCAGCTCCTCGGGCGCGTAGACCTTGGCCCGGATGGCCGCGTGGGGGCAGACCATCGCGCACTTGTTGCACTGGATGCAGACCGCAGGGTCCCAGACGGGGATCTCCTCGGCGACGGCCCGCTTCTCCCACTGGGCCGTGGCGGTGGGCCAGGTGCCGTCGGGGGTGAAGGCGCTGACCGGCAGCAGGTCGCCGTGGCCGGCCATCATCACGGCCGTGACCTTCTGCACGAAGGTCGGGGCCTTCTCCGAGACCATGGGCGGCCGGGAGCGGGTGGCGCTGACCTGGGTCGGCACGGGCACGGCCACCAGGTGCTCGAGGGCCTGGTCGACGACGGTCTCGTTCATGCGGACGATGGCGTCGCCCTTCTTGCCGTAGCTCTTGCGGATGGCGGACTTGATGTGTCCGATGGCCTCGTCGGCCGGCAGCACGCCCGAGATGGCGAAGAAGCAGGTCTGCATGACCGTGTTGGTGCGCCCGGCCATGCCGCCCTCGCGGGCGACCTTGGTGGCGTCGATGACGTACAGGCGCAGGTGCTTGTCGACGATGGCCCGCTGGACCTCGCGCGGGAAGCGGTCCCAGACCTGGTCGGCGGGGAAGGGCGCGTTGAGCAGGAAGACGCTGCCGGGGGCCGCCAGGTCGAGCATCTCGTAGCGGTCGACGAAGCTCCACTGGTGGCAGGCCACGAACTGGGCCTGGCCCACCAGGTAGGTGCTCTGGATGGGCCGCGGGCCGAAGCGCAGGTGGGAGATGGTGCGGGCGCCCGACTTCTTGGAGTCGTAGACGAAGTAGCCCTGGGCATGGAAGTCGGTGTGCTCGCCGATGATCTTGATGGAGTTCTTGTTGGCGCCGACGGTGCCGTCACTTCCAAGGCCGAAGAAGACCGCGCGGACGACGTCCTCGTGCTCGATGTCCAGCTCCCGGTCCCAGGCCAGGGAGCGGTGGCCCACGTCGTCGGTGATGCCGACGGTGAAGTGGTTGCGAGGCCGCTCGACGAGCAGCTCGTCGAGGACCGCCTTGACCATGGCGGGGGTGAACTCCTTGCTCGACAGGCCGTAGCGGCCGCCCACCATGCGCACCTGCTGCAGCCAGTCGGCCCCGCCCTCGACCCGCATCTCCTGCAGGGCCGTGACGACGTCCAGGTACAGGGGCTCGCCGGGGGCGCCGGGCTCCTTGGTGCGGTCGAGGACGGCGATGGACCGCGTGGTGCTCGGCAGGGCCTGCACCAGGTGGCTGATGGAGAAGGGGCGGTACAGGCGGACCTTGACCAGGCCCACCCGCTCACCGCGCGCCACCAGCCAGTCCACGGTCTCGTGGGCTGCCTCGGCGCCGGAGCCCATCATCACGATGACGCGCTCGGCCTGCGGGTGCCCGACGTAGTCGAAGAGGTGGTAGGCCCGCCCCGTGCGCTCGGCCAGGCGGTCCATGGTCTGCTGCACGATCTCCGGGCAGGCGTCGTAGAAGGGGTTGATGGCTTCGCGGGCCTGGAAAAAGACGTCGGGGTTCTGGGCCGTGCCGCGCAGGGCGGGGCGGTCGGGGCTCAGGCCCCGCTCCCGGTGGGCGGCCAGCTGTGGGCCCTCGACCATCGCGGACAGGTCCTCATCCGTCAGGCGCTCGGTCTTGGCCACCTCGTGCGAGGTCCGGAAGCCGTCGAAGAAGTGCATGAAGGGGATGCGGCTGTGCAGGGTGGCGGTGTGGGCCACCAGGGCCAGGTCGTGCGCCTCCTGGACCGAGTTGCTGCACAGCATCGCGAAGCCCGTCTGGCGCGCCGCGTAGACGTCGGAGTGGTCCCCGAAGATGGACAAGGCGTGGGTCGCCAGGGTGCGCGCCGCCACGTGGATCACCGCCGCGGTCAGCTCGCCGGCGATCTTGTACATGTTGGGGATCATCAGGAGCAGGCCCTGGGAGGCCGTGAAGGTCGTGGTCAGCGCCCCGGCCTGCAGGGCGCCGTGGACCGCGCCTGCGGCCCCGCCCTCGGACTCCATCTCCACCACCTGGGGCACGTCGCCCCACAGGTTGGCGCGACCCTGGGCGGCCCAGGTGTCGGCGTGCTCTCCCATCGGAGAGGCCGGCGTGATGGGGTAGATGGCGATGACTTCATCGAGGCGGTACGCGACATCTGCGACCGCCTCGTTGGCGTCCCAGGTCGTGGTGCTACGGCGCTGCATGGGGTGCTCCGGGGCAAGCCTCCCTGGCTCTGGCAAGGACCGGGCCACATCGCCATCCGGCGATCCGCGGCCTTCGCCCTCGTCGGTCGACTGGCGGAGGCAGTGCGAGGGTGCGATAACACACAGCAGATAGTGCGCTCTGACCCCCCCCCCCCGCTGCCTCGCAGATCCGCTCCGCAGCAGCTTCGGCGCAGAGGCTGGCTCTCCAGTGGTGGCGGCGGCGGGCACGCATTATGCTCCGCAGCCCCGGAGGACCCGTGGACCCAAACTGGCTGCCCGTGCTCGTGTTCATCGGGATCGCCGCCGCCATCTCCTTTGGCATGCTGGTGGCCGCCTCGGTGCTGCGCGTCCGCACCCGCAACCCGGCGCCCACCCGCCTGCTGACCTACGAGTGCGGCGAAGAGCCCGACGGCTCGGTCTGGGTCCGCTTCAACCCCCGCTACTACGTCATCGCGCTGATCTTCGTGGTCTTCGACGTGGAGACGGTCTTCATGCTGCCCTGGGCCCTGAACATCGAGCCCCTGGGCACGCCGGCCCTGGTCGAGATGTTCGCATTCATCGGGATCCTGCTGCTGGGCTGGCTCTACGCCCTGCGCAAGGGGGCGCTGCAGTGGCTGTGAACGAGGACGCCCAGCGCTTCAGCCACCCGCTCTACGACCGGGCGGACGCCCTGGCCTCCATGCCGGGCCTGGACCTGCTGTTCACCACCGCGGACAAGGTCCTGACCTGGGGCTCGCAGAACTCGCTGTGGGCCTTCCCCATGGCGACCTCCTGCTGCGGCATCGAGTTCATGGCCGCGGCCGCCAGCCGCTGGGACACCGACCGCATCGGCACCATCGCCCGCGGCTCCCCCCGCCAGTGCGATGTCATGGTGATCGCCGGCACGATCACCGTGAAGATGGCGCCTCGCGTCAAGAAGCTATGGGACATGATGCCCGAGCCCAAGTGGGCCATCGCCATGGGCTCCTGCGCCATCTCGGGGGACTTCTACCGGGACATCTACAGCGTGGTCCCCGGCGTCGACACCTTCCTGCCGGTCGACGTCTACGTGCCCGGCTGCCCGCCGAACCCCGACCACCTGGTCATGGGCTTCCGGCGCCTTCAAGAGAAGATCGCGGCCCGCCGCGGCGGCGTCTTCGTCGACCCCGACAAGCGGCCCATCGAGGGCCTGCGCAGCCCGAGCATTCCCCGGCTCGGCGACCCAGCGCGCAGCCCGGCCTACGACCAGGCCCAGCTGTCCTGTGCCACCAGCATCGACCCGGGCGGCCGCCTGCGCCCCGCCGACGCCCCCGCCCTGCCCGCCGACCCGCGCCTGGCCGCGCAGGCCCAGGCTGCCGACACCGCTGCGGGCACGACTGACGGCGACGGGGAGTCGACGTGAGCGAGACCTCGACCCCGACCCCTGCGACCCCGACCCCTGCGACCCCGACCCCGACCCCGACCCCTGCCCTCTACCCGCCGGATCTCCTCGCCCTCTGCCAGGAGCGCTTCGGCCTGGACGAGCTGGACGACCAGGGCCCCGTGGTGCCGCGAGACCGGGTGCTGGAGCTGGCCCACGCCCTGCGCGAGGAACTGGGCTTCCACCACTTCGTCTACTGCGCGGCCGCGCACTTCTTGGCCGAGGGCGAGCCCGGGACCGAGGGCTTCCAGCCCGACCGCAGCCTGGTCGCCTACCGGGTGCGCCGCCTGTGCCGGCCCGACGGCAGGCGCGGTACCGACAGCTTCCCCTTCCGCCTGTGGGTGCCCACCGGCGAGTCGACGCCCTCGCTGACCGCGGTCTGGGCCGGCGCCGACTGGCAGGAGCGGGAGCAGTACGACCTGGTCGGCACCCTCTTCGACGGTCACCCCGACCTGCGCCGCCTGATGATGCCCGACGACTGGCCCGGGCACCCCCTGCGGCGCGACTACGCCATCGACACGACCCACTTCCCCTGGCGCTAAGCGCTGAAGCACTGCGCTGAGCGCCCGTTCCCGACGCCCCGGCCGCCCCGGCCCAGCGCCCCTCCCTCGGCAGGAGCCATGTCCCTCCCCGTCCCCCCAGCCTTCCCCAAGCGGAACCTCGACGTGGTCACCACCACGTTGGTCGGCGGCCTGCGTGCTCCCGCCCACCTGGTCGGCCTGCCGCGGCCCGACCCGCACATGGACCTGGAGGACTACGACCCCGACGCCGACCTGATGGCGCTGAACTGGGGGCCCCAGCACCCCTCCACCCACGGCGTGCTGCGGGTCAAGGTCTGGCTGGACGGCGAGGTCTGCGTCAAGGCGGTCCCCTACCTGGGCTACCTGCACCGCGGCGTGGAGAAGCTCTGCGAGAAGCTTGGCTACGCGCAGATCACGCCCATCGTCGACAAGAACGACTACGTCTCGCCGATGATGAACGAGCTGGCCATCAACATGGCCTTCGAGAAGCTCCTGGACATCGAGCCCAGCCCCCGGGCCAGCTGGCTGCGGACCATCCTGGCGGAGATCCAGCGCGTGGCCAGCCACCTGTTGTGGTTGGGCACCTGGGGCCTGGACATCGGCGGGGCCGTCGGTGGCGGCGCCACGATCTTCATGTACTGCATGCGCGAGCGCGAGCGGATCCTCGACCTCTTCGAGGAGCTGACCGGCTGCCGCTTCCACTACAATACCCACTGCGTCGGCGGGAACCGCCACGACCCTCCTGTGGGCTGGGATCAGCACGCCAAAGAGGTCCTTGCCAGCATCGCCGAGCGCTCGCGCGAGTACGACCAGTTCCTGACCAACAACGCCGTCTTCCGCGCCCGCACCGTGGGCGTGGGCGTGGTGGACCCGGTCCTGGCCATGGAGCTGGGCGTGTCCGGGCCCATCCTGCGGGCCAGCGGCATCGACGCCGACCTGCGGCGAGACGCGCCCTACCTGGCCTATGACCAGGTGGAGCTGCGCGTCCCGGTGCGGACCGGGGGCGACAACTTCGCCCGCTACGAGGTCCGCATGGCCGAACTGCTGGAGAGCATCCGTATCGCGACCCTGCTGCTGGACGGCCTGCCCGAGGGTCCGCTGAGCTCCCAGAAGGTGGTCAAGCTGCCGGCGGGCATCAAGTCCACGAGCGGCCGCTCCGCCTACGCTTGCATCGAGTCGCCGCGGGGAGAGCTGGGCACCTACGTCATCGCGAACAGCGACCGCAAGCTGGCCGGCCAGCCCTACCGCTGCAAGATCCGCCCGCCCTCGCTGCACGCCATGGCCCTGATCCCCTACCTGTGCCCGGGCCTGACCATGTCCGACATGGTCGTGACGGTCGGCTGCCTGGACCCCATCCTGGGTGAGGTGGACCGGTGAGCCCGCCCCTGCCAGATCACGCCCTGCTCGTGCACGCCATGCTCATGGGCAACCCCTGGCTGCAAGGCCTGGTCGTGGGCGGCGCCGTCGCCTCGGCCGCCCTGTCCATCGCCGGCTTCTCCATCTGGTTCGAGCGCAAGTTCGCCGGCCGGATGCAGAACCGGCCCGGCCCCACAGAGGTCGGTCCCGCAGGCCTGCTCCAGCTCGTCGCCGACGTGCTGAAGATGCTGCAGAAGGACGACGTCGTGCCGGCCAAGGCCGACCGGGCGCTGTTCATCCTGGCGCCGCCCCTGACCCTGCTCTTCGCGGCCAGCGCCCTGGCGGTCATCCCCTGGGGCAGCGGCGTCGCCGTCGCCGACCTGCACATCGGGCTGCTCTTCGCGCTGTCCATGTCCAGCCTGGTCGTGGTGCCCGTGTGGATGGCCGGCTGGGCCAGCAACAACAAGTACGCGCTGCTGGCCGGCATGCGCGCCGCCGCCCAGGCCATCTCCTACGAGATCCCTCTGCTGCTGTCGGCCATGGTGCCCATCGTGCTCGCCGGCAGCTTCCGCATGGGCGACATCGTAGCCGCCCAGCACGGCCTGCGCTGGTTCGCCCTGTGGCCCCCGGGGCCGGGCTTCTTCGCCTTCCTGATGTTCTTCATGGCCGCGCTGGCCGAGTCCAACCGCATCCCCTTCGACATCCCCGAGGCCGAGAGCGAGCTCATCGCCGGCGTGTCGACCGAGTACGGCGGCATGAAGTTCGGTTTGTTCTACCTGACCGAGTACCTGCACAGCTTCATCGCCAGCGCCATTGGCGCCGCCTTGTTCCTGGGCGGCGAGGACATGGGCCCCCTGGGCCACGGCATGCACTGGATGATGCTCAAGACCCTGGTGCTCTTCGTCAGCATCTTCTGGATCCGCTGGTCCTGGATGCGCTTCCGGGCCGACCAGCTCATGGCCCTGTGCTGGAAGGTCCTGGTGCCGGGCGGGCTGGTCCTGGTCATGACCAGCGCGCTGTGGGTCCAGTTCTTATGAGCCTCCTCGGTACCTTCTCGACGCTGGCCGTCTCCCTGCACAACGTATTCCGTCCGCAGACGACGGTGCCTTTGCCCTGGAAGGGCATGCGGCCGCGGGCCGAGCGCTATCGGGCCAGCTTCGCCCTGGTGCACGACGAGCACGGGGATGAGGCCTGCATCGGCTGCCAGATGTGCCAGAAGATCTGCCCCAGCGACGTGATCACCGTCGTGGCGGCGGGTCGGCGGGAGTCGCCCAACACCGGCAAGTCCCGCGGCTGGGAGGGCGGCTTCACCCTGGACCTGAACGCCTGCATCATCTGCGAGCTGTGCATCCAGGTCTGCCCGGCCGACGCCATCATCATGGTCCGCGAGCAGGAGCAGCCCGGCTACGACCGCAACGAGCTGCTGCTGACCCGGGACAAGCTCTACGCCAACGAGCACAAGCCACTGTCCTGGCACAGCGGCACCATCCTGTCGGACATGCAGGTGCCGCCCAAGGCCAAGCCGGCCGCGAAGCCGGCAGCCGACAAGGGAGAAGGCTGATGGGCGCCTGGATCAGCTTCGGCTTGCTGGCCGTGGCCCTGGTGGGCCCCGCGCTCATGGTCGTGCGCTCGCGCGACCTGGTGCACTCGGTGCTGTGGCTGGCCCTGACCCTGGTGTCCACGGCCGTGGCCTACGTGGTCCTGCACGCCGACTTCCTCGCCGCGGTGCAGGTGCTGCTATACACCGGCGGCATCGTCACCCTGATGCTCTTCGCGATCATGCTGACCCGCCGCCTGGAGGGGCGCAGCTTCATCGAGCACGGCTCCTCCGGTCGCCTGCGGGCCGCGCTCGCCGCCGCTGCAGTGCTGGGCCTGACGATCACCGCCGTGTTGGGCACCCTGCCCTTCAGCCAGGGCGGGCCCACGCCACAGCTGCCCGTCGACACCGCCGCCCTGGGCCGGATCTTCCTAGGCCCGCTGGTGCTGCCCTTCGAGCTCCTCAGCGTGCTGCTACTGGCCGCCATGATCGGCGCCATCACCCTGGCCCGCCGGGACGAGCCATCGAAGCGCCCGGTGCGGCCGGCCCGGCCGGCCCCGCCCTCTCCCCTCGAGGGAGCGCACCATGAGTGAGCTGCTGGCCCAGGGCCCCGGCCTGGAGGCGTGGCTGCTGCTGGCCGCCGTCCTCTTCGCCATCGGCCTGTACGGCGTCCTGTCCCGCAAGAACCTCATCGCCATCCTGCTCTCGGTCGAGCTGATGGCCAACGCGGTGAACCTGAACCTGGTCGCCCTGTCCCGCTACAGCGGCAACCTGGTCGGCCAGGCCGTCACGATGTTCACCATCGCGCTCACCGTGGCAGAGGTCGTCATCGGCCTGGCCATCGTGATCCTCGTCTACCGCACCCGTCGCGGCATCGAGGCCGACCAGGCCGACATGCTGCGTGGCTAGGCCCGGGTGCTGGATGTCCCCATGCTGACGCTCGCACTGATCGCGCTGCTGCTGCCCGCAGCCTGCTTCGTGCTCCTGGCCGTGGTCTGGCCCCTGCGCCACCAGGGGCGGCTGGCCGGCGTCCTGTCGTCGTCGGTGGCCGTCGCCACCCTGGTCGCCAGCGTCCTGGCACTGCTGAACTACGAGGACCCGGTCGACGCCACGCTGCCCTGGCTGGTCAGCCGCGGCCACACCATCGCCGAGGTCGGCATCCACCTCGACGGCATCTCGCTGTCGATGATGGCCGTCGTGGCGCTGGTCGCGAGCTGCGTGCAGATCTACTCGCTGGGCTACCTCGACGACCAGGACGGCCCCTCGCTGGGCCGCTACTTCGCCTGGCACTCGCTGTTCATCTTCGCCATGCAGACCCTGGTGCTGGCCCCCAACCTGCTCCAGCTCTTCGCCGGCTGGGAGCTGGTCGGCCTGTGCAGCTACCTGCTCATCGGCTTCTTCTGGCGCGAGGGCCACGCGGGCAAGGCCGCCGTGAAGGCCTTCTGGGTCAACAAGTTCGCCGACATGGGCCTGATGTCGGCGGTGATCCTGATGTACGTCGCCACCGGCCAGTTCGGCTGGGACAAGGCCCTGCCCCCAGGCACGGCCGAGCTCATCGCCGGCCTGCTGCTGGTCGGCGTCATGGGCAAGAGCGCGCAGTTCCCCCTGCACACCTGGCTGCCCGACGCCATGGCCGGCCCGACCCCGGTCTCCGCCCTGCTGCACGCCGCGACCATGGTGGCGGCCGGCGTCTTCCTGGTGGTGCGCGCCTACCCGATCTTCGCCGCGGCCCCCCACGTGCTGGTCTTCATGACCTGGCTGGGCGCGGGCACCGCGCTGATGGCCGCCGTCATCGCCGTCTTCCAGGACGACATCAAGAAGGTCCTGGCCTACTCGACCGCATCGCAGCTCGGGTACATGGTCGCCGCCCTGGGCTCGGGCGAGGCGATGGGTGGCTACTACCACCTGACCACCCACGCCTTCTTCAAGGCGCTGCTCTTCCTGGCCGCCGGCGCGGCGATCCACACGGTCCACAGCAACGACATCCACGACATGGGCGGGCTGCTCAAGCGGACCCCGGTCAGCGGTGGGCTCTTCCTGATCGGGACCGCCGCCCTCATCGGCCTGCCGCCCTTCGCCGGCTTCTTCTCCAAGGACCTGCTGCTGGAGGAGCTGTACGAGGCGGGCGCCTGGGGCCCCCTGGTCATGCTGATCCTGGGTGTCGCCCTAACGGCCTTCTACATGACCCGCGTCGTCAGCGTCGCCTACCTGGGTCCGCCCAAGGGCAAGAGCGCCGCCCACGCCGGGCAGCCCGAGCACGAGGCCCCCGCCACCATGTTGGGCCCGATGCTGCTGCTGGGCTTTTTCGCCCTGGGGGCGGGCGGCCTGGCCGGTCCCCTCGCCGCGCGCTGGGGCATGCACTACGCCTTTCACCTCAGCCCGGTCGGCGTCGTCGCCCTGGTCTTCGCGCTGTCCGGCATGGCCCTGGCCTGGCTGCAGTATGGCCTGGGTCGCCAGCTCCTGCCCCTGGGCGGCGGCCTGCGCAGCCTGGTGCTGTCGGCCCCGGTGGACCGCGCCTGGGAGGCCGCCTGGCGCAGCGCCACCCTGCCCCTGGCCCGGGGCATCGGCTGGTTTGACCGCTACATCGTCGACGGGCTCATCAACCTGGTCGGGTGGGGCACGCTGAAGGGCGCTGCCCTGGCACGGAAGGCCCAGACCGGACGAAGCCGCGACTACCTCTTTGCCGTGATCCTCGGGGTCATCGTCTACGCCGCCTACGGCGTCATCGGAGCCCGGCCATGACCCCCGGCAGCGCCTTCCCCTGGCTCTCCATGGTGGTCTTCGCGCCCCTGGTGGCCGCCTTCGTCCTGCTCTTCGTGCCCAGCCGCTCCCGGGCCGCCGTGCGGGTGGTGGCCGTGCTCAGCACCCTGGTCAGCCTGGCCGGCACCCTGCGCGTCATGGCCGGCTACGACCTGTCGCGCGGCGGCTACCAGTTCCTGGAGGACTACCCGCTGGTGCCCTCGGTGGGCATCCACCTGTCCCTGGGCGTCGATGGCTGGGGCGTCTCGCTGCTGCTGCTGACCAGCCTGATCCTCTTCGCCGGCACCTTCGCCACCTGGACCCTGACCCGCCGGGACAAGGAGTTCTACATCCTGCTGCTGGCCCTGGTGGCCGGCGTCTTCGGCGTCTTCGTCAGCCGCGACCTCTTCGTCTTCTTCTTGTTCTACGAGCTCGCCGTGCTGCCGATGTACCTGCTCATCGGCATCTGGGGCAGCTCCAAGAAGGTGGCGGACGCTGGCCCCTTCCGCTTCTTGTGGAAGGCCCTGGACATCGGCGGCAAGGAGTACGCCGCCATGAAGCTGACCCTGATGCTGCTCATCGGGTCGGCCTTCATCCTGGCGGGCATCCTGGCCATGTACTGGAACGCCGGCGCCCACAGCTTCGACATCGAGGTCCTGGGCCACCAGGGCTACCCGCGCAGCATGCAGCTGTGGGCCTTCCCGGCCCTGTGGCTGGGCTTCGGCACCCTGGGCGGCGTCTTCCCCTTCCACACATGGTCGCCCGACGGTCACGCCTCGGCCCCGACCGCGGTGAGCATGCTGCACGCCGGCGTGCTGATGAAGCTCGGCGCCTTCGGCGTCATCCGGATCGGCATGGTCATGCTGCCCGAGGGGGCCCAGGCCTGGGTCTGGCTCGTCGGCGCCGTGGCCGTCATCAACATCGTCTACGGCGCCATGAGCGCCATGAGCCAGACAGACCTCAAGTACATCGTGGCCTATAGCAGCGTGAGCCACATGGGCGTGGTCATGCTCGGCGCCGCCACCTTGCAGGTCGAGGGCTGGAACGGCGCCATCTACCAGATGTTCGCCCACGGCCTGATGACCGGCCTGTTCTTCGCCCTGGTCGGCCTGGTCTACGAGCGGGCCCACGACCGCGAGATCTTCGGCATGGGCGGCTTCGCCCGGGTCATGCCGGCGGTGGCCGTGTTCTTCACCCTGGGCTGCCTGTCCAGCCTGGGCCTGCCGGGCCTGGCGGGCTTCGTGGCCGAGTTCCTGGTCTTCCTGGGCGCCTGGGAGTCGGGGCACCCGATCTGGGCCCTGGCGGGCATCCTGGGCGCCTTCATCACGGCCATCTACGTGCTGCGCGCGGTGCGGGCGATCTTCTGGGGGCAGGGTCCACCGGAGCGCTTCCACGAGCTGTCGGACGCCCGCGGCACCGAGTGGGTGGCGCTGGTCAGCCTGGGCCTGGGCCTGCTGGTCTTCGGCTTCGCGCCCAAGCTCATCCTGGACTTCATCGACGTCTCGACGGTGTCCTACCTCGACCAGGTCGTCGGCCACGCGCTGGCCGTCGGGGGGCACTGATGAACGGCGCCCCGACCGACCTGCTCGTCCTGGCTGTGCCCCTGCTGGCGCTGGGGGTGGCGGTCGTCACCCTGACCATCGACCTGGTGCTGCCCGCCGAGGTCGGCGCACCGCCCGTGCCTCCCCAGGTCGGGACCCAGCGCCGCGGCGTGGGTGCCGCCGCCACCGCCGGACTGCTGCTCCTGCTCGCCGCCACCTGGCTGCTGCCGGTCGGCGGCACGGCCTTCGGTGGCGCGTACGTGCAGGACGCCTTCACCCTCTTCGTCCAGCGCCTGCTGCTGGCCGCGGCGGCCCTGGGCACCCTGGGCAGCATCGACCACGCCGATCGGGAGTTCCCGACCCGCCAGGGCGAGTACTTCCTGCTCATGCTGCTGAGCCTGGTCGGAATGTTGGTCCTGGCCGGGGCCCGCGAGCTGGTCCTGCTCGTCGTCAGCTTCGAGCTCATGGGCATCCCGCTCTACGTGCTCGCGGCCATGCACAAGAAGAGCAAGGGCGCGGTCGAAGGCGCGCTCAAGCTGTACCTGACCGGCGCGGTCAGCAGCGCCGTGACCCTGTACGGCTTGTCCTTCGTGATCGGCAGCTCGGGCAGCACACAGCTGTCCGCCCTGGGCGCCAGCGCGCCCACCCCGCTGTTCCACCTGGGCCTGCTCCTGGCCGTCGCAGGCATGAGCTTCAAGGTCGGGGCTGTGCCCTTCCACATGTGGATCCCCGACACCTACCAGGGCTCGGCCAGCCCCTTCGTGGCCTGGCTCAGCGTGGCGCCCAAGACCGCTGGATTCGCCGCCTTCGTGCGCCTGTTCATCGAGGGCCTGGGCGGCCACCGCGACACCTGGTGGCCGGTCCTGCTGGTCGTCGCCACGGTCACGATGATCGTCGGCAACCTGCTCGCCGTGCCCCAGACCAGCGTCAAGCGCCTGCTCGGCTACTCGGGCATCGCCCACATCGGCCTGATGCTGATCGCCTTCGGCCTGGCCACCACCGACAGCATCGGCGCCCTGCTCTTCTACCTGGCCGCCTACACCTTCACGAACATGGGCGCCTTCCTGGTCGTAGAGGTCGTCAGCCGCGGCACGCCCGGCCAGCCCGGCACCGACGAGCTGGCCGCCTGGAGGGGCCTGTCCCGGCGCAGCCCGACCCTGGGCCTGGCCATGCTGATCTTCCTGCTGTCCCTGGGCGGCATCCCCTTCGTCGCCGGCTTCTGGGCCAAGCTCTTCCTGTTCTGGGCCGCCTGGGAGGCCGGCATGGGCCTCATCGTGGTGCTCGGCGCCTCGCTGGCCGTCCTGGGCCTCTTCTACTACCTGCGAGTGGCCCGCAGCATCTACATCGAGGAGCCCGACCCCCAGGCGGCCGGGCCCCTGCCCGCCGTCGGCCTGCCCACGGCGGTGGCCATCGCCATCGCGCTCATCGGCACCGTGGGCCTGGGCCTGTGGCCCCACCTGCTCCTCGACGCGGCCATGGCAGCGGCGAGGAGCGTCATCGGGGGCTGAGCGCGCTCAGGTCGGAGGGGTCGCGACCGGCGTGGACGCGGGCGGCTGCTCCTTGGCGACGAAGCTCACGGCCATGGCGCGCTGGACCGCCGGGCGGGCCCCGATGCGCTCCTTCCAGGCCTGCAGGTGCGGGTACTCCACCAGGTCCATGTCGAAGTGGTCCACGATGCGGATCCACGGCCAGGTCGCGATGTCGGCGATGCTGTACTCGGCACCGGCCAGGTAGGGCACCGACGCCAGCCGCTGGTCCAGCACACCCAGGATCCAGCGCCCCTCGTCGTGGAAGCGCTTCCAGGCGTAGGGCGAGCTGTCCTTGCGGCTCTTGAAGTGAGCCGCCTGGCCCAACATGGGTCCGACGCTGGCCATCTGGAAGAAGAGCCAGGTCAGGGTCGCCGCGCGGCCGGCCGGGTCCGTGGGCAGGAAGCGGCCGTGCTGCTCAGCGAGGTGCAGCAGGATGGCGCCGGACTCGAAGACGGTCAGGTCCGTGTCGCTGTCGTACAGGACCGGGATCTTGCCGTTGGGGTTGATGGCCAGGAAGGCCGTGGTCTTCTGCTCCTCGGCGCGGAGGTCCACGCGGACCAGGCTGTGGCGGAGGCCCAGCTCCTCCAGCAGGATCATGGGCTTGTACCCGTTGGGGGTACTCCAGGCGTACAGGGTCAGCACGATGCCTCCACCTCGGTGAGGCCGAACTCTAGGGCCGATGGAGGAGGGGACAAGCCCCCCTGGGGCAGCCTGCCGCAGCCCCCCTGGCCCCATCGTGAAGCTGAGTCCTCGATAACAGCCCCAGACCGAGGTACGGATCGCGCCAGCCCGGAGGTAGTCCCCCGAGCCTCCCCTCCCCCGCTCCTCGGTTCGTCCATGTTCCAGGTCCCCTCTTCGCCCTTCGTCTCGGCCGTCTGTCCTTTCGGTGAGGACATGCAGGAGTTCTGGGACATGCGCCTTGACCTCTTCGCTCGCTTCGACGAGGGAATTCGCATTGACCGCGCAGGACTGTTCGCAGTCAAGCCTGAGCAGGCCGCCCTGGACCTGGCCCGGCGGCTCCCTGGACAGACCGTGATCGACGCCTTCTGCGGCATCGGCGGCACGGCCATCGCCTTCGCTCGGGCCGGCAAGCACGTCATCACCGGCGAGATCGACGCCGACCGCCTGGAGATGGCCCGTCACAACGCCGCCCTATATGGCGTAGCCGACCGCATCGACTTCGTACTCGGCGATGTGCGCGAGCTGCTCGGCACGGCCCAGGCCGACCACGTCTACCTGGACCCGCCCTGGGGCGGCATGCAGGCCCTGGACCGCGAGTGGTTCGGCCTGTCGGACTATGTGCTGGACGCCGGCCACCTCATCGAGCGCGCCTTCCACTCGGCCCCCTCGGTCGTCCTGAGCGTGCCCCCGAACTTCGACCTGCGCGAGCTGGGTCGCCTGGACCACGCCGCGGGTCTGTACTGGGTCACTCACCAGGGCGAGCGACTGTACGGCAACCTGATGTTGGGCCAGGGGGCCATCGCCGGGGCCTGATGGGCCCGGGCGTGGCCGCACCGTCCGTGCCTACTCCGGGATCGTACAGAAGTCCGGGAAGCCCGCGGGCAGCCCGCCCAGGTAGGGCTCGGGGCTGACGCCGCGCGGGTGGTCGTGCAGGAACTCGAAGACCCACGGCCAGTAGCCGGCCTCCAGGTGGTGGCCCTGCTCGTGGTCGCAGGCCGCGACGAAGGTGCCGCCCGCCTGGGCCTGGGCGATCATGTCCAGGGCGTAGGCGTTGAAGTCCTGGTCATACGCGATGTCCGAGGTCCCGCCCCAGGTCACCAGGGCCGGCGGCAGGGTGCTGCCAGCGGCTGCGTCCTCCAACATGCCGCCCGACAGGGGCGCCGCGGCGGCGAGCTGGTCGGAGCGCAGGGACATGAGCACGCCGGTCATCAGGCCGCCGTTGGACATGCCGGTGCTGTACACGCGGTCGGGATCGACGTGGAAGCTCTGGTTGGCACAGGTCAGCAGGTCGTCGTACAGCGCCAGGTCCTGGTTGTTGTCCTCACCGGTCACCACGTCCCAGATCAACGAGCCGCCCAGCTCCTGGGCCTGGGGCACGATGAGGATGGCCTGGGCCTGGTCGGCCATCTCGCGCAGACCCTCGTCCAGGAAGTCGGTGGCGTCGCCACCCAGCCCGTGCCATGCGAAGACCAGGGGCCAGGCCGTGGCCGCGTCGTAGTCGCCGGGCAGGACGATCTGGACGGTCCGCTTGTTGCCAGCCGAGGGGAAGGTGGTGGTCTCGCCGGCCTGCAGGACCGGACAGTCGCCGGGCGCGATGCGGTCGATGCCGCCACCGGTGGCCCCGTCACAGGAGCCCAGCTCGCCCTGGTCGCGCTGGTCCCAGGTCCGGGCCCCGAAGGAGCTGCCGGAGAGGTCGATCTTGAAGGTGACGATCTGGCCGCCCAGCTCGCCGCAGAAGGTGTCGTCGTCGCGCAGGCCGGTGGAGCTCAGCACGGGCTCTACGTCCACGTCGCCGCTGGTCGGCGAGTAGGTGCCGGGCAGGGTCATGACGGGCAGGTCCAGCTCGAAGGAGCCGTCCGCCGCCACCGGCACGCCCGTGACCTCCCCCAGCACGTCCGAGACGCTGCTGCCCGTCGCGTCGGTCGCCCGCAGGCTGAAGTCCAGCGTGTGCATGCTGTCGATGGTCTGGTCGACGATCTCCGCCTGGAAGGGCAGAGCCAGCCCGCCCACGGGCTCCACGGTCATCGTCAGGAACCAGGTCCCGGTCAGGGGACCCGAGACGACCTGGCTGCCGGTGTCGCCACCGCCGTCCGCAGCGCCGCCATCGCCCCCGGTGTCAGAGGTGCCACCGCCACCGCAGGCGATCAGGAGGGACAGCAGGAGGGAAGCGGACATCGGGGCTCCGAGGCTGATGACCCCGCAGGCTACCCTGTTGTCGCCTCACCAGCATCTGGCGGAACACTTTCCGGGCGCAAAGGTAGGTAGTCCACGAACCACCGCGTCGCCCGCCGCGCGAGCTCCTCCAGCGTGCCCGGCTCCTCGAAGAGGTGCGTCGCCCCCTGCACGATCGACAGCGACCGCACGCAGGGCATGCGCGCCAGCGCTGCCTGGTTGTCCTGCAGCACCTCGGCATCCCGGCCCCCGACCAGCAGCAAGGTCGGCGCGTAGACGTGGCTCAGCGCCTCGGCCGCCAGGTCGGGCCGCCCGCCGCGGGACACCACCGCGCGCACCAGCGAGGGCCGGGCCGCCGCCGCCCACAGGGCCGCCGTCGCGCCCGTGCTCGCGCCGAAGCAGCCCAGCGACAGGTCCCGGGTGTCGGGCTCACTCGTCAGCCAGTCCAGGATGCCCACCAGGCGCCGCGACAGCAGGCCGATGTCAAAGCGGTAGGCCCGCGTCCGCGCGTCGATCTGCTCCTCCTCCTCGGTCAGCAGGTCCACGAGCAGCGTGCCCAGGCCGGCCTGCTGGAGCACCAGGGCGACGGCGCGGTTGCGGGGGCTGCGGCGGCTGCTGCCGCTGCCGTGGGCGAAGACGACCAGGCCCCGGGCCCGTGCCGGCAGGACCAGGTCGCCGTGCAGGCGCGCCCCCTCCGCCTCGATCGTCAGCGCCACCGGATCGGCCTGGGCCGGCGAAGCGGAGTCCCAACCCGCCTGGGCCAGGCAGGCCTCGACCTCCTCGTCCGTCGTCTGGGGAAAGTCGTCGTACCAGGCGCCCACCGCCCGCAGGTCCTCGGGTTGTAGCACGCAGACCACCTCGTCCGTCTCCCGGCGCAGCGCCGCGATGGTGTCCGGCGGCCCCACAGGCACGGCCAGGACCACGTGCCGGGCGCCCGCTCGATGCAGGGCCCGCAGCGCCGCCCGCACCGTCCCTCCGGTGGCGATCCCATCGTCCACCAGGATGATGTTCCGGTCGCCGAGCCGCGGGAGGGGCCGACCGTGCCGATACCGAGCCACGCGCCGGGTCGCCTCGCGCAGTTCGTCCCGGGCCAGGTCGGAGATCTCGGCCGGCGACAGACCCAGCATGCGGACCATGGTCGGGTCGGTGACCACCGAGCCATCCTCTGCGATGGCCCCGAAGCCCAGCTCGGGCTGGCCGGGCGCTCCCAGCTTGCGGGCGATGATCACGTCGAGCGGCGCGTCGAGGGCGCGCGCCACCTCGGCGCCGACCACCACGCCGCCGCGAGGCAGGGCCAGCACCAGGGCCCCCGCCCCGGCGTGGTGCTGCAGGGCGCGGGCGAGCTGACGCCCGGCATCCACGCGGTCCTGGAACCTCATTTCGCCTCCACGAGCGCAGCCTGCTGCGCAGCTCGACCGACCCAGTCATCCACCTGCTGCCACCAGTCGTAGAGCCAGTCCGCGCGGTCCTCGCGGCTCGCCGGCACCGCGGAGGCCGGGCAGCGCCACAGCCGGACCACGATGGTCCGATCCAGCAGCGCGCCCGACAGCAGGTCGCGAAAGTGGCCGATGCCCTCCAGCCCGGTGTGGCCCATGAACACCACGTCCACACCCGGGCAGCGCTCCAGCAGGGCCAGCGCTCCGCCCAGGTGCGGCGGCAGCAGGTGGCTCAAGCCCTGGGCGCGCGTCGCCCGGGTCGGGTCCTGCCGCGCCAGCTCGGCCAGGCGGCGGGCGCGCTTCTCGGCCGTGAAGCGTGTGCCCTCGGGGAACAGCACCACCGCGTCTGCCGGCCCCAGGCCCTCGCCCAGCCGCGCCACGGCCTGGATCTCGGGGGCCGGATCGCCCCGGTCGCGCCGTAGGAAGGCCGACACCTCCGTGTGACCGCACAGGTCCAGGAAGGGGTCCCACAGCAGGGCCCGCTTGACCGCGAAGCGCAGGTGTCGGCGCTGGGGGGCGCCGGCCACCAGCAGGGGCAACAGGACGTCCAGGATGCTGACGTGGCGCGGCATGAGCAGGAAGGGGCCGTCCGTCACCTGCTCGAGGTTCTCGACCTCCAGGCGCAGCCGGAACAGGCGCGCGGCCACGGCGAAGGCCGCCTGGGCGAAGCCGTGCTCCACCGCCAGGGTGAAGCGGGCCCGGCGCTCGAAGGACGCCCCCGTCCACGGGCCAGCCACCAGCCAGCCCCCGAGCAGGGCCAGGACCCCCACCGCGTGCAGCAGCAGGTTGGCCTCCAGGCACAGGACGAAGCGCAGCCCGGCTAGGCGCCGCCGGGCCCCCAGGTCGACCACCAGGGCCCCGACCATTAGCAGTGGTGCCGCCAGGAGCCCAAGGACGACCAGCATGAACAGTGCGGTCAAGCTGAGCGCGCGCCGCGCCACCAGGGGGCCGGGGGGCTCCTGGAAGAGGGGCGCGGGGACGGAGCGCTGGGGAGACATCCTGGCTACACCCTGGGCCACCGGGAAGCGACGCGAGGAAGATACGCGAGGAAGAGACGCGTGGGAGCGGTACAAGGCAGCGGTGCAAGGCAGCGGTGCAAGGCAGCGGTGCAAGGGACAGGCCAGCGGCCACGAGGGGCGGGCAGGCGGCAGCCGCGTCGAAACACACATCGGCCGATCGACCCCTGCCCCCCTCGCCCGCCTCCCACTCGCTATGATGATGGCAACTCGAGTCCCGCTCGATTCCACCTCGGCCCGCCCTCCCTCCGGCCGCTCTTCCCGGTCTTTCCGAACTGCCCGCCCTCCGAGCACGCGAGCTCCGATGAGCGACCACTCCGATCTCCGCAGCCGGGCGCGCCAGGCCCTCGACCGCCTGGGAGCCGATCCCGCGCCCACGGATCCGGCCGCCGTCGCCCAGCTCAACGAGCAGTACCAGCTCCAGAAGATCGAGCTGGCGATGCAGTCCGAGGAGCTGGAGCAGTGTCGCTGCGAGCTGCACCGCAGCCGGGATGAGTTCCACGCCCTCTTCGAGCTGGCGCCGGTCGGCTACCTGGTGCTCAACCAGAAGGGCATGATCACCCGCGCCAACGAGGTCGCCCACCGACTGCTGCGCGCCCACAGCCTGGTCGGGCGGGCCATGGCCGCCTGCTTGCAGCCCTCCTCGGCAGACACCCTGTGGAGCGGCCTGCGCGCCGCGCGGGACGACGCGCGTGGACAGTCTGCCGAGCTGATGGTCCAGACCGAGCACGGCCTGCCCCTCCAGGCCCGGATCGCCTGCGGCCAGCTTCCGGGCGGGGGGCGCCGCGACCTGGTCCTGCTGCTGCCTGCGACCAGCGGGACCGAAGACCCGCTCTCCCTGTCCGGCTTGGCGCCGAGCGCCGAGGACGCGCCGGACACCTCGCTCGGGTCGGGCGCAAGGGGTCCCGCACACACCACGGGTCCCGCCGGCACCCCGGGTCCCGCCGGCACCCCGGGCGCGCCAGGCCCCCAGGCCGGGCAGGGTCGCCAGGTGCTGCTCGCGACGCGGGAGCCCGACCGGACCGCGCACGCTGCCCAGGCCCTGCGCGTTGCCGGCTACCTCGTCCAGCTCACCACCCACAGCCGCGAGGCCGGGCAGCTCCTCCAGCAGGCCCAGGTCGACGTCCTGGTCGCCGGCCTGGACCTGGAGGACATCCCCGGCGTCGACCTCATCCGCTTTGTGCGCGCCCGCTACCCCGAGGTCCCGATCATCGTCCTGGTGGGGCGGCGACCGGGCGCGGCCGGGGGCGCGGCCCTGCTTCCCCCCGGCGTCATGGTCCTGGAGGACCCGGTGGACGGACCCCGGCTGGTGGCGGCCATCGCCCGGGCGCTCTCCCCCGGCGACTGAGGCGCCGCGCCTCCCCGCCGGGCCCCCAAGAATCCGCCGCTGACGCCGAGCTGGTCCACATCTGGGTGATTTCACACCGGCGCGCTGTCACGCAGTTGGCACGCAGCTTGCTTCTGCCCATGGCAGGGGGACGGGTCCCCTCGAGGGCCGCATCCAGGCCACCACAGGCAAGCACAGATGAGGTGCGAGCATGACGACCGCGCAGCAGATGTCCGCAGCCCCGGTACCCCTGCCCGATCCGGTCCGGCTCATGCCCGGCCTGCGCGCGCCCCGCAACCGGTGGGCCGTGCTGCTCGCTGGTGGTGACGGCACGCGCCTGCTCCCCATCACCCGTCGCTTGTACGGCTACGACCGCCCCAAGCAGTACTGCGCCTTCGGACCCGGCGGCACCCTGCTCGAGCAGACCCTGCGCCGGGCCGCCCGCCTGGTCGATCCCGACCGCATCGTCGTCGTCGTCAGCCGCAACCACTGGCGCGAGGCCCTGCAGTGCCTGGCCGGCTGGCCCGAGGTCACGATCATCGACCAGCCCGCCAACCGCGGCACCCTGCCCGGCATCCTGTGGCCCGTCCTCAACATCCAGGCCGAGGACCCCGACGCCACCGTGCTGGTCATGCCCTGCGACCACGCCATCGGCCCCCCCGAAGAGGGAGAGGCCGCCTTCGCCGAGGTGCTGGAGCAGGCCGCGGGCGTGGTCCACCGCTGCCCCGACGAGCTCGTGCTGCTGGGCGCCGAGAGCGAGACCGTTCTGGACGAGGTCGGCTGGATCGTGCCCGGCGACCCGGTCCTGGGCGCCGGCATGGAGGTGCAGTCCTTCCACGAGAAGCCCAGCATGGACGAGGCCAGCCGCCTGCACCAGCAGGGTGCGCTGGTGAGCACCTTCATCATGGCCGCCCGCGCCGCCACCCTCATCGAGCTGGCCCGGGAGCACCGGCCGGACTGGTGGCTGGCCCTGTCGGCGAGCCTGGAGGACCACAGCTTCCTGCCCCGGCTCTACGACGAGCTTGCCCCCGCCGCCTTCTCCCACGAGGTCCTGACGGCCGCCGCCAGCCGCCTGCGCGTGCTGCCCATGTCGGGGGTCGAGTGGTCGGACATCGGGACCCCCGAGCGCCTGCTCGACGCCCTCACCCTGCCCTTCGAGCGCGGTCCCACAGCGCCCTCCGCCTCCCTGACCTCCGGCTGGCGACAGCACGTGCGGGTGGTCTCGTGACCTCCGTCCTCACCGCCTTCCCGGCGAGCGAGCTCGAGCCCCTGCGGGCCTGGATCACCGGCGCCCTGCTGGCGACCCGCCGCGTCTCTCCCGAGGCCGCCCACGACCTGGCCAAGGCGGCCCTGGGCATCCTGCTCTCGGTCCTGCGCACGGCCCAGGGTCGCCAGGAGGTCGATGTCGAGGTCATCTGGCGCCAGGACAGCGTCGAGCTGCGCCTGGGCCCGCGCCCCCAGCCCGGCGTCCCGGCCTCGACCGTGGTCCTCCTGCACCCGGCTCCTCCGGTGGCGAGCACCCGCCCGCAGCAGCCCTCGCGCCGGCCCCGATTGCAGGGCAGCTCACAGGGCAGCTCACAGGCCAGCTCGCAGGGCAGCTCGCGCACTGCCACGCGAAACGTGTCGGCGGGCTGAGCACGCAGCGCACCTGGACGAACCCCCCGGCTTCGAGGCCGGGGGGTCATCTCTGTCCACGCTGTCCACGCCCGCAGGCGCGACCTGCCTGGCCTCGACCTACTTGGCCTCGACCTCGATGCGACGCACGTTCTTGCTGGCCTTGCGGGGGATGGTCAGCTTCAGCATGCCATCGTGGAACTGGGCCTTGATGCTGTCGGCGTCACAGTCCACGGGCAGGCGCACGGAGCGGCTGTAGTGGCTGTAGGTGTACTCGCGGAGGTGGTAGTCGTCGTCCTTGATCTCCTTGTCCTGGGTCGTCTTGCCCTTGATGGTCAGCACGCCGCTGTCGAAGGTCACGGAGACGTCGTCGGACCGCACGCCCGGCAGCGCCGCCTTGATGATCAGCTTGTTGCCCTGGTCGTACATGTCGAGCGGCAGGTTGTCGATCATCCCCTCGGTGAAGGCCGTGGTGCTCGGCCATGCCCACATGCGGTCCATCATCCGCCGCATGGTCTCGAGCTCCTGGAAGGGGTTGTTGCGCGCGAGCGCAGATGTCGTCGCCATTGCAGTCTCCTGCGAGGGTCTTGGGTGAGGTGACCGCCGACGCCTGGGGTGGATTGGGACCCGAGCCGTGTCGGCGCCGGCGGTCGGCATCTGTAGAGCAAAGCCCATGCCAGGCCGGCCGCGCGGGCACCGGGGCAAAAGGCCCATGGCCGTGTCCCCGCCAGGGCTGCACCCGGGCCCGCATGGGGCCGGCTGCGCCAAAGGACCCAGCGGAGCTTGTGGTCGGCATGCTCGGGCCGAGGCCATGACCCCCGGTTCGGCCACACTGAGGGCGCGATGAATCGCGCCCCTACGAGCGACTCGGCCAAGTGGCCGAAACGAAAGTCGAGGCCCGGGCCGACGTACATGATCACAAGATCAAACGTAACGGTTCAGCCCCAACTGTTCTGAGTAGGGGGTCTACGCGGGGAGGAGACTCGGCGTAGGCAGGCCTGCCCTGTGGGCCAGGAGAGTGTCGGCGAGGAATCGGAGGACACTGCGTCCC
>Ga0100377_1000976_pt1 | contig 24698 bp, 21 predicted proteins | sample CryGeymeta201501_FD_83664 | JGI IMG/M metagenome (GOLD analysis project Ga0100377, IMG submission 83664) | Groundwater microbial communities from Crystal Geyser aquifers in Utah, USA - Crystal Geyser metaG 2015-01 | ecosystem: Environmental > Aquatic > Deep subsurface > Groundwater | place: USA...
TGCCACTGTAATACTCTTCCCATGACCCGCGCGTGGCCACCAGGGGTCCGTAGTTTCCGGTCGGTCGCAGCCGGGTATCGACCGCGTAACCGGGGCCTTCCTGGAGCGGGATGCTGAGCATGTGGTTCAGCCGCTGAATCAGGCGCACCACCGGCTGGGGGATCTGATCGGGCGCTTCTCCGGGCAGCGGATCGTAGACGAACATCAGGTCCAGGTCCGATAAATAATTGAATTCGCCGCTTCCCAGTTTGCCCAGACCAAGGATCGCCAGGGGAAGATTCGCGGGCAACCCCTGCTGATCAAGCATCCGCTCATAGGTCTTGCGGACCACAAAGCGCGCCAGATCGGTGAGCGTGCGTTCCACCTCCGGCTGCCCGATTGAACCCGCCAGATCGGCCAGGGCGACCATGAGCAGCCGTTCGTTCTTGAGCCGCCGGATCCATTCGAGCGCTTCCTCGAAGTCCTGATGGGAAGCCAGCAGCCGATCGGCAAACTGTTCCCAGCTGCCGGCTTGCAGTTCCCGACTGGAAGCCGGGCCTTCCACCAGGTTCGGTTGCTGCGCCAGGAACGAAGCCACCAGTGCGCTACGCGCGAGTCCTCGGCAGAGATCGTCGAGCCAGGGGCCGGGTACGGCGAACAGGCGCATCAGTCCGGAACGCCGGGCGGCCTGCTGGAAATACTGTTGGATCCGGTTGGTCACCAGATCTTCCGGCACCTTGCGACCGCTCGTGAAAAGCTCCGCCAGGGTCCTGGCCACCGCGGCGCGAACCGGCTGGGGGAAGGGGTTGAGAGCGGCGTCGAGTGCGCGGCAAGCCGGGCGCCGCCAGATATCGTTGAAGTCTTTCGCGGTCCGGCCGCCGGCTTCGCCATCGCCGGTTTCGGTATCGGCGGCGGCAGCGAATGAAGACTGGAACAAAGCGGAAAAGTGCTCGTGCACCAGGCTGCACACCCGTTCCAGTTGGCCCTCCAGAGCGTCGTAATCGCCGTCGTAGCCCAGGGCCACGGCCAGCCGTTGCCTGGCTTCCGCGCTCTTGGGCAACTTCTGGGTCTGACGGTTCTGATCCAGTTGATTCCAGTGTTCGATCCGGCGCAAAAAGGTATAGGCGGCGCGCAGTTCCGCCACCACCTCGGGCGGCAGCAGTTCCAACTGCCGCAATTGGGTCAGGCAGCGCAGCGTGTTCGGTTCGTCCAGTTGGGGTCGGCGGCCGCCGTAGATCAACTGGAACGCCTGCACCATGAATTCGATTTCGCGGATGCCGCCCTGGCCCAGCTTCACATCGAAGCCCTGAATCGGGTTCATGCTCCCGGCTTCAATCAGGATCCGGTCGCGCATCGCGCGCAGTTCATCGATCGCCTGGAAATCCAGGAAGCGGCGGAAGATGAACGGTCGCAGTTCGCGCAGCAAAGCCGTTCCGAGGGCGCGGTCGCCGGCCACCGGTCGGGCCTTGAGCAGCATCTGCCGTTCCCAGGACGAGCCGCGATTGAGATAGTGTTCGGCGGCCGCTTCCAGGGCCGGCACCAGTTCCCCTTCCTTACCGCCGGGGCGCAGGCGGAAATCCACCTGGAACACCCGATCGCCGTCCACCGAATCAGCCAGCAGCCGCCGCAGTTGCTGGGCCAGACGGCTGATCAGGGGGATGAGCGATGCGGAAGCCGGCGCGGGTGACTCCAGTCCCTGCCGGAACACGCAGATATCCACATCGGAAACATAGTTGAGTTCGTCCCCGCCGAGCTTGCCGAAGCCCATCACCACCAGCCGGCAGTCCGGACCGTGGGCCTGCCAGAGCGCGCTCTGGTTATCGGTGAGCCACCAGCGCGGGCGCCGGCGGAGCAGATCGAGGCCGGCCTGGAGTGCCACGCAGGCGAGATCGCTCAACTGCGAGGTGGTTTCTTCCAGGCTGCCGAGTCCCAGCAGGTCACGGCCGCCGATCCGGAGAAAGTGGCGTTGTTTGAATTCGCGGAAAACGCGCGGCAGGTCGGCCATGCAATCCGCCGCCCGGAGCTGGTCCTGGAGGTCCTGATAGAGGTCGGTGAGTGGATAGCGCCGGTAGAGCTGCTTACGGTCCCAGAGCCAGGCGGCGTAGTCGGGGCGGCGGCGAAGGAGGGTATCGAGATAGTTGGATGCCAGCCGAATCCGGTTGATTTCAGGCACATTCTCAGTCATGGCGGGCTCTGCCGGCTATTGGCCGGAATCGACTTCGCGGTCGGCGGTGAGCTGCGGCTGGCGCCAGGTCTTCAGCCCGGTAAGTTCTTGCTTGCGGTCTGCGCAGGCGGCCAGGCTACAGATGGGGCAGTCGGGGTCGGAACAGGGGTCGACGTGAACGAGCAATTCCGCGGCACCGCCGAAATGTTCGTGGAAAATAGCCTCCAGTTGCTTGATTTCCCGGTGGACCCTATCGAGCGACAGGGTCGCCGGCAGGATCAGGTGGAAATCGGCATGCACCCGGTTGCCGGAACGCCAAGCGCGAAGCCGGTGGATATCGATCCACAGCGGTTGGCGGTGGCGGTCCAGGAGTTCGGCGATGGTTTCGAGCAGCTCCGGATCGCTGGCGTCCATTAGCCCGGAGTAGGAAGTCTTGACCAGATGGCCGCCGGCATAAAGAATCTGGCAGCCGACCAGCATCGCGACCAGCCCGTCCAGCAAGATCCAGCCGGAAAAGCGTACCGCCACAAGACCGATCAGAACTCCCACCGAGGTGGCCACATCGGTCAACACATGCCGGCCGTCGGCGATCAGGGCAAGCGATTGGGTGCTGCGTCCGGTGCGCACCAGAAACCAGCCCAGCAGCCCGTTGACGGCGCCGGCGGCGAGCAGCAGAGCGAGCCCCAGGTCCAGGTGAGGGAGCGGTCGCGGGTGCTGGAATTGCTGCCAGGCGCTGTGGAAAATCCCGACAGCCGCCAGAATGATCAAGGCGCCTTCGAAACCGGCGGAAAAATATTCGATCTTGCCGTGACCATACGGGTGATCGGAATCCGGCGGTTTAGCCGCGAGCACGATACTGCCGAAGGCAAAACCGCTGGCGATCACATTGATGATCGATTCCAAGGCGTCGGACAGGATGGCGCTGGACCGGGTCAGGCGGTAGGCCTGGAATTTGACTGCCATCAAGCCGGCTCCAACCAGAAAGGATAGGCCAATGGCCAGGAGTCGCCTGCGCAATTGCGGATCGGTGGTCGACATGGTGCTGTTCACCAGGTGACTGGGAATTTGCAGAGTCTTCCGGCCGCCTCGATGCCACGGAACCGGAAACCGGCGGTGCGTGGTGACGTGATAGCGGCGGCTCACGTTTTGAAAAATCCACTCTAGCACGTGGGCCCAACCGGCACAAGGTGCGGGAATCCATGGATCCATGCCAACCCAACCAGGGCTGTTCTTGACCCGAACCGGCGGCTGTGTTAAGCCGCAACAGCCTTGCGGGGAAGACCGGGACCCCGGGCGACGGGATCGAATTCGCCGGGGGTGGCGTTCGGGTCGCGCGGGCAACTGCCGCGGGCGGTCCGTCTTCGGGGGAATTTGGCGCCGTGGTCGGCGAAGGAGCAAACCAGTCGTGCATGAGATGGCCATTGCCGAAAGCCTGCTCGGGATCGTGCTGGATGAAAGCGGTCGTCACGGGATCACCCGGGTGAATCGGATCCAGCTCCAGGTGGGGGCCCTGGCGGCGGTGGTGCCGGCCGCGCTCACCTTTTGCTTCGAGCTGATCAGCCGTGACACCATTGTGGCCGATGCCGTTCTGGCCATTGAAATGGTGGCGGTGGTGGTGCGTTGCCCCGAGTGCAAGGAACGGTTTGAAGTGGACAATCAATTTTACGTCTGCCCGCGGTGCGGTCCGATTCCCGCCGGTCTGGATCTGACCAGCGGGCGCGAACTGACGCTGCTTTCCATCGAAGGGGAGTCCGGAGACGAAGATGAGTCAAGTGAAAGTCCCTGTGGTGAGGAATATCCTCGAGGCCAATGAACGCCTGGCCAAGGCCAATCGAACGATTTTCGATCAGGCCGGGATTTTTGCCGTGAACCTGATGAGTTCGCCGGGAGCGGGGAAGACTTCGCTGCTCGAGAAAACCATCGACGGCCTCGGCGACCGCTACCGCATCGCGGTGATCGAGGGGGACATCCAGTCTTCCTACGATGCCGAACGAATCCAGCGCAAAGGGGTGCAGGCGGTGCAGATCAATACCGACGGCGCCTGCCATCTGGACGGCAGCATGGTGCTGGAAGCGATCGAAGCGCTCGATCTGGACGGTTTGGATCTCCTGGTCATTGAAAACGTCGGCAATCTGGTCTGTCCCGCGGAATTCAATCTGGGCGAACACCACAAGGTGATGATCCTGAGCGTGGCCGAAGGGGACGACAAGCCGCTCAAATACCCCCTCATGTTTCAGACCTCTTCGGTGCTTCTGGTCAATAAGATCGATCTACTGCCCTACGTCGACTGCGATCTCGAAAAGATCCGCCAACGCGCCGGACAACTCAATCCCCGCCAGCAGATCTTCGAGGTGTCGTGCCGCGGCGGCGCCGGTTTGGATGCATGGTACGCATGGCTGGAAACCGAAATAGCGCGCGTGCGGGTGAACCGCGGCTAGCCGCCGGTGAGCGTTGGCGCCGGGTTGTGGTGAGCGTGCGCGGGATCGTCCAGGGAGTGGGATTCCGCCCCAGGGTCCACCAGTTGGCGACGGCTTGCGGGCTTCAGGGTTGGGTGCGGAACCGGTCCAGCGGAGTCGAACTGGAAGTGGCGGGACCCGGCGCGGCGGTGGCGGCCTTTCTCGATGATCTCCAACGCCAGGCGCCACCCCTGGCAAGCATCATCGAAGTGAAGGTCACCGAACGCCCTTACCGGCCGCTCGCTGCCTTTCACATCGAAGCCAGCACCCGCGAATCCCAGCGCCGCACCCTGATTTCCCCGGATGTCCGCACCTGCGACGATTGCTTGCGCGAACTGGCGGACCCCGCCGATCGCCGCTACCGCTATCCGTTCATCAACTGCACCAACTGCGGGCCTCGCTACACCATCATTCGCGACGTTCCCTACGATCGCGATCAGACCACCATGGCCGGGTTCGCCCTGTGCCCCGAGTGCCGGCGTGAATATGATGACCCCGGCAACCGCCGGTTCCATGCCCAACCCAATGCCTGTCCGCGGTGCGGACCGCGGGTCTGGTTGGAACGACCCGACGGCCGTATTGAAGCCGAACAAGACCTGGCCATCCGCCGGGCGGTTGAACTGCTCACGGCCGGGGCCATTGTGGCGGTGCGCGGTCTGGGCGGCTTTCATCTGGCGACGACGGCCACCGACGAAGCCGCGGTGCGGCGCCTGCGCGGTCGCAAGATCCGGGAAGACAAGCCGTTTGCCGTGATGTTCGAAAGCCTCGAGGAAATCCAACGGCACTGCCGGGTGAATGCCCGGGAACGGGATCTGCTGTTGAGTCGGCAGCGACCGATCGTGCTCCTCGAACGGCGCCCGGAACCGGCCGCCGCTGCCGCCATTGCGCCTTCGGTGGCCCCGGGCAACCGTTCGCTGGGGGCCTTTCTCCCCTACACGCCGCTGCACCGGCTGTTGTTCGAGGACTCTCGATGCCGGGCCCTGGTGATGACCAGCGGCAATCAAAGCGATGAACCGATCGTTACCGACAACGATCAGGCCCGTGATCGTCTGCGGGCGATTGCCGACTGGCTGCTGCTGCACGACCGGCCGATCCACATCCGCTGCGACGATTCGGTGGTGCGGGTGGTTGGCGGGGTGAGCCGGCCGCTGCGGCGCGCTCGCGGCTACGTGCCGGCCCCGGTGCTGCTCGCCCACGGTGGGCCTTCGGTGCTGGCGGTCGGGGCCGAACTGAAGAGTACGGTATGCCTCAGCCGCGGTCGCGAAGCCTTTCTCAGCCAGCACATCGGCGATCTGGAAAACCTGGAAACCTTGCGCGCCTTCGAATTCACCATCGAACACCTGGAGCGCCTGTTCGATATCCGGCCGCAACTGATCGTGCACGATCTCCATCCCGATTACCTCAGCAGCCAGTGGGCCGAACACCAGCCGCTGCCGCGCCTGGCGGTGCAGCACCATCATGCGCATATCGCCGCGGTGCTGGCCGAGAGCCAGTTCGAACGGCCGGTGCTGGGGCTGGCCCTCGACGGCACCGGGTACGGCACCGACGGCACCATCTGGGGTGGCGAGGTGCTCAAGGTGGATCCGGCGGCCGGCACCGAATTCGAGCGCCTGGCCCGGTTGCTGCCGCTGCCGCTTCCGGGCGGCAGCCGCGCGATCCGGGAACCCTGGCGGATGGCGGTGAGCGCGCTGGTTACCCTCGATCCGCCGCACCCGACCGCAACCTATCCCGATTTCTTCGCGCGATGGCCGACCGCCGCCGCCGCCGTCCTGGTGCAAATGATCCGAAACGGGATCAACAGCCCGCTCACTTCCTCCTGCGGGCGGCTGTTCGATGCGGTTTCGGCCCTGATCGGACTGCGTGAACGGATCCATTACGAAGGCCAGGCGGCAATCGAACTGGAACAGGCGATTACCGTTGAAAGTGGGGCTTACCGCGGACGCCTCGACCACGTGGACGGTCTTCAGGTGATCAACCCGCTGCCGATACTGACCGAATTGATTGCCGATATCCGCGCCGGCGTTGCGGTTGGGGTGATGGCCGCCCGGTTCCACAACGGTCTGGTGGATCTGCTGGCGGAAGCGATGCAGGCGCTGCGCGACCAGACCGGAATCGACACCGCGGCCTTGAGTGGCGGGGTGTTTCAGAACGCCTACCTGGCCGAGCGGCTGGAAGCGGCCCTGCACCGCCTGGGCTTCCAGGTCCTGGTCCACCGGGAAGTTCCGCCCAACGACGCCTGCATCGCCTTGGGACAAGCCTATCTCGGCATCCGGCATCTGGCGGGGACCCAAGGGAAAGACCGATGAGCCTGAAATATCTCGATGAATACCGGGACGGCGAACTGGCTCGAACGCTGCTCGCCCGCCTGGAGTACCTGTGCCGCGATCAGGCAACCATGCGGTTTATGGAAATCTGCGGTACCCACACGGTCGCCATCTTCCGCTCCGGCCTGCGCCGCCTGCTGCCGCCCAACCTGCGGTTGATCAGCGGGCCTGGGTGCCCGGTGTGCGTGACCGCCAACGAAGACATCGATCGCGCCATCTGGCTGGCCCAAAGGCCTGAAACCATCGTCACCACCTTCGGCGATCTGGTCAGGGTGCCCGGCTCGCATTCCTCGCTCCAGGCCGAACGCGCCCGCGGCGCCGATCTGCGAATGGTCTACGGGAGTCTGGACGCGCTCCAGATCGCCCGCGACCATCCGGATCGTGAGGTGGTCTTTATCGGTATCGGGTTTGAAACCACCGCGCCGACGGTGGCCGCCGCCGTGCACCAGGCGGATCGGGAAGGGCTGAAGAATTTTTCCGTTTTTTCCGTGCACAAGCTGCTGCCGCCGGTGATGCGGGCGCTGCTGGAAAGCGACGATCTGCGTCTGAGTGGCTTCATTTGTCCCGGCCACGTGACCACCGTGATCGGCGCCGATGCCTACCGCCAGGTGGCGGCGAGTTACCGGGTGCCGTGCGTGGTCACCGGGTTCGAACCAGTCGATATCCTGCAGGGCTTGATCATGCTGGTGGAACAGCGGCGCAGCGGGCGGGCCGAGGTGGAAATTCAGTACCGGCGCGGGGTCAGTTGGGCGGGCAACGGCCGGGCCCTGGACCTGATGGCGGCAATCTTTGAACCGGCCGATGTCACCTGGCGCGGGCTGGGCCGGGTCCCGGCGAGTGGGCTCCAGGTGCGGGAGCGGTGGGCGGCCTTCGATGCCGCGAGACGCTTTCGGATGCCGGTCATCGCGGTGCGGGAAAACCCGGCTTGCCGCTGCGGGGAAGTGCTGCGCGGCGTGTTCACTCCACCCCAGTGCCCCCTGTTTCGGACCGTGTGTGATCCACAACATCCCAAGGGGCCCTGCATGGTTTCCAGTGAAGGCACCTGCGGCGCCTACTACCGTTACCATCAGGATCCGGTCGGCTGAACCGGGCTTCGATTCAAGCGTTGCGGCCGTACCGATCGGTTCCGAGTTCTGATGAACGAATCCAGGGAGGATGCAAAACCATCATGGCGGAACCAACCATTCAATTGGATCACGGCAGCGGCGGGCGGGCCATGCACGAACTGGTGGGGCGCCTGTTCGCCGAGGCCTTCGCCAATCCTTACCTGAACGAACTGAACGACAGCGCGGTGCTGGAACTGGGCTGATCGCGGATCGCGCTGACCACGGATTCCTACGTGGTGGATCCGGTGATCTTCCCCGGTGGCGATATCGGCAGCCTGGCCGTGCACGGCACCGTCAACGATCTGGCCATGCGCGGCGCCCGGCCGCTGTATCTCACCGCCGGATTTATCCTCGAAGAAGGGCTATCGCTGGCCTTGCTCGAACGGATCGTGCGCTCCATGGGGGCTGCCGCGCGCGCCGCCGGGGTCCTGGTGGTGGCGGGGGACACCAAGGTGGTGCCCAGGGGCAAGGCCGACAAGCTGTTCATCAATACCGCCGGGGTCGGGCTGGTGCCGGTGGGCCTCAACCTGGGTGGGCAATACGCCCGGCCCGGCGATACGGTGCTGATCAGCGGCACCATGGGCGATCACGGCATGGCCATTCTCTGCCGCCGTGAGGGGCTCCAGTTGGAAAACGAAATCCAGAGCGATTCCGCCGCGCTCCATGAACTGGTTCAAGAGATGCTCGCGGCCTGCCCGGAAATCCATGTGTTGCGCGATCCCACCCGCGGCGGCGTGGCCACCACCCTGAATGAAATCGCCCAGCAGTCGGGCGTCGGCATCCGACTCGAAGAAGCCTGGCTGCCGGTGCGCGAAGATGTCGCCGGCGCCTGCGAACTGCTCGGCCTGGATCCCCTGTACGTGGCCAATGAAGGGAAGTTGCTGGCGCTGGTGGCGGCCGAGCAAAGCGAACGGGTGCTCGAAGTGATGCGGGCGCATCCCCGGGGTCGCTCCGCCTGCCGGATCGGTGAGGTGGTGGCGGCCGACCCCGGGCGGGTGATGCTGCGCACGCGCATCGGCGGTCACCGCCTGATCGATATGCTCCGCGGCGAACAGTTGCCCCGGATCTGCTGAACGCCGGGGTCCCCGATTGCTGCTCCCGAGGTCTTGCCGCTCACTCGGCGTCCGGGTCCGGCGGCGGCTTTTTCAACACCTGTCGGACCTGCCAGCAGAAAATGAAGAGCAGCGTCAGACTGATCAAGATGATGAGATTCGAGGCGAAGAAGGTCATAATGAATGAGAACGGGTCCTTCAGGGTGTAGGCGGCCACCAGCACCTGAATCCCGAACCACGAGAAAAACCCGCCGAGGGCGATGAAAAAGCCCTGTCTCAGCCACCACCACCAACCTGGCCTCATCGCCGCCTCTTTTCCGCGTGGTGTTTGATCCCTTGCTCGGCCACCCAAAATACCTCATGCCGCTGGTGGTAATCCCTCCGCACGTCGGTATCGCCATCGCTATCGCCATCGACCCAGAACCCGATTGCGATACCGACTCCGACCCCGACCCCGAACCCGCATGTCCCCACCGCCGGCGCAATCGCTTTGCCGCCGCACGGGATCGGGGCGGCTGGGTCGTACCGGGTCCCGTCGCCTTGCTTGGCGGCGAGGCCCAGCCCGCCGGGCTGCTCTCTTGCCGCTTCACTATAAAATGTTACAGTTCCTCGTGGGAAGCGGGTTGATGCGAAATGCTCCAATGCCATGGCGATGCTGAGCGGCGATTTACAAGGATCGGAAGCGCTATGTTGATCGGTCGGCGGAGTGGAATGGGCGGTTCGCGTTTTTTTTGCGCCGTCTGTGGCTGTGAGGTGGAGGGGGCCGCCGCGGCACCCGGATGGGCTGCACTGTGCCTTGTGCGCTCACGAATGCCGTTTGCGCCCGGGTGAATCGGGTTATTGTGGGGTGCGCAGCGGCGAGGCGGAGAGTTTCCGTCGGGACGGGCGGTGGGGAGCCCTGAAAAGGGGGTAAAGGTTTGACAAGGTTAGTCCATCGGACTAATATTCAGTACCAGCATGTGGAAACGGAGGCTGCGATGAAGATGGTCAATGTCCATGAGGCAAAAACGACCCTCTCGGCCCTGCTCGCGGAGGTTGAAAAGACCGGGAAGCGGATCTTCATCTGCCGCCATGGCAAGCCCGTGGCGGATCTGGTTCCCCACAAGCGCTCGGATCGCACGACTCCGCACCCGATCATGCGTGCCATCGGGATCAAGTATGATCCAACGGAGCCCCTATGCCCGGATGAATGGCCGGAGGCACGCTGATGCTGCTGGATACATGCGCACTCCTCTGGTTGGCGCAGGGGGGTGGACAATTGTCTCCGGAGGCTCTTCAACAATTGGCCGAGGCGCCGTTTGTGTATGTCTCGGCCATCAGTGGTTTTGAGATCGGCATCAAGCACGCAAAGGGAAAACTTGAACTGCCGATGCTTCCTTTACCTTGGTTCAACGCGATTGTTGCTCATCACGATCTCCAGGTCCTTTCACTGGATGCGGATATCTGTATTCGTTCGACCCAGTTGCCCTCCGTCCACCATGATCCGTGCGACCGCATGATTGTCGCCACGGCTCAAAAACATCACCTGCGGATCGTCACCGCGGATCCCATTTTTGCTGCGTATAATATGGAAACCATGGGCTGAGGTGGGGGCGTGCGGTTCGCCGATCGTTTCTTGATACCGCCTACCCCTTCTCCCGATCAAACCGCACGCTATTGTGCTCGGTTCGGTCGAATTCCACGCCGATGAGATAGACCTGTTTAGCTTGACAAGTTACGTTTTGGATTCGCGCGGAGGCGCGGAGAGCGCAGAGAAAACTACTGAAATCAACCTCCGCGTCTCTGCGTCTCCGCGCGGAAATGAAACTTTCAAGCCTTCACGGTATAGTCGTTTTGCCAGGACCGTGCCCGAACCTCGGGCAAACCATCGGGGACTGTTATACCGCTTAAGGGTAAAAAGTTTCATTTCGTGTGCGCTCTTTCCCTGGAGCGCGGGCATCTTGCCCGCTTTTGAAAATGAAACATCCGATCCTAAACCAGTATAACCCGCTTGCCGATCCAGCCGGCCTAAGTCGCTCTCTTGCCGCCGCACTATAAAATGTTACAGTTCCTCGTGGGAAGCGGTTTGATGCGCAATGCTCCCATGCCATGGCGATGCTGAGCGGCGATTTACAAGGACCGGAAGCGCTATGTTGATCGGGCGGCAGAGTGGACTGGGCGGTTCGCGTTTTTTTTGCGCCGTCTGTGGCTGCGAGGTGGAGGGGGCCGGAGCGGTCTTGGGCCTCTGCGCTGCCTGCGTGCGCGCGCATTGGCCGGAAAGCCGGGACCAGATCGCCGACCTGCATGCAGCTTCCCGCCGCCGGTTCGGCCTGCCGCAAGCGCCGCCGCGGCACCCGGATGGGCTGCATTGTGCCTTGTGCGCTCACGAATGCCGTTTGCGCCCGGGTGAATCGGGTTATTGCGGGGTGCGCAGCGGCGAGGCGGAGAGTTTCCGTCGGGACGGGCGGCGGCGCGCGCTGGTCAGCTGGTATCATGATCCTCTGCCCACCAACTGCGTGGCCGATTGGGTCTGTCCCGGCGGCACCGGGGCCGGTTTTCCGCAATATGCCCGGGATCAGGGACCGGAAGTCGGCTATTTCAATCTGGCCGTGTTCTTTGAATCCTGCAATTTCAACTGCCTGTATTGCCAGAATTGGACCTTCAAACGGCGCCCTCCGCGCAGCGGTCAGTGGAGCCTGGTGACCGATCTGGCCCAGGCCGTGACTCCCAGCACCAGTTGCCTGTGTTTTTTCGGAGGTGACCCGATTCCGCAGCTCCCCTTTGCGCTGCGCAGCGCCCAGTTGATCGGTCTGGAACGCCCGCAACAGCCGGTGCGGATCTGCTGGGAAACCAACGGCGCCACCCACCCCGGTTGGCTCCGGGCGATGGCCCGCATTTCGTCTGCTACCGGGGGCTGCGTGAAAGTCGATCTGAAGGCCTGGGACCCACACATTCATGAGGCCTTGTGCGGCTTTCCCAATGACCGAGTGCTGCGCAATTTCGAACTGCTGGCCGGTTTCGCTCGGGCCCGCCCGGACCCCCCCCTGGTGGTGGCCAGCACGCTGCTGGTGCCCGGCTATGTGGGGGTCGAGGAGGTGAGCGGCCTGGCGGCCTTCATCGCGCGCCTGGGTCCCGACATACCCTACAGCCTGCTCGGTTTCGCCCCCCAGTTTCTGTTCGAACATTCGCCGACGGCATCGCGCCGGGAAGCCGAAGCCTGTCTCCGAGCCGCCAAGAAGGCCGGTCTGCGGCGGGTCCGGTTGGCCAACCGCCACCTGCTGCATTAGCTATTGCCGTGCCCCGGTCGGTTGCGCTAAATATCATGTCGATACCCAATTGATCCCATTGCCGAGGCGCGGTTACGGCGGAGTTGGCATCGCGGCGGCCGGCGGCGGTGGAGATCTCAGCGCCGGCGGAACGCCCGCGGGCACGCAAGTACCGGAACGGCAGCGCAAACGTAAACTTCTGCAAGGCGCCCCGTTCCCTCTGCGAATCTTGATTCGAAGTGGAGCAGTCATGCAGGTGAGAGAAGGGCAACTGGGCCGAATATTCGTGCTGCGGTTGGAAGATGGCGATCGTATCCCCGAGATCATTGAACAATTCGCTCTGGATCGGAATATCGACAATGCCATGCTGATCTTTCTCGGCGGCGTGGCCGACGGCAGCCGGGTCGTGGTGGGGCCGGAAGCAGGCCACGGCGAACGTATCGTGCCGCAATTGTTTACGCTGCGGGGGCACCAGGAAATCGCCGGGGTCGGGACCCTGTTTCGCAATCACGAGGGCCGCCCGGTGCTCCATATGCATGCGGCCGCCGGCCGCGACGGCAATGCCACGGTGGGTTGCACCCGGGCCGGGGTCAAGGTCTGGCTGGTGGGCGAAGCGGTGCTGCTGGAAATCCAGGGTGATATCGGTCGCCGGCTGCAAGCCCCCAAAACCGACCTCGAGTTGCTCGAACTCAGTCAACCTTCCTGAAGAAGCAAACGCCGCCGGGAGTTTGCTCAACCGGCGCCAACCCCATCGGGCCGGGGGGGGGCTGCCGGCTGCGATGGGGACCCCTTCCGGTCAGGGAGCGGCGTCAGGTCGGGTTGAGGTCGGTAAGCCAAAAAATCGCATCGGGGCCTTCAATCCCCAGCGGGAACTTGATTTGGAAACCATTCGGAGGGAGCCGATCTATTGTTCCGCCACCGCATCCTTTTTGCCATCCTGTTGCCGGTGCTTCTAGTCGGACTCATCATTGCCGTTATCGCAAGCAGCTTGTTCACTCCGCGCCTGGCCGCGGTGTTGCGCTCCCATACCGATGCCTGGCTGGGCCTGGCCGCCGATATGGGAGTGGAACGATGCCGGATTAATTTTAATTATTTGCTTGATCTTGACCTGACCGCCGATCGGGAAATGAGCCAGGGGCTGCGGGACCAGACCGCGGCACAAATCGTTCAAATCGGCGACCGCTTCCCCAATGTTTATGTGATGGTAGTGGACGGCCACCAGCGAGTGGTCGCTTGCGGATGGCCGGCGCTGGCGCCCGCGACCGAGTTGCAAGCGTTGCCGTCGGCCGCGGACGGCCATATTGTGCCCGCCTCCCTGGCCGGGCAGCCGGTGCGGATGGTGGTTCGGGCCTTTCCATTCTGGAACTGGCAGGTGGTCAGCTTTGCCACCGAAGCGGATTATACGGCACCATTGGCTCTGGCCCGACATATTGTCGGCAGCATCACCCTGGGCATGGTGGCCGCCTTGGTCCTCACCTGCCTGCTGGTGTTCCATTTCCTGGTCAACCGGCCGCTGAAAAAAATCATTGCCGCCACCGAAGGGATCGCCAATGGACGCATGGATCGCCTGCCGACCAGACGCAAGGATGAAATCGGCCGGGTGGTCGCCGCCTTCAACACCATGGTGGCCGGCATCGCCGGGGACCGCGAACAACTGCAGACGGTGATGCGGGCGTTGCGGGAATCGGAAGAAATGTACCGGCTGATCACCGAGCGCTCGCTGACCCTGGTGATGATGCTGCAGGAAGGGCGGATCTCCTACGCCAATCCCAAGGTGGCCGAATGCACCGGGTATTCGCCCGAGGAACTGATCGGAATGGAAATCTGGCACCTGGCCCACAGCGCCGATCGCGATATGGTGCGAGCCCGCGCCATGTCCCGCGCCATGGGCAATGCCGGGGTGGACCATTACGAGTTTCGCTACCTGACCAAAACCAATGCCGTACGCTGGGTCGAGATCCTGGCCGTGCCGATGCTGTATCGGGACATGCGGGTGACGCTCACCCACGGGATCGACATCACGCAGAAAAAGGAAGCGCAGCAGGTCAAACGGTTGCTCGAGGACAAACTGCAGCGGGCGCAGAAAATGGAAGCGATCGGGATCCTGGCCGGCGGGGTGGCCCATGATCTCAACAACATCCTGAGCGGACTGGTGAGCTACCCGGAACTGATTCTGATGAACCTGGCCCCGGACCATCCGCTGCGCCGCTCGATCCTGCGCATTCAGGAAGCCGGTCAGCGCGCCGCCGCGGTGGTCCAGGATCTGCTGACCCTGGCCCGGCGCAGCGTGCCCACCAAGGAAGTGGTGAACCTCAATGACGTCGTTCAGGAATACATGAACTCACCGGAGTATCAAAAGCTCCTGGAGTCCTTCCCGAAGGTCCGCGTGCACCTGGAACTGGCCGACGACCTGCTCAATATCTTCGGGTCCCCGGTGCATCTTTCCAAGACCGTTATGAACCTGATGGCCAATGCCGTGGAAGCGGCCACGGATGGCGGCGAGGTGGTGCTGGCGACGGAAAATCGTTATATCGATCGGCCGATCCGGGGTTACGATGACGTGGAGGAAGGGGATTTCGCGGTGCTCAGGGTGCGCGACACCGGGGTCGGCATATCCGCCGATGACCTGCCGCGGATTTTCGAACCCTTCTACACCAAGAAAGTCATGGGCCGAAGCGGTACCGGCCTCGGCATGGCGGTGGTCTGGGGCACGGTGAAAGACCACAACGCCTACATCGATGTGGAAAGCGAACTCGATCGAGGCAGCCGCTTTGAACTGTACTTTCCCATCACTCGCCAGAAAGTGGCCGGGCGCGATCATCCGTTGAGTCTGGCCGATTTCCGCGGTGATGAAACGGTGCTGGTGGTGGACGATGTGCCCGAGCAACGGGAAATCGCCACGGAATTCCTCGGCCGACTGGGTTACCGGGTGACCGCCCTGGCCAGCGGTGAAGAAGCGATAGCCTATTTGCGGGACGCCAAGGCCGACCTGCTGGTGCTCGATATGATCATGGACCCCGGGATCGATGGACTCACCACCTACAAGCAGATTCTCCGCTTCCATCCGGGCCAGAAAGCGATCATCGCCAGTGGCTTTTCCGAAACGGAAAACGTGAAGGAAGCTCAGCGCCTGGGCGCCGGTAAATACATCAAGAAGCCCTATACCCTGGAAAAATTGGGCTGGGCGGTGCGCAGCGAATTGGATCGCTGAGGCAATTCAACTTTTTAGAATAATTCTTTCTGGGGTATGCACTTTGCTCCAGTGATTATTCTGGGTCCTGGCCGCGATCCTCATCTATCGGATCGAGGTTTAAATTATCGAGGCCCTTATCATCGTTTCGACCAATTTGAATAAAGATTAACCACGGAGTTCACGGAGAACACCGAGAAGACCCTTTCTTTTCGAGGCCTTCTCCGTGACCTCCGTGCTCTCTGTGGTGAATCATTCCCATAAAGTGGACGAAGCGATGATCATTGCCAATTATCGGTTTCGACAAGAAATGCCAAGGCTGGTCCCTTGAGAGTCGCAAGCCCGATTGGCTTACCATCGACCGCATCGGGCGCCGCGAAAGGCGGCGCCGGAGGCGGCGGGTACCTAGCGGCAGATCGTTTCCCGCAAGCCGGCCGGGCGCGAGTATAGCCCGGCGCGAGGAGAGTCCATGCAGAGCGCGTACCGGAATTTGAGCGATTTCATCCGCACCCTGGAGCAGGCCGGAGAATTGCTGCGGATCAAGGCACCGGTTTCCACCGATTTGGAAATCACTCAGATCACCGATCTGGCCAGCAAGAGCCCCGGCGGCGGCCGCGCATTGCTGTTCGAAAACGTGGTAGGGTCAGCGTTTCCGGTCCTGACCAACGCATTCGGCAGCGAACGGAGGATGGCCCTGGCCCTTGGGGTGACCGACCTGGACAGCCTGGCGGCGCGCCTGCGCGGCTTCATCCAGTTGGAACCACCGAAAAGCGTCGCCGACGGCCTCCGTCTGCTCCCCATGGGGCTCGATCTGCTCCGGTTCTTTCCACGCCGCTGGCGCTCGCGCCGCGATCCGCCCCCATGTCAGCAGGTGGTCTGGCGCGGCGCTCAAGTCGATCTTGGCAAACTCCCGATCCTCAAGTGCTGGCCCCAGGACGGGGGCCCCTTCGTGACGCTGCCGGTGGTGATCACCCGCAGCCTCACGACCGGTCGCCGCAACGCCGGCATGTACCGGCTCCAGGTCTACGACCGCAACACCACCGGGATGCACTGGCACATCCACAAGGACGGGTCCAACTATTATTCCGAGTACCGCAAAGCCGGCCGGCGGATGCCGGTGGCGGTGGCGATCGGCACCGATCCGGCCACTACCTACGCGGCCACGGCGCCGATGCCGCGGGGGATCGATGAGTTGATTCTGGCCGGCTTTATCCGGCGCAAACCGGTTACCCTGGCGCAATGCCTGACCATCGACCTGCAGGTGCCGGCGGAAGCGGAATTCGTTCTGGAAGGCTATGTGGATCCGGATGAATTGCGGATCGAGGGCCCGTTCGGCGACCACACCGGCTATTATTCCCTGACCGGCCCCTACCCGGTTTTCCATGTCACCGCCGTCACCCATCGGCGCCAACCGGTGTATCCGGCGACCATCGTCGGGCGGCCGCCGATGGAAGACTGCTACATGGCCAAGGCCACGGAACGGATCTTTCTGCCGCTGCTCAACACGGTGCTGCCGGAAATCAAGGACTACTGGCTGCCCTGGGAAGGGGTGTTTCACAACATCACGGTGATCGCCATCGCCAAGGAATACCCGGCCCACGCTCGCCGGATCATGAGCGCCCTGTGGGGCCAGGGCCAGATGAGCTTTTGCAAGGCCCTGGTGGTGGTGGATGAGTCCGCCGATCTCAAGAACCCGCGCGAACTGCTGCGCGCCATTCTCGATTCCATTGATCTCGCGGCGGATCTCTACCCGAGCGAAGGCATTCTGGACGTGCTCGATCACAGCGCGCCCGACCCCCTGTTCGGCGGCAAGCTGGGGATCGACGCCACCCTCCGGGTGGCCGGCGAACATCCCCGACAGGTGCGGGCCGCTTCCGACGCGCTGCCCGATGCGGCGACGGCGCTGGCCGCCGGGCAGCGGGTGGGTCCACGGCTGAGCGGTGCCCGGGTGGTGCCGCTATCGGCTCGAAACCCGGTGCTGCTGCTCAACTTCGCCAAGGACGGCACGGTTTCCGGGCGCGACCTGGCGGCACCGCTTTTGGCTCAACCGGAACTGGCCCCGTTCACCATCGTGGTGTTGTGCGATGCGGCCATCGATCTCGAGGATGCTTCCTGGGTCTGGTGGAAGGTATTCAACAACGTCGATCCGAAGCGCGACCTGGTGCGCATAGGTGACTGCATGGTTGCGGAGGCCACCAAGAAAGGGCCCGAAGACGGTCACCTCAGGCCCTGGCCGGACGATATCGTGATGACTCCGGACGTGGTGCGGCGGGTAGTGGAGCGGGCGCGGGACCTGGGCCTCGCCGATTGGGTTTAATCCTCCAGCTGACTGGCCCAGAAGGGATCGGTTATCTTCTGGTTTTCCAACCGGATGCAGGCGTAAATGGCCTGGTTGAACGGGGTGGAGATCCCCAGTTCCCGCCCAAGCCTGACCGCCATCCCATTCAGGGCCTCGATCTCCATCGGTCGGTGCCATTCCAGATCGCGCAGCATGGAACATTTGAAGCGTTTGTTGTAGGACTCGGCCAGGGCCACGGCATCGACCACCACCGGCTCGGCCAACACGATTCCCCGAGCCCGCGCCAGTTGCGCCACTTCGTCCATCACCCCCACCAGCAGTTCCCTGGTGGGCGGGCACGATAGGACCAGCCCGAGCGGCGCCCGCGACAAGGTGCTCACCCCGTGCACGGCGCAAATGAACAGGAACTTCCGCCACAGTTCCTCCTGGATGTTGTCGCTCAACTCGGCATCCACCCCGGCGTTTCGGAACAGGTCAAGCAGCCTTTCCGCCCGGTCGCTGTGCTGCCCGTCTTGTTCTCCGAACACGATCCGACCGGCCTTGCCGGTCTGGGCCACCACCCCGGGAGCGGCGATGGTCGACTCGATGTAGGCGGTACCGGCCAGGATGCGGTTGGCCCCATGGACCGCGCTCAACTTATCGAGGTTGTCGATCCCGTTTTGCAGCGTAAAAATGATGGTGTCGTCTTCGACCAACGGTTGGATAGCGCGCGCGGCGTCTTCGGTATCGTAGCTCTTGACGCAGAACAGCAGCAGGTCCACCGGGCCGATGTCGTCGGGGTCGCTGACGGCATGGATCATGACGCGGAAGCTCCCCTGCGCCGACACCACCTGCAGTCCGTCTTCCTGGATCGCCTGCAAGTGCTTGCCCCGGGCGATAAAATGAATATCCACTCCAGCCCGTGCCAGGAGTCCTCCGATATAACCGCCCACGCCTCCGGTTCCCATCACCCCGATCTTCATCGACCGCTCCTCCCGTTCGTTTGCGCGAACCCAGGCTTCGATCTCGACCCAGCCGCCGGGCAACACCGATTATTCCGTGACAAATTGAGCGAGTACCGTGCTTTGCGTAGGCTCGTATATAGCGCCAACAGGGGGCGACGTCAAATCAAACCTGAGCGTTCGGCCGGCCCTGATGATCGAGTTGCACAACAGCCGCGAACGCCGACCGGGCATGGGCGGGGAAAACGCGAACCGGCCGACGATAGCGATGCCGATACCGATGCCGATGCCGATGCCGATGCCGATGCCGATGCCGATTTGGACCGGCGGTTGGAGGAAAGCAAACATTTTGACAAATTTTGTCGCCGCGGCCACTATGCCATTCAAGCTTTAGCGCACTCACCGTTTGAATTGGGGGACCGCGATGAAGAATGTTTATCCCAGCGTGCTCGAATGCATCGGCCATACGCCGTTGATCCGGATCAATCGACTCAATCCCAATCCGCGCGTGACCCTCTATGCCAAGCTGGAATCCGCCAACCCCGGCGGATCCATCAAGGACCGGGCGGCCCTGGCGATGATCAATACCGCCGAACAGTCCGGTGAACTCACCAAGGACAAGATCATTCTCGAAGCCACCAGCGGCAACACCGGGATCGGCCTGGCCATGGTCGCGGCGGTCAAGGGCTACCGGCTGGTCCTGGCGATGCCGGAAACCGCCAGCATCGAACGGCAAAAGATTTTGAAGGCCCTGGGCGCCGAACTGCTGCTCACCCCGGGACCCCTCGGCACCGACGGCGCCATCGAAGAAGTCTACCGGCTGATGCGGGAGGAACCGGAGCGCTACTTCATGGCCGATCAATTCAACAACCCGGCCAATCCGAACGCCCACTACCTGGGCACCGGCCCGGAAATCTACGATCAGACCGACGGCCGGGTGAATGTGGTGGTGTGCGCTCTGGGGACTTCCGGCACGGCCATGGGCCTGGTGCGGGCCATGAAAGAACGCGATCCCAAGATCCGGGTGATGGCGGTGGAACCGTTCCAGGGCCACAAGATCCAGGGCTTGAAGAACATGAAGGAATCCTACATGCCCGGGATCTTCGACCGCCACGCCCTCGATCGGGTGCTCCACGTGAAGGACGAAGACGCGTTCGAGACCGCCCGCCGCCTGGCCCGGGAAGAGGGCCTGTTCGTCGGCATGAGTTCCGGCGCGGCGGTCAGCGCCGCGCTCGCCGTGGCCGCCGAGATGGATCAGGGGATGGTGGTGGCGGTGCTGCCCGACGGCGGGGATCGCTACCTCAGCACCAATCTCTTCACCACCCTGCTGGAGCCGGACTTTCGCTTCTTTGACGTGTTGCACCGGCGGAAGATCGACTTCAAGCCGGTCCAGGAAGGTAAGGTGCGGCTGTTCGTCACCGGCCCCCCGATCGACCAGCCGGTCAGCTTGCAGGATTCCCGACGCCTGGTGCTGGCCGATCTGCTGGTGCGGTTCCTGGAAACCAAGGGGTTTGCCGTAAAATCCGCCGTGCTCATGCCGGACCTGGACAGCCGCAGCGTCCACGGCGCCATCGCGGCCGATCTGGAACTGGCCGAATACAGCCGCCGCCGCCGGGAAGCCTGCCTTGCCGATCTGGCGTGCCTGGGCATCACCGGCAAACATGAATTCCCCGCCGCCTCGGAGTATGTGGACGCGATCCTCGGCGGCACCCGCAAACTCCTCAACAAAGGTTTTGCCTACGAAAAGCTGCGTTCGGTCTACTTCAATCTAAGCCGCTGCGAAAGCTACGGGGCGCTGTCTCGAATCGACCCGAAAAAGGTCCGACTGGGTTCCACGGTCGATCTGGACGCCTATGAAAAGCTCAACCCACGCGACTTCACTCTGCTCAAACGCACCACCCTGGCGGAACTGAAACGCGGGGTCTACCTCAAGACCGAGTGGGGCAATGTCCTTCCCACCTGGCACATCGCCGCGGTCGCGGTCGCCGCCGGGACCCTCGGCACCCCCATCGACATCCATTTGAGTAGCATCGATTTTCTCTTTCCCCACCTGGAAAACGTGCGCGCCATCGGCGAGGCGTTGAGCGGCAAACCGTTTGCCAACCTGTGGCTGTTGTGCGAACAGGTCTGGTCGGACCGGGCCCGCAAGGATCCCGCGGCCCCGGCCGGGACCACCTCGCTTCGGGAACTGCTGGCCCAGGGCTATCGGAGCGAGGAAATCCGCTACTGGCTACTCGCCACCCATTATCGCAAACCCCTGGAAGCCGGCTCGGAAAACCTGGCCCATGCCGTGCATGGACTCCGCCGTATCGGGGAATTCATTGCCCGGATTCAGCAAGAGCGCCCCCAGGGGGAAACCCAGCCGCACCTTCCGGAATGGGTGTTCGCCCTGGAACAGAGCTTTTTCACCGCGTTGGCCGATGATCTCAATACGCCCCAAGCCCTGGCGGCCCTGTTCAAATTCATTCGCCGGGTGAACCCGGTGCTCGATCGCGGTGCGCTGCCCGAAGCGCAGCGCGATCTGCTACTCAATGCCATGAAGCGACTGAACGCGGTGCTGGGGCTGTTCGATTTTGAACTGGAAGAGCTTTCAGCCCCGCAGCAAGACCTCATTCGCCGCCGGGAACAGGCCCGATCCGCGAAAGATTGGGAACTGGCCGACCGCCTCCGAGCCGAACTGGAAGCCCAGGGGATCAGGGTCACCGACACCCCTCAGGGCTCTCGCTGGAACAAGATCCACGGGCCCGGCTCCCGGGCCTGAGCACCGGAAACCGACAGCCGGTCGGGTGGAAACTGCCGCGCGAGCCATGCTGAATGGTGGAGTGGGAATTCTTCACTTCCGCGGTTCGATATTTCTTGTTCGATATTCGATATTCGCTTTGCAACCGGGGGGACTGGGTGGCACTGGCTCAATGGCTTGAAGTCTACCGCAATCGCCGGGTACTGATGCTGTTGGGCCTGGGTTTTTCTTCCGGGCTCCCGCTCGCCCTCACCGGCGCCACGCTCCAGGCCTGGATGGCTTCCGAGCAGGTGGATCTCAGAGTGATCGGGATCTTTTCCCTGGTCGGGCTACCCTACACGCTGAAGATGCTGTGGGCGCCGCTCATGGACCGGTACTCGCTGCCGTGGCTGGGGCGCCGCCGCGGCTGGATCCTTCTGACCCAGTTGGGCCTGGCCGCCGCCATCGGTCTGCTGGGCTTGAGCGCCCCGGCGTCGAGACCCTTAAACGTGGCCCTGCTGGCGGTCTGCGTCGCCTTCCTCAGTGCCAGTCAAGACATCGTGATCGACGCCTACCGCACCGATCTGCTGCCCGAACGCGAACGCGGTGCCGGCGCGGCCACCTCGGTGCTGGGCTACCGCCTGGCCATGCTGGTGTCCGGAGCCTTCGCCATGATCCTATCGGATCAGCTGCCCTGGCGCCTGGTTTACACCATCATGGCCGCCCTGATGGCCGCCGGCGCGCTCGTCACCCTGGCCGCGCCGGAACCGGCGGAACCGATTCGTCCTCCGCAAAGCCTCCGGGCTGCGGTGTGGGAACCTTTGCGTTCCTATTTCGAGCGCACCGGGGCGGTGGAAATGCTGATCTTCATCATGGTGTACAAACTCGGGGACGCCGTGGCCGGAGCCATGACCACGCCGTTTTTGCTGGACCTGGGCTTCAGCCGCACCGACGTCGGCACCGTCAACAAGGCCTTCGGACTGATCAGCACCATCGTGGGGACTCTGGCCGGCGGCAGCATCATCGCTCGCATCGGCATGAACCGTTCGTTGTGGCTGTTCGCTTTCCTGCAGGCGGTATCCAACCTGGCTTTTACCGCTTTGGCCCTGCTCGGCCGCAACTACCCCGCCATGATCGCCGCCATCGGCATTGAAAATCTCTGCGGCGGCATGGGCACGGCGGCCTTCATCACTTTTCTCATGAGCCTGTGCGACAAGCGCTTCACCGCCACCCAGTACGCCCTGCTCTCCAGCCTGATGGCGGTCACCCGCGTGCTGGCCGGAGCGCCGACCGGCTACCTGGTCAGTTCTCTGGGCTGGGCCTGGTTCTACAGTGTGAGCGTGGTGGGAGCGGTCCCCGGAATCCTATTATTGCCGCGCTTCGCCCCATGGAATAAGAGAACGGGGGTAGGCACGTGACTCCACCAAAGCACACGACCGATATACGCCCGAACGGTGGTCTCCCTGCGGCAACGCCCTGGAGGGGCGGTAATGGGGACGCCCTTAACTTATTAACTTAACATACGTGGCTGTGGGCAAGTCGGACGCCCGAGGAGCCGAGGGCTCAAGAATGGATGAGCTGGACCTGGCTTATGTCAATAAGTTGAGGGCGTACCCGCAGGCACACAGCGGCAAACGGGATACCCTGCCTTCATGAGCCATTTCCTTCAACCATGAGGATGAGGCGGGGAAGGGAGTGCTGACCGCAGGTGCGGCTGAAAGGAGAAGAAAACAGAAATGCCGGAAATATGCCGTTTCCTTGGAATAGCAATCTATATGTATTACCGAGAACATGCACCACCGCATTTTCATGCGGAGTATGGTGAGTTTGAGATCACGGTGGAAATTGAGACCAGTATTGTGTCTGGCCGCTTTCCAAGGCGGGCTCTCGGCCTTGTCCTTGAATGGTGGATACTTCACAAGGTAGAACTCATTGCCAATTGGGATCTCGCAATGAGAAAGCTACCTCTCAACCCAATTTCTCCATTGGAGTGAGGCCATGATCCTTCATATTGAAGAAGCCAAATACCTTGGAGGCCACAGAGTGTGGCTCAGATTTAATGATGGTTCTTGCGGAGAGGTCAATCTCGCTGATGAACTGGACGGTCCTATTTTTGAGCCTCCCAAGAACGTGGACTACTTTCGTCAGTTTGTTGTTCGTTACAACACCATTTCCTGGCAGAATGGTGCTGATTTTGCGCCAGAGTTCCTTCGTGACACGCTTGCCCAACAAAATCTTGAACCGGACGCAAAAAGACGCGCCGGTTAAGGCGCATGGCAAAAATAAAACATCCGGCGCAACCCTCAAATCGTCATTCCCGCACGCTTCTAGCGGGAATCCAGAAATGAGCACTGCTCTGGATTCCCGCTTACAGACCGCGGGAATGACGGGGTGCTGTTACGCAAGTAATCCTGAACAACTAATTCTTGCCATTCACCTAAGAACGCTTTGGGCACATCAGGGCGGCGCACATGGCATTGACAATATGTAGCCGCAAGGCTACAGTGGCTTCATGATTGAAATTCGCAAAACAGACCTTTTCGGGCAATGGCTGGACGCCTTGCGCGACCTCCAAGCGAGAGCGCGCGTACAAGCACGGATCGAACGGCTCGCGGCCGGGAATCCTGGCGATGTCGAGCCGGTTGGCGAAGGTGTCGCGGAGTTGCGAATCAACTACGGTCCCGGCTACCGGGTATATTTCAAGAAGCGAGGGAGAGAGCTGATTATTCTGCTGGCAGGTGGGGACAAGAGTACCCAAGCCAAAGACATCAAGGCCGCCTTGCACCTTGCACGTAATCTTTCGGAGTAGCAACCATGACTAAGACCATTACCACTCGCTATGACGTTGCCGAACACCTCCGAACCCCAGAGGAAATGGCTGCTTATCTTGAGGCCTGCCTTGAGGAAGCCGAGGGGGACGCTGCCTTCATCGCCAAGGCCCTTGGCGACATTGCTCGCGCCAAGGGTATGTCACAGGTCGCGCGAGATGCCGGACTGTCCCGCGAAAGCCTTTACAAGGCGCTTTCCGGCGAGCGTAGCCCGGGCTTCGACACCATCCTTAAGGTCATCGGTGCGCTGGGACTGAAGTTGCATGCTGAAGCTGGTCACGGCTGACCAATGCGCCCAACCCGGCAGTCAACCGGATGTGCCGATAAAGCCGACACGCCGAACGGGGTCGGGCCACGCTAACTTGTCTATTTGGCTATAAAAGGCTTTGAACACA
>Ga0100377_1000983_pt1 | contig 24607 bp, 24 predicted proteins | sample CryGeymeta201501_FD_83664 | JGI IMG/M metagenome (GOLD analysis project Ga0100377, IMG submission 83664) | Groundwater microbial communities from Crystal Geyser aquifers in Utah, USA - Crystal Geyser metaG 2015-01 | ecosystem: Environmental > Aquatic > Deep subsurface > Groundwater | place: USA...
CGCCCATAAGGCGCGGGGAGGGGGGGCGCGCTAGCGCATGCGGGGGGAGGCATCCTCCCCCCGCCAACAAAGCGCATCGACCCTCGTTTCGGCCGGATGGCCGAAACGAGGGTCGAGGCCGGGAGTGGACGATCGATCCCGCGGTGTGTGATGGCGCCTACCAGGAGGTGGAGCCCTTGCAGGTCGGCCCGGTGACCTGGCTGGCGACCGGCTACGGGCGGGCCTCAGCTGTCACACTGCAGGCCCTCGACCCGCGCGGCGTGGGCCTGTGAGCGTGAGTCGGCGCAGGCGATGCCGCTGAGCTTCCTGCTGGCCTGCACCGGCCCGGGCCTCTCGGAGCTCGAGGTCGTGGAACAGACTGGACGATCCGAACTCGCGTGGTGAGGGCTCACCCCTTGAGTCCGGATCGCTGGACGATCCGAACTCGCCTGGTGAGGGCTCACCCTCGGAGTCCGGTTCGCTGGACGATCCGAACTCGCGTGGTGAGGGCTCACCCCTTGAGTCCGGATCGAGTGCAGGCTCAGCGCTGCAGCCGCCAGCCCTCGCGCCAGGCCGGGTCCACCATGGGTCCAAAGCCGATGCCGGCGTAGAAGGGTCCGGCGTCCCGGGTGTGCAGCTCGACCCGGCGGCAGCCGCGCAGCTGCGGGTGGTCGAGCAGCAGGCGCAGCAGGGCCCGGCCCAGGCCCCGACCCCGCCACGCGGGGTGTATGGCGACGTCCATCACGTAGGCCAGCTTGGCGCCGTCGGCGATGGCCCGGGCGGTGCCGACCACGGTGCCCTGGGGATCGACGGCGGCGACCCAGCACGGGCTGTGGCGGTGGGCGGTGGCGATGCGCGCCGGCTCGACGCCCTGGTTCCAGTACTGCTCGTGGAGCAACGCGATGGCGCCCTCCACCCGGGCCTCGCCCGGCGCCGGCAGCAGGCGAGTGGCCTCGAGGCCACGCAGCCAGTCAGGGGGATCCGGCGCGGCCAGCAGCTGCAGGGCCTCCAGGTCGCCGGGATCGCCTCGCGTCCACAAGCCGGCCATGACCGAGGCACGCTGCGCCGGCTTCCAGGCCTGGCCCAGGGAGGCCTTGCCGGCGATGTGCCCGGTGCGCAGCCGCAGGACGCGGATGCCTTGCAGGGCGCCGCGGTACAGGGGCGCCTGGGCAGAGATCGGCACGTGGCCGCCCTCGGGCTGCAGGCGCTCCATCAGCGCCTGGAGGATCTCGGCCCGCAGCTCCAGGTCCTCGACCTCCTCCAGCTGGCCGTGCACCATGGCGCTGCGGAACAGGGTGGTGGCGGGACAGGCCCGCTCGGGGTCGGAGAACCAGCTCGGCAGGCGGGCGAGGACCTCTTCGGCGCTGGCGACGGCGGGCCGCCCGAGGGCCAGGTTCTTCTCGCCCTGCCGCGCGCCGTGGAAGCACAGGTGGCCCTGGTGTACGACGGCGTGCAGCGTGCGGAGCAGGGGCTCGCCTGCCGGCGTCGTGGTGGCGAGGTGGATCACCGGTGCCCGGCCCAGCAGGGCCCAGGCCTCGGCCTCGGACATGAGCTTGTCGGTGCGGCGCATGGACTGCTGGTATCGACCAACCGGCCTGCAATAAGATACCGGTTCGTACACTCCTACCAGTCCGGTTTCCATGGCTCGCAGCACCTGGCAACCTGTCCTCATCCCCCACGAGGCCCTCGGTCCGCAGCTGCACGCTGCGGTGGTGGCCGACATCCGCAGCGGTCGCCTGGCGCCGGATCACCGCCTGCCGGGCAGCCGCGACCTGGCGCGGCGCCTGGGCATCGCCCGCGCCACCGTGGTGCGCGTGACCGACGCGCTGGCCGCCGAGGGCTGGCTGGTCGCCCGGCCCGGCAGCGGCATGGTGGTCGCCCCCGACCTGCCGCCCGAGGTCCAGGGGCCCACGGGGGACGTGGCCGCCCGGTGCGGCTTCCCGCTGCCGGCCGCTCCGCCCGCCCCCCGCCGCCTGCACGCGCCGCCCGGCACGGACTTCGCCCTGGTCGGTGGCACGCCCGATCTGCGCCTGCTGCCGCTCACCGAGCTGGCCAGGGCCTACGGGCGGGTGCTGCGCGGCCGGGGGCGCCAGCTGGTGGCCTACGGCGACCCCCAGGGCGAGCTGCGCCTGCGCCAGGCCCTGGCTGCCTGGCTGGCCCGGACCCGGGGCCTGGTCGCCCGGCCCGAGCAGCTGCTGCTGACCCGGGGCAGCCAGATGGCCCTGCACCTGCTGGCCCAGGTGCTGCTGCGACCGGGGGATCGCGTCGCGGTGGAGGAGCTGGGCTACCCGCCGGCCTGGGCGGCCCTGGAGGCGGCGGGTGCCACGCTGCTGCCGGTGCCCGTCGATGGCGAGGGGCTGGTCGTGGACGCGCTGCCCGCCGCCCCGCCAGCTGCCGCCCCGCTGCGCATGGTCTACCTGACCCCGCACCACCAGTACCCCACCGGGGCGGTGCTCTCGGCGCCGCGGCGGCTGCAGCTGCTGGCCCGGGCCCGCCGCGAGGGCATCGTGCTGGTGGAGGACGACTACGACCACGAGTACCACTACGAGGGCCGCCCGGTCTCGCCCCTGGCCGCCGCCGACGGGCAGGGCCTGGTGGCCTACGTCGGCACCCTGTCCAAGGCCTTCGCGCCCGGCCTGCGCCTGGGCTGGGTGGTGGCCCCCGAGCCGCTCATCACCCGGCTGTGCGCGGCGCGGGCCCGGGTGGACCGCCAGGGGGACCGCGTCGTGGAGCAGGCCGTGGCCGAGCTCTTGGAGGACGGCAGCATCGACCGCCACCTGGGCCGCACCCGCCGCGCCTGGCGGTCCCGGCGCGACGCCCTGCTGGCCCTGGTGGCCCGGCACCTGCCCGCCCTGCGGGCCGAGGTCCCCGCGGGCGGCCTGGCGGTCTGCTTCCATGCTCCGTCCGAGGTTGATCTCGACGCCTGGGCGGCTCGCTGCGAGGCGGCGGGTGTGTTCTTCTCGACGGGCTCGGCCTTCGCCTTCGACGGATCTCCCCGCCCCTGGGTGCGCCTGGGCTTCGCCGGACAGGACGAGGCCGAGCTGGCCGAGGCCGTGCGGCGCATGGCGGCGGCCTGGCAGGCGGGCCCTCCCCCCCAGCGCCGGGACCTGTCCCTGCCTGGGGGTGGGGCGTGACGTGGGTGCTTGCACACGGGAGGCAGCAGGCTGCCCACTGCTGCGTGAGAGGATGGGACATGCAGACCCTCGCCGCCTTCCTGCTCCTCGCCGCCTGCGGACAGGCCCCGGCACCCCCCGCGGGGGCGCCTCCCGTCGCGGAGGCACGGGATGATCCGAACGCGCGCTTCGCCGCCCTGAACGACGCCATGGCCGCCCGCCAGGCCACCTTGGACGGTGCGGGCCTGCTGGTGGCCTGTGCGCTGCCTCCGTCCGTGAACAACGCGCTGGGAGCGCTGGCGGTCGACGCGCCCGGCGACACCCCGGTCCGTGTGCCCGACACCTACAACCGCGGCCTGCTCTTCCGCACCGACGCTCCCCAGGGCAGCGCCACCTTCGCGCTGCAGCCGCCCGACCACGGCAGGGTCAAGGCGACCTGGCACACAGAGGGCGACAGCCCGCCCGCCTGCATGGTGGTCTTGGGGGGCTGAGCCGGGCGCGCCGGGTGAGGGCTCACTCTCGGGACCCGGTTCGGGCAGGGCTCCGCTGCTATCCTGCGGCGCGCCGCGTCCCGGAGCCGCCATGCAGGTCGACCCCTATGCCCCGCCCCTGAGCAGCATCGACCGCGCCCCGCTGGCGCCGACCGATGGTGCGGGCATCGTCCGCGCCGGAAAGGTGCTGGTGGTGCCACTCCACGCTGGTGCGGGCCTGCCCGACCACTGCGTGAAGTGCGGCGAGCCGGCCGCCGGCTACCGCCTGGTCCGCAAGGAGACCTGGCACCCGCCCTGGGTCTACGCCCTGCTCATGTTCAACCTCCTCTTCTACGCCATCGGGGCCATGGTGACGCGCAAGCGCATGGAGCTGCACGTGCCCCTGTGCGAGCAGCACCGCAAGCGCCGCTTCCACTGGCTGCTGGGCTCGGGCCTGGTGATGGGCGCCTCGGTCCTCACCTGCGCCGGCGGGGCGCTGCTGTCCGACTCGGACCTGGGCGTGGTCTTCATGCTCGTCTCGCTGGTCCTGCTGGTGGGCGGCCTGATCGCCCTGGTCTCCAACCAGCGCCCGCTGCGCGCCGCCCGGATCGACGAGACCGAGGGGCGCTTCACCGGCGCCGCACCCGCCTTCCTCGACCGGCTCCCTTCGGCCTGAGGAGCGCCCCTGGTGCCTCGTCTGGACACCATCCGGTCCATCGAGACGCCCGAGGGCGTGGTGCTGGAGCTGCCGGTGGCGGGACCCCTGCCGCGGGCCCTGGCCTGGTGCCTGGACATGGGGCTGCGCGGCGCGGTCTACACCTTCTTCGGTGGGCTGCTGGGCGCCTTCGGGGACACGGGCATGGGGCTGCTGCTGCTCCTGGCCTTCCTGCTGGAGTGGTTCTACCCGGTCGCCTTCGAGCTGCTGCGCAGCGGCCAGACCCCCGGCAAGAGCGTCATGGGCCTCGCCGTGGTCATGGCGGATGGGACCCCGGTCCGCCCCGCGGCGTCCGTCCTGCGCAACCTGCTGCGCTTCGCGGACTTCCTGCCTGCCGGCTACCTGGTGGGGGTGCTGAGCATGGTGGTCGATCCGGGCTTCCGGCGCCTGGGCGACCTCTCGGCGGGGACCCTGGTGGTGCACCGTCGCCCACCGGCCAGCCCGCGCGGCCTGCCCGCTGCCCCGCCGCTGGCCGTACCCCTGGCCCTGCGCCCCGAGGAGCAGCGGGCCATCGTCGCTTTTGCCGGGCGCTGCCCGACCTGGAGCGAGGAGCGCCAGGAGGAGCTGGCAGAGGTCCTGGAGCCGCTGGCCGGCCGGCCGCCCGCCCAGGCCGTGCGCCGCCTGCACGGCATGGCCCGCTGGCTGCAAGGGGAGCGCTGAGGTGCAGCAGGAGCGCTTTGTACAGGCCCACCGCCCGGAGTGGGCGCAGCTGCGCGAGCTGCTCGGGCGCCTGGAGGGGCGGGGCGCAGGACCGGTCCAGCAGCTGCCTGCCGCCTGCCGGCGCGTCAGCCAGCACCTGTCCCTGGCCCGGACCCGCGGCTACAGCGCCGACCTGGTCGAGGAGCTGCACGAGCTGGCCATGCGCAGCCACCAGCAGCTCTACCGTCCGCGCCTGGATCCCCTGGGGGGGCTGGTGGCCCTGCTGCGCACCGGGCTGCCCCAGGCGGTCCGGCGGGAGTGGCGGCTGGTGCTGCTGGCCCACCTGGGCTTCTACGGTGCCTTCGCCCTCACCTGGGGCATCGTACACACCTGGCCGCACCAGGTCTTCTCGGTCCTCGATCCGACCGTGGTCTCGGGCATCGAGGAGATGTACGATCCGCACAGCGAGCACTTCCTGCGCGAGCGCAGCTCGGACAGTGATCTGTTGATGTTCGGCTTCTACATCTGGAACAACATCGGCATCGGCTTCCGCACCTTCGCCTCGGGCGCGCTGCTGGGCCTGGGGCCGCTGGTCTTCTTGTCCTTCAACGGGGTCATGTTGGGGGCGACCTTCGCCCACCTGGCCAACGTCGGCATGGGCAGCACCTTGTACCCCTTCGCCATCAGCCACGGTGCCTTCGAGCTGACGGCCCTGGTGCTGACCGGCGCCGCGGGCTCCCGCCTGGGCCTGGCCCTGGTGATGCCGGGCCGGTACCCTCGGTCCGAGGCGCTGCGGCGCGCCGCGCTCCGGGCCCTGCCCATCCTGCAAGGGGCCGGCGCGATGCTGGTCGTGGCGGCGGCGCTGGAGGCCTTCTGGGACCCCAGCACCTGGGTGCCCGTGTCCGTGAAGGTGGGGGGAGGTGCGCTGCTGTGGGGGCTGGTCTACGCCTGGCTCCTGCTGGGAGGGCGCCGCGCGCCCCGAGCGCTGGGAGGGCCCCCTGCGCCCAGATGACCTCCAGGCCGAGCTGCGTGACCGGCGGCCCTGGGAGGCCGTGGACCTGGGCTTCGCCATGGCCCGTCGCTGGTGGCGCCCGCTGTGGGGGGCCTGGGCCGCCCTGGTGGTGCCTGCACAGCTCGGCCTCTTCCTGCTGCTGCGCCAGGCGCCCGGGCTGGCCCTGCTGCTGTGTTGGTGGTTGCTGCCCCTGTGGGAGCGGGTGCCGCTCTTCGTGGTGTCCCGGGCCCTGTTCGGCGTGGTGCCCACGGTGCGCCAGGCCGCGGCGGGGCTGTGGAGCGTCGGCTGGGCGGGGCTGGTGGCCGACCTGAGCTGGCGCCGGCTGTCCCCGATCCGCACCGTGGTGCTCTCGGTCTCGCTGCTGGAGCGCCTGGCGGGGAGCCGCGCCGCGCACCGCCGTCGGGTCCTCTCCCAGCAGGTGCGCGTCGTGGGCATGGGGCTGGCCTTCGCCTCCTTGCTCTTCGAGGCGGGCGTCATCGCGGGCCTGCTGGTCCTGGCGGGCTGGTGCCTGCCCGAGGGGCCGCGGTGGAGCTCCGAGGTGCTCTGGGACGAGCTGCTGGCGGGGCGGGGCTGGGCGGTGGCGACCCTGGCCACCTTCACCGTGGCGGTCCTGGGCCTGGTGCAGCCGCTGCGGACCTGCGCGGCCTTCAGCTTGTACCTGCAGCGCCGGACGGTGCTGGAGGGCTGGGACGTGGAGCTGTCCTTCCGCCGGCTGGCGGCCCGCATCGCCAGCCGGGCGGGCGGCGTGGCGGCCCTGCTGCTGCTGGCCCTGGGGCTGGCCGGCGGCCCGGTCCGGGCGGCCCCGGCCCCGGCGCCGGAGCGGGTCGAGCAGGTCACGGCCGAGGTGCTGGCCCGGCCGGAGTTCGGCGGCACGAGCACGCAGACCCGCTGGAAGCTGCGCCTGGAGTTCCCCGCCTCCTCCGAGGTGAAGCCCCGGGAGCCCGGCCTGGAGCTGCCCGTGGGCGGCCTGGCCAGCCTGGTCCAGGCGCTGCTCCTGGGCCTGGCGGGCCTGGCCGTGGTGGGGCTGCTGCTGAGCCTGGTCGGGCGCCGCCTGCCGGCCCTGGCGCCGCGCGGGGCCGAGCTGCCGCCGCCGCCGTTGCGGGCCGGCCTGCTGGGGCTGGATGGGCTGGCCCTGCCCGAGCACCCGGCCCAGGCCGCCTGGGCCCTGTGGCAAGCGGGCCGCCAGGAGGCGGCCCTGGCCCTGCTGTACCGGGCCGCGGTGGCCCACCTGGTCCACACCCGCGACCTGGAGATCGACGACAGCGCGACCGAGGGGGACTGCCTGCGCGCGGTCCGCCGGCACCTGCCCGGACCGCCCGCCGCCTACCTGGGTCGCCTGACCCGCGCCTGGCAGCGCCGGGCCTACGCCCACCGTGGCGTGGACGAGGCCGAGATGCGGGCCCTGGTCGAGGGCTGGCCGGAGCTGGATCGGGGGGCGGCATGAAGGACCCGGCGCTCCGCGGGGCCTCGGCCATGTTGTGGGCCTCCCTGGGCCTGCTGGTGCTGGTCCTGTGCGCCCTGCCGCTGCTCTTCGAGCGGGTCGAGGAGCCGACGGACTTCGGCCCCTCGGGCATGGCCCGGGCCAACCCCTACCGCGGCCTGGAGCTGGTCCTGGGTGAGCTGGGGGTGCAGGCCGACAGCCGCTACGGGCTGGGGCAGCTGCCCCCCCAGGACGCGGTCCTGGTGCTGCTCGTCCAGGACCCCGACCAGCGGGAGATCCTGACCGGGCGGCTCCAGGACTGGGTCGCGGACGGCGGCCACCTGGTGGTGGCCGGCGCCTGGGCGTGGCTGCCCTCGGTCGGGGACAGCGGCGAGGAGGCCGTCACCGGGCGCGTGCCCGACCTGGAGCTGGACGACGCGCTCTTCTACCGGACCCTGCCACCCGATGGTCCGGTCCAGGACGTGGTCCACTCCCAGGACGAAAAGGCCCGGCAGATCGCACCGGTGCCCGACTACGGCGTGGGCTCCGAGCAGCCCGAGGACCTGGCCTGGGCCATGGACTCGGGCCTGGTCTTCGCCCTGCGCAGCCCCGTGGAGCGAGGGCTGATCACCGTCGTCGCCAGCGCCGACTTCCTGGACAACGGACACCTGGGACAGGTGGACAACGCTCTGCTGGCCACCGACCTGCTGTCCCGGGACGGGCGGCTGCCGGACCGCGCGGTCCTGGTCATCGCGGGGGAGAGCCAGAGCTTCCCGGCCCTGGTGTGGCGCGTCGCGGCCCCCCTGGTGCTCAGCGGCCTGGTCCTGCTGGTCCTGGCCGGCTGGCGCGGGGCGGTGCGTGCTGCGCCCCTGCTGCCCGCCCCGGCGGCGATCCGGCGGGACCTGCTGGAGCACGTCGCTGCCTCCGGCACCTTCTTGTGGCGGCACGATGCCCGCGATGCCCTGCTCGCCGGGGGCCGGGCCGCCCTGCGTCGCCGCCTGGGCCGCCTGGAGGCTCCGTCCGAGGGCGAGGATCCGGCCGCACAGGAGGCCCGGCTCCTCGACCCGCTGCTCGCCCAGGGCCACGACCGGGCGGCCCTCCGCGCGGCCCTCCTCGACCCGGCTCCCTCGTCTGCGGCCGCCTTCGTGGCCGTCGTCCGCACCCTGCAACAGCTCTGGAGCGCTCGATGAGCCCCCCCCTCGATTCTCCTCCCGCGGGTGGTCCCCTCGCGGCCTCCCCCCCCGACCTGGCCCAGGCCACCGCCGCCGTCGCCGCCATCCGCACCGAGGTCGCCTCGGTCCTGCTGGGCCAGGAAGAGGCGGTCGATCACCTCATCGCCACCTTCCTGGCCGGCGGCCACGCCCTGCTGGAGGGGGTGCCCGGCCTGGGCAAGACGCTGATGGTGCTGGCCCTGGCCCGGGCCGTGGGCGGGCGCTTCGCGCGCATCCAGTTCACCCCCGACCTGATGCCCAGCGACGTCACGGGCCACGCCATGCTCGACCCCGAGACCCGCCGCTTCCGGGTCCGCAAGGGGCCGGTCTTCACCAACCTGCTGCTGGCCGACGAGATCAACCGCGCCCCGGCCAAGACCCAGGCGGCCCTGCTGGAGGTGATGCAGGAGCAGCAGGTTACCATCGAGGGGGAGGCCCACGCCCTGGAGCCGCCCTTCTTGTGCCTGGCGACCCAGAACCCGCTGGAGCAGGAGGGCACCTACCCCCTGCCCGAGGCCCAGCTCGACCGCTTCCTGCTCAAGATCCGCCTGGACTACCCGGAGATCGCCGTAGAGGCGGCCATCGTGCGCGACGTGACCCTGGGCCGGGTCGGGCACCGCCTGGACGTCGAGCGGGTGCGGCAGGTCGTGGATCCCGCGGGGGCCGTGGTCTTGCAGCAGGCGACGGCCGCGGTGACCGTGGACGAGCGGGTCGTGGACTACGCCGTGCGCATCGTGCGGGCGACGCGGCAGCGGCAGGGCATCTCGGTCGGCGCGGGCACCCGCGGCGCCATCGCCCTGGTGCGGGCCGCCCGGGCCCTGGCCCTGATGGAGGGTCGCGACTTCGTGACCCCCGACGACATCAAGGGCGTGGCCCTGCCGGCCCTGCGCCACCGGATCACCCTGGCCCCCGAGCTGGAGGTCGAGGGCATGCACGCCGACGACGCGCTGAGCGGTGTGCTCGCCGCCGTCGAGGCACCCCGCAGCTAGTGCGACCGACCCGCCGGCTGTTGTGGCTCGCCGCTGCCTGGCTGGTGCTGGGCGGCCTGGCCTCGGCCTGGCCCGTCCTGGGCGGGGCCTGGCTCGGCGTGGCCGCGGGCCTGCTGCTCGCCGGCCTGGTCGAGGCCCTGCTCCTGAGCCGGGTGCCGCTGCCCCTGCTGTCGCGCCGCCTGCCGGGGGCCCTGGCCCTGGGAGAGCCGCACGAGGTGGGCCTGCGCCTGGAGAACCCGGGCCTGCGCGCGGTCTCGGTGGAGGTCTTCGAGGAGGCGCCGCCCGAGCTGGAGGCCCAGGGCTGGCCCCAGCGGGCGACGGTGCGGGCCGGCGGCTGGGTCGAGCTGCAGGGGCGCCTGGTCCCCCGGTCTCGGGGCAGCTTCGTCCTGCCCGCCGTGCACCTGTCCTTCCCCGGCCCCCTGGGCCTGCTGACCCGGGTGCGTCGGGTCGCCCAGGCCGACACCGTGCGGGTCTTTCCCAACTTCAAGGCGGTGGCCCGCTACGCCTTGCTGGCCGTCGACCGCCGCCAGGCCACCCTGGGCGTGCACCTGCGGCGCCGTCGTGGCCAGGGCCTGGAGTTCCACCAGCTGCGCGAGTTCCGCGAGGGGGACAGCCTGCGCCAGATCGACTGGAAGGCCGTCAGCCGCCGCGACCAGCTCATCAGCCGGGACTACCGCGAGGAGTCCGACCAGCAGGTGATCCTGCTCCTGGACTGCGGGCGGCCCATGCGCGCCCTGGACGGCGAGGTGACTCACTTCGACCGGGTCCTCGATGCGGCCCTGCTGCTGGCCTACGTCGCCCTGCGCCAGGGGGACGCCGTTGGCATCCAGACCTGGAGCGGGCCGGACCGCTGGCTGCCGCCGCAGAAGGGGGCGGGCGCCATGACCACGCTGCTGGAGCGCCTCTACGATCTGCAGCCGACCCTGCAGCCCAGCGACCCGGCCGAGGCCGCGCGGCGCCTGGCTTCTCGCCAGAAGCGCCGGGCCCTGGTCGTGCTCCTCACCAACCTGCGGGATGACGACGCCAGCGCCCTGCCCCAGGCCTTCGCGGCCCTGCGTCGTCGCCACCTGGTGCTGGTGGCCAGCCTGCGCGAGGCGGCCCTGGACCAGCGCCTGGCCCAGCCGGCGACGGACCTGGCCGGGGCCACCGCCGTGGCCGCGACCTGGAGCTACCTGGAGGCCCGCCGCGCGGCCCACGAGCTGGTGCGGGCCCACGGCATGCACACCCTGGACGTCGAGCCCCGCCAGCTCCCGGTGGCCCTGGTGGGCCGGTACCTGGAGTTCAAGCGGGGCGGTGCGCTGTAGCGGGCTGCCGCCGCCGGGTCGCGGGCTGCCGTCGCCAGCAGGCGCTCAGTTCCAGTGGCGGTTGCTGTGGTTCTCGTTGTGGCAGCGGCCGTTGCAGGTCGAGCCGTTGTACGTGATGTCCGTGGTCTCGAACACGACGTCGGCCTGGCCGTTGACGTGCTTGGCGGCGCTGATGATGTTGCTGCCGCTGTCCACCGTGTCCTGGTGGCAGGCGCTGCACTTGAAGCCTTTGCGCAGGTGCTTGCGGTGCTCGCCGCTCATGCTGGACCACGAGCCGCTGGTCGTCATGTCGGCGTGGCAGGAGTGGCAGCTCAGGGGCCCGTCGCCGGCGGTGACCGTGCCGTTGTTGCCCTGCCCGTTGCCGTGGCAGTACATGTTGGCGCAGGTCATCCCGTCGTGGTTCCAGGAGCCGGCGTGGCTGAGCCCGCCGCTCAGGTCGACCTCGGCCACGCCCGCGGTCCCGTCCCACAGGTGCCCGTCGCTGAGCACATCGGTCGGCTTGACGTGGCACTCGGTGCAGTCGAAGGCGCCGTGGATGGTCTGGGTGACGTGCTTGGTGTGGGCGCCGAAGGTCGCGTCCGACATGCTGTCGTCGATGTCTTCGGGGGGCGCGCCCGTGCTGTTGTCGCCCCCGCCGTGGCAGAAGGTGCAGCTCGTGCGCCAGCCTTCGGTGTGGCAGGAGTCGCAGGACAGGGCGCTGCCGTTGCCGCTCAGATCCGCACCGTGGCAGCTCTTGCAGTCCTGCACGGCCATCTTGGCTTCGATGCCGTGGACCGTGGGATCGGCGAAGCCAGCCGGGTGGTAGGTCGTGGCGCTTCCGCCGTCGCCGGGGCTGCCGCCGTCGTTGGGAGCGCCGCTGTCCCCGCCGATCTTGCCGTTGGTGCAGGCGAGCAGGGGTGCGAGCAGGAGCAGGAGCATGGAGCCTCCGAGGCGGCGCAGGTTACCGGCCCTTCGGTCGGCGTCCAAGGGCGGTTGACGGTCTCGTGGCGAGTCCTCATCCACTTCTCATGTCCCACGCAGGTCTTTCCGACGAACGGGGGACAAGATGAGAGACGACCCCTCGCGTGGAGCGATCATGGATGCCACCCACTTGCACCTGCTGGTGAATCACCTCCCCATCCTCGGCACCTTCCTGGCGCTGCCCCTGCTGGTCCTGGCCCTGTGGCGACGCAACGAGCCGTGGGTCCTGGGCGCCGCCGTCTTCCTGCTGTTCCTGGGCGGGGCTGGGGCCGTCGTGGCCGACGAGTCCGGCGACATCGCCCACGAGCAGGTCGAGGACCTGGCGGGCGTCAACCGCTCCCAGATCCGCGAGCACGAGGAGCGCGCCGAGGTCGCCGTGCCCATGGGCGTCGTCACCGGGCTGGTGGGCCTGGGCCTGCTGGGGTGGGCCCTGAAGAAGCGCGCCACGCCGCCGCTCGGCGTCGGCGCCCTGCTGGTGCTGAGCACCGTGTCGGCCGGCGTCATGGCGTGGACCGGCCAGGCCGGCGGGCTGATCCGCCACAGCGAGCTCGGCACGAACGTGTCGGCGAGCGCCGGAGCCCACGGCGACAAGGCCCGCGCCGCAGGCGGTGAGGTCGCCGAAGGTGCCGCCGACGAAGACGACTGAGCCCACCCCGCGGGCGCGTCTCGGCGCGTCCTGGGGAGAGGAGCGCCCATGCGCATCCTGGTGATTGAAGACGAACGCAAGATCGCCTCCTTCGTTCAGCGCGGGCTGGAGGAGGAGGGGCACCAGGTCACGGTCTGCGAGGACCTGGAGCAGGCCCGTCGGGCCCTGGCGGACGACCAGTGGGACCTGCTGCTGGTCGATCGCATGCTCCCGGACGGGGACGGCCTGACCGTGGTCCGCGAGCTGCGCAGGGTCCACGACGCCACGCCGGCCATCTGCCTGACGGCCCGGGACCGCGTGGACGAGCGGGTCGAAGGCCTGTACGGCGGCGCGGACGACTACATGGTCAAGCCCTTCGCCTTCGACGAGCTGCTGGCCCGCATCGCCGCCGTGATCCGCCGCGGCGGGGCCTCCGGTCGCCTTCAGGTCGGCGACCTGGTCATCGACGCCGAGGCGCACCGGGCCTGGCGCGGAGAAGAGGAGCTGCGCCTGACGGCCCAGGAGTTCTCCCTGCTGCGCTACCTGGCCGAGCACCGCGGCCGCGTGATGAGCCGGACCCGCATCCTGGAGCACGTCTGGGACGTGCAGCGGGACCCGGGCACCAACATCGTCGATGTCTACATCAGCTACCTGCGGCAGAAGGTCGACAAGGGCCGCGCGGCGCCGCTCATCCACACGGTTCGGGGCGTGGGCTACATGCTCGAGGACGCGGGACCGTGAGCCCCTCCCTGGTCCGACAGGTCGCCCGCAGCAGCGTCGGGCTCCTGATCGTGGCGCTGCTCGTGGCTGGGAGCGTGACCGGCGGCCTGCTGTACTGGCGGGCCGTCGAGGCGGGGGACCAGGCCCTGCTGGCCGCGGCCCACGCCTACGGCGGCCGCACCTGGGAGGCCGAGCACAGCACCGCCCCCGTCGAGGTCCACCTGGTCAGCCGCGCCTCGCTCGGCCTGGCGACCCCGACCCACGAAGGTGTGGACGAGCGGCCGCGCCTGGCCACCCGGCATGGCCTGCGGGAGCTGTGGCTGCCGGTGGAGGTCGAGGCCGGCGATGAGGGCCGGGACAAGCACGCCGTCGTCGTGGCCCGGGCGCCCGCCGTGACCCTGCGCTCGAGCGTCGGGCCCTTCGCCTTGTTCTACGGGCTCGCGTCCCTGCTCGTGGCCGCGGCGGTCGGGCTGCTGCAGATCGGACGGGTCCGCCGCGCCGTCGCCCCTCTGGAGCGGGCTCGCCAGGATGTCGGCCGCGTCGTGGCGGCGGGCCAGGGCGCCCGGGTGCAGGTCCAGGGGCCGGCAGAGGTCCAGGCGCTGCTCGTCGACGTCAACGCCCTGCTGGGCCGACTCGACGCCGCCTTCGCCTCGCAGGCCCGCTTCACGGCCGAGGCCGCCCACGAGCTGCGCACCCCCGTCGCCGTCTTGCGGGGCGAGGTCGACCTGGCCCTGCGGCGGCCGCGCTCCCCGGCCGAGCTGGCCGCGACGCTGCGCTCGGTCTCCGAGGAGGTCAGCCGGCTGGCCGCCCTGGTCGATGGCCTGATGGTCATGGCCCGCATCGACACCGGCCAGGTGGACCAGGACCGCGTCGAGGTCCCGGTGGCCGCCCTGGTCATGGCCGCCATTCGCCAGGAGGGCGCCGCCATCGAGGCCGGCGGCGGCCGGCTCGACGTGGACCTGGGCCAGGCCGGGGCCGCCCTGCTCGCCGTCAACGAGGCCCTGGCCGTCGCGGCCTTGGCCAACCTGCTGCGCAACGCCGCCACCTACGCCCCTGGTGCCGCCGTGGCCATCGGGGCCCGGGTCCTGCCCCAGGCCATCGAGCTGTGGGTCGACGACGCCGGGCCCGGCATCCCGAGCGCCGAGCGCGAGGCCGTCTTCGACCGATTGCAGCGCGGTGCCCGGGACCGCGCCGTGGCCAGCGGGCTGGGGCTGGGGCTGGCCCTGGCGCGTGAGGTCGCCCGCCGCCATGGCGGAGACTGTCGGGCCGAGGACAGCGCCCTGGGCGGCGCGCGGCTGGTCCTGACCCTGCCGCTCAGCGCCGATTCCCTGCCGCAGAGCGCCGAAGCCCAGCCGCCCAGCGTCGAGCCTGGGTCCATGGCCAGCTGAGGGGCGCAGCCGGTCGCGGCCGGGGCGGCTCAGCCTACCGGCAGGTAAAGGGTCGCCCGGGTCCCGCCCTCGATCAGGGTCTCGATCTCAAAGCTGCCGCCGTGGTGTTGGGCGATCTCCCGGACGATGCCCAGGCCCAGGCCGTGGCTGGTCGTCGGCCGCGCCCGCCCGTCGCCGCCGTCGTCCCGGACCGTGATCGTGGCTGTGCCGCCCTCAGTGCCGCCCTCAGTGCCGCCCTCAGTGCCGCCCTCAGTGCCGCCCTCAGTGCCGCCCTCGGTGCCGCCCTCGGTGCTGATGCGGACCCGGCCCTGGCTACCTGCCGCGTGTACCGACACGTTGCGCAGCAGGTTGGCGACGGCCGTCACACACAAGGTGGGGTGTACGGTCAGCTCGGGATCGTCGGCGATCTCCAGGGCCAGCCGGCAGCCCGCTGCGTCCAGGTCGGCGCGGGTCTGGGCCATGGCCTCCAGCACCAGCTCCGAGGCCCGCATGTGGCTGCGCTGGCGCTGGATCTCGTCGGCGCGCATGCGGCTCATGGCCAGGAGGGCGTCGACGGTGCCCTGCATGCGCCGGGCGACGGCCAGAGCGGCCGCGGTGCGCTTGTCGTCGGGGCAGTCCAGGGCCTCCAGGTCCGTGGTGAGGGCCGCCAGGGGGCTGCGCAGCTCGTGGGCCGCGACTTCGCCGAAGCGACGATGGCCCTCCATGGCGGCGCCCAGGCGGGCGAGCATGGCGTCGACGGCCCGGGCCACGACGGCGACCTCCTCGGTCTGGGCCTGCACCCCGGTGGGGCTCAGGTCGTCGGGCGAGAGCTGGGAGACGCGGCGGGCGAGCTGCTCGAGGGGCGCCAGCGCGGTCCCGACCACCCGGCCGTGCAGCCAGGCGGCGCCGAGCGAAGCCAGGGCGGCGAGGGGCGTGTAGGCCATGAGGAAGATCAGAACCGAGCGCCGGGGCAGGCGGGCGACGGTCCGGGCGATGACGATGCGGTGCGGGTGCTCGTCCTCAGGCTCGCCCTTCACGCCGGGCGGCTCCACGACCAGGACCACGGCCCGGTTGCCGTCGATGGTCGTCCACCGGGGGCGCTCGTCCCCCAGGGCCGCCTCGGTGACCTGGAGCAGCTCCCGGGGCACATGGGTGGGTCCGTAGGCCTCGACCTCGATCGGCGTGGTCACGCCGATGGTGCTCCAGTCAGGCGCGTCGCTGCCCTCGCCGTGGGCCACGGCGGCGGCGAGCAGGGCCTGGTCCACGTCGCGGCGGGCCATGAGCAGCAGCTCGGCGCTGGTCGCGGCGCCGGCGGCGGTCAGGGCCGCGGCGGTCACCAGGGCCGCGTGCCGGGGCAGGATCCGCTGAAGCTGGCTCGTGGGCACGCTTCGGGGGCGGCTCATGGGCTCGTCCGCTCCTCGAGCACGTAGCCGTGACCGCGCACCGTGTGGATGAGGGGCGGGTCGTAGGGCACGTCGACCTTGCGCCGCAGGTAGCGGATGTAGACCTCGACCACGTTGGTGCCCGGGTCGTGGTGGATGTGCCAGACCTCCTCCAGCAGCTCCTCACGCGGCACGACGCGGCCGGCGTTGGCCAGCAGGTAGCGCAGCAGGCGGTGCTCCTGGGCGGTCAGCACCAGCTCGTCCTCGGCCCGGAAGAACTGCCCACGGGACGGCTCGTAGCGGAGGTCGGCCACGCAGGTCGGCGGGGCGTGCCCCTGGGTCCGGCGTCCCAGGGCCTGGACCCGGGCCAGCAGCTCGGCGCCGTGGAAGGGCTTGGCCAGGTAGTCGTCGGCGCCGGCCCGCAGGCCCTCGACCCGGTCCTCGACCCCGTCCACGCCGGTGAGGACCAGGACGCCGCAGGGGTTCTGGTGGGCCCGCAGCTCGCGGACCAGGGTCAGGCCGTCCCCATCGGGCAGGCGCCGGTCCAGCACGACGAGCTGGGCCTCATCCATGAGGGTCCGGGCCTGGGCCAGGGTGCTGGCGTGCACGACGCGGATCCCTGCTCGCTCCAGGACGCCCAGGACGGCACGGGCGACGTCGGCGTCATCCTCGACCAGCAGGACGGAGGCGTCGAACATGAGAATCCTGTGAGACGGCTACCGTTGGGAGGGCAGAGCGGGAACAGTAGCCTGTCACCACCTTCGGAGGTTCTCCATGCGCATCCCCAGCCCCCTGTTTCCCGTACTCGCCCTCGCACTGGGTCTTGCCGCTTGCGGCGGCAAGAACGGCAGCGACACCGGCGGCAGCGGTGATGGCGGCACTGTCGGCGACGGCGGCGGCGGCGACACCACGGCCCTGACCTGCGACACCAGCAACGAGGACTGCGCGCCGGGGACCTGCGGCGGCGAGGGCGGCACCATGCTGCCCGGCTCGCAGTGCATCTCCTGCCACTCGCCGGGCAACTACGGCGAGGACGGCAACGCCTTCTGGTCGGCGGCCGGCACCGCCTTCACCGACTGGGCCGGCTCGGGCAAGGTCCAGGACCTGACCGTGCGGATCACCGACTCCACCGGCACGACCACCACGCTGACCACCAACAGCGCGGGCAACTTCTGGACCACCAACGCCATGACCCCGCCGCTCACGGCCGAGGTCGAGGCCAACGGTACGGTCCGCGCCATGGTCGCGACCGTGACCACCGGTGAGTGCAACTCTTGCCACAAGTGCGGCGGCGCCGCGGGCGGCAAGCTGTACACCCCCTGAGGCTCAGCACCCCCTGAGGCTCGGCCGAGCGTGGGCCGGGCGGCCGAGACCGCCCGCTACCCACCGCCCGCTACCCGGGGTTGTTGGGGTCCTCGTTCTCGTCCACGGCCTGGGCCGACACCGTCGTCGGGGTCGGAACCAGGCCCATCAGGGCGGCGTACCCGACCTCCACGCGCACCCTCACGAGCTCCGGCGGCCCGGGGTCCAGGGTCGCGCTGACGCTGCCGCCGCGGATCCCGTAGGCGGCCAGCATCTGCGTGGCCTTCGCCTCGGCGTTGGTCGTGACGAGCGTCGCGTCTCCCGTCACCGCGCCCGAGCGCACGGCGCGCTGGGCCACGTCCACCAGCGCGAAGCGCAGGTGGAGGTACCAGCTCACCTCGATGATGCCAGCCACCAGGATCAGCAGGACCGGCAACACGAGGGCCGCTTCGATGGCGGCGGCACCTTGGCGGCGACGGCTCACTGGAGCAGCACCAGGCGGTGGTTGTCGGGGAGGCGGCCGATGATCGTCTCCACCAGCGCCTCGTCCACGTGGAAGTCGCCCAGGCCGTTCAGCTCCGGGTCGTTGCCGACGACGATGCCGTAGAAGTTGGCGTTTCCGTTGATGTGGCCTTCGCACCTGGGCGCGAGGATGGCCCCGTAGAGGTCGGCGTTGCCGTTGACCTGGAAGGAGTGCGTGCCGTCGATGAGCACGGTGAGGTCCGCGGGGTTCTGGCTGGTATTGACGATGCCGCCGCCGTTGGCGTGGAAGTCACCTGCCACGTAGATGTTGACGGCGCCTGATACGGTGAGCTGGGCCTGGCCGTCCAGGGTGAAGCTCGTGAAGGAGTAGGTCCCCGCGCTCAGCGTGAGCTTGTCCTTGCCGTCCATCTTGAACTTTGAGCCGTCCATCGGGCTCTTGCCCGAGGAGGTATTGCCGATGGTGCTGTTCGAGTTGTGGGACTTCGCGTAGGTGCTGCTCGTGTCCGGCATCACCACGTGATCGGGCAGGGCCTTGGTGTCGCCGGTGATGACGACGCTGCCGTGGACGGTGGCGCCGTCGCCGGGGTCCGGTCCGTCGCGGAGGCCGCCGTTGATCAGCACATTGCCCGCCCCCGTGATGTCGTCGTTGGAGCACACGCCGGCGTTGGCGTTGAAGTCGGCCGGATCGTAGGCGCCGATGCGCGAGTCGTAGCTGTCGGCGGTGAAGGTGCCTTCGAGCCGGGCGAGGTGGTCGGCCATGATCCCGCAGGAGATGCCGGTCTTGATGGTGGCGCCTGCCACCGACGCGCAGGCCACGGGGATGTTCCGGACGCCGATCACCCACGACAGGGACGCGCGCACGCCGACGGGCGGCGCCCCGACCTGCACCGCGTCGCCGTCCACCTCGTCGGCGCTGGCGTGGGCCACGAAGGCGCCCGTGGTGGCGTCCCAGGTGCCGATGAGCACGTCGGAGTCGCTGATGAGGATCGGGCCGCTGCCAGCGGCGTTCTGTGCTGCCACCTCGATCGCGGCCGCGCGGACGGCGACCGGACCGTCTGCCAGGCGGGCGGCCCCTGCAAGGGCTGAGGCATCCAGGCCGGCCTGGAGCTGTGCGGCCATCACGTAGGCGTGGCCGATGTCGACCACCAGGGCGGCGACGACGAGCAGGACGGTCAGGACCAGGGCGAAGATCGCGATGACGCTGCCCCGGCGCTGGCGAGTGCGGACCCTGCGTATCTCAGGTCTCCAGCAGCACGGTGGTCCGCGCGCGCACGGTGGCGGGCATGGGGACCAGCCCGATCAGGCGGCCGGTGGTCGCTTCGACCACCACGGTCATGATGTGGGCGCTGAGCGTGGGGTCCCACGCGGAGGTGCCCGACACCCGCACGTCGGACAGGCCGACCAGGGAGCCCCCCATGCGCTCCAGCGCCCGCGTCTGGGCGGCTGCGGCTGCGTCCGTGCCCGACGGCGTCGCGACCGCCGTGCGCGCCGCGTCGCGTGCGGCCTGGATCACGACCAGCTCTGCATCCATGAAGAAGCCCAGGTCGATGACGCCGGTCAGCAGCACAAGGATCACCGGCAAGGCGAGCGCGAACTCGATGGCCATGGATCCGGACTGAGATCGACGAGGCGACATGGGCACGGTCCTAGGCAGGGGCGCCCTCCCCGACGCTAGCAGATCCGGGTCGCCGAAACGTTGGCAGATGTCCCGATTGGGTAGGCGGTGTGGAGCGGGCGTGCCCGTGAGTCTAGCCTCGAAGCGGAGCTTGCATGGGCTCTCCGAGCCGCTCACCTGCGGCGATTCGGGCCCCGTTGACCAGGTCCCGGCCGCCCTGGTGACGCTTGCCGGGGAGCTGGGCTTCGACCAGCTCGACGGCCCCCTGCCCGCAGGCCACGACCAGGCGGGCGCCGGCCTCGACGATGGTTCCGGGCTGGGCGTTGTTGTTGGGCCCGTGTGCAGGCACGGCCGCGGGCACGTCATGGACCACTGCGGTGCGCCACAGCTTGAGCGGCGCGTCGCGGAAGGTGGTCGAGGCGCCGGGCCAGCTGTTCATGCCGCGGACGCGGTCGTGGACCCGGCGGGCGGGCCAGGACCAGTCGATGACGCCGTCGGCGCGGCCCAGGGGCGGGGCCAGGCGCACGCCTTCTTCGGGCTGCGGCTGGGGCTGGAGCTGGGGCAGCTCGGCCAGGGTGCGGACCGCCAGCTGGGCGCCCAGGACGGACAAGCGGTCCCACAGCTCGCTGGTCGTCTCGTCCGGGCCGATGGCCGTCTCCTCGCAGAGCAGCAGGTCGCCGGTGTCCAGGCCCTCGGCCATGCGCATGGTGCAGACACCGGTGCGCGCGTCGCCGGCCATGATGGCCCGGTGGATCGGGGCCGCCCCTCGCCAGCGCGGCAGCAGGCTGGCGTGCACGTTGATGCAGCCCAACTTCGGTGCTTGCAGGTGCCAGGGCTTGAGGATGCGGCCGTAGGCGACGACCACGGCCACGTCGAAGTCCGTGCTCGTGAACCACTCGCGGAACGGGCCGCTGTTGATCGCCTTGGGCTGGCGCACCGGCAGGCCCAGCTCCCGGGCCCGCTGCACCGTCGGCGGGCTCTGCATGGCCTGGCCACGGCCCTTGGGCCGGTCGGGCTGGGCGACGACGGCCACCAGCTCGTGGCCCGCGGCGACCAGCGCGTCCAGGGTGGGGACGGCGAAGTCGGGGGTGCCCATGAAGACGACGCGCACAGTGTATCCGAGGCGAGGGGACGGCGAGCGGGGGAGGCGCCCTATCGCGCGTAGCTGGGCTCGCGCTGCGTGGCCTTCTTGCGGGCCCGCAGGTAGCGGCTGCGCTTGAGGGCGCTGGCCCGGTCGTACAGCGTGGTGCCGGTCAGGTGGTCCAGCTCGTGCTGCACCACGACGGCGGCCCAGCCATCGAACCACTGCTGGTGCGCCTCTCCCCAGGGGTCCCGCCAGGCGATCTCCACCCGCTCATGGCGCTTGACCTTCACGGTCAGCTCGGGCACCGACAGGCACTGCTCCTCGCCCTCGGTGGTCTCGCGGGAGCGGGCCACGATGCGGGGGTTCACCATCTGGTAGAGCACGCGGCCCTCGTCCTCCTCGCCCGAGCCGGGATCGGCGACGACGACGCAGCGGCTGTCGCCCACCTGGGGGGCGGCCAGGCCCACGCCGGGCGCCGCGTACATGGTCTCTGCCATGTCCGAGACGTGGGCTGCCAGGGCCTCGCCAAACTCGTCCTCGCGGACCTCACGCGCCTTGAGCGCGAGGAGCGGGTGGGGGGCTTCGATGATCTCGAGGATGGCCATGGCGGTCTCCGGAGGTTCCTAGTTAGCCGCCAGAGGGGCCGCGGTACAGGGTCCCTCGCACCGGCCTGCCTCGGGCCGCTGTCCTCCCTCCTCACCCGCCTCAACTGGGCGTCGCCCTGCGCGGAGCCGCGATGGCCTTCGGCAAGATCCCCCGCTTCAGCCCCAGCTTCTCGCCCAAGGAGGCGCTGATCTCGGCGCGCCACCTGCTGCGGGAGGGTGACGACGACGCCCAGGTCACGCGCTTCGAGCGCGAGTTCGCGTCCTACATCGGGGCCCGCCACGCCGTCATGGTGCCCTCGGCCCGCTACGGCCTGTACCTGCTGCTGCAGGCCCTGGGTGTCGGAGAGGGCGACGAGGTCGTGGTCCCGGCCCTGAGCTACTTCGCCGTGCCGGCGATGATCCCCCTGCTGGGCGCCCGCCCGGTCTTCGCCGACATCGGGCTGACCAGCCACGTGCTGGACCCCGAGTCCTTTGAGGCCGCCATCACGCCCCGGACCCGGGCCGTCGTGCCCACGCACCTGTTTGGCACGCCTTGCGACATGGACGCCATCCGCTCCATCGCCAAGGCCCACGGCGTGAAGGTCATCGAGGACTGCGCCCAGTCGACCGGCGCCCGCTACAAGAGCATCCGGGTCGGCAACCTGGGGGACGCCGCCTACTACACCTTCGGCCTGACCAAGAACATGACGACCCTGTCGGGCGCCATGGTCACGACCGACGACGCGGCGGTCGCCGAGCGGGTGCGGACCACCATCCAGCAGGGCGAGCGGATCCCCAAGGACAAGCTGGCCAAGGAGACCCTGACCGGCCTGGCCATGTTCCTGGCCACCCACCCGCTGGTCTACTGGGCGACGGTCCACCCGGCGGTGGTCCTGGGCAACAAGCTGGGCCAGGACCCGATCCACGACCGCTTCGGTGAGGCCGAGGTCCGCTACCAGGCGCTGCCGGCATCCTTCCTGCGGACCAGCCGGGCCCGGGGCGCCCAGGCCGCGGTGGGCATGCACCAGCTCGACCGCATCGAGCAGCTCAACGGGGCCCGGATCCGCAACGGCCGGCGGCTGGACGCCGGGCTGGCCCACGTGCCGGGCCTGAGCGTGCCGACCTACCCCGCGGGCGCTGAGCCCATCTACATGAGCTTCGTGGTCCACCACCCGCGGCGGGACGCCCTGGCAGCGGCCCTGCGCCAGCGCGGTGTCGACACGACCGTCGGCTACATGAGCGATCTGTCGAGCAACGACCTGTTCCGCGAGTTCGCGACCCGCTGCCCCAACGCCGCAGAGGCCCACCGCAGCCTGCTGCACCTGCCGGTGCACCCGAACCTGAGCGAGCGGGACATCGAGCACATGATCGAGGCCACCCGCCAGGCCTGCCTGGAAGTCGGCGCCTGAGCCTTCGGCGCGGCTATGGTCCCGCCGTGACTCCCCCGCTGCTGCTGCTGTTGCTGGCCTGCACGCCGCCCCCGGCCCTGGTGCCGGCGGCACCGCGCCCCAACATCATCGTCGTGCTCACCGACGACCAGCGTGCCGACAGCATCTGGGCCATGCCCACCGTGCAGACGCGGGTCTTCGACCAGGGCCTGTCCTTCTCCCACGCCATCGTGAACACGCCCCTGTGCGCCCCGACCCGAGCCGGGATCCTGTCGGGCGGCTTCCTGGCCCACGACGTGGGCGTGGTGCGCAACGAGGGTGACCAGGGGGGCTACGCCGCCTTCCCCGACGCCGGCAGCATCGGGCCCCGCTTCCAGGCCGCCGGCTACCGCACCGCGCTCGTGGGCAAGTACATCAACGGCTACGCCGACGCGGCCCCCGCCATCCCGCCCGGCTGGGACCGCTTCGACAGCCCCCTGGTCGCCGAGGACTGGTTCTCCTGGGACCTCGCCACGGGCAGCTCGGGGGCGGAGGCCGGCGCTGGTACTGGCACTGGCACTGGCACTGGCACTGGCACTGGCACCATCACGCACCTGGAGCAGTACGTCAGCGACTACCTGGAGGCCTCGGCCCTGGACTTCGTGGCGGAGAGCGGGGACGGGCCCTTCCTGCTCCTGCTGGCCGAGGAGGCGCCGCACTACCCGACCCAGCCGGACCCGGCCGACGACCAGCGCTTCGCCGGGGAGACCTGGCGAGGGGGGGCCTGGAGCGAGACGGACCTGTCCGACAAGCCGGCGCACGTGCGGGACCGGGATCCCATCGGCGCCCCCTGGCAGGGCGAGCTGGACCAGACCTGGCAGGACTCGCTGGAGAGCCTGCAGTCGGTGGACCGCACCGTGGGCGCGCTGCTCGACGCCCTGGAGGCCTCGGGGCAGGACGACAACACTGTCGTCGTCTACACCTCGGACAACGGCATGCTCATGGGGGAGCACGGCCTGGTCGGCAAGGGCCACCCCTACCGCGAGTCCATCGGCGTGCCGCTGGCCATCCGGTGGCCGGGGGCGGCCGCTGGGGTGGTCGAGCCGGGCCTGGTCTCGGCCACCACCGATGTCATGGCCACCCTGTACGCCCTGGCCGGCGTGCACGCCCCCACCGACGGGCGCTCGCTGGTCCCGCTGCTGGAGGGCCACGTCCCCGTGGGCCCCGACGCGCTGCTCATCGAGGGCTGCGGCGGGGGCCAGGTCCCGCCCTGGTCGGGCCTGGTCACCGATCGCTACACCTACGTCGAGTACACGACCAGCGAGGTCGAGCTCTACGACCACGCGGTCGACCCCGACGAGGAGGAGAGCCTGCACGCCGACCCGGACACGGCCGTGCTGCGCGCCCAGCTGCACGGGGACCTGGAGGTGCTGCGGGGCCTGCAGATCGTCACCGAGCGGCTGCGCCTGGTCGCTGGCACCGCGTCCACCTCGCACCTGGTCGCCTGGGGCGGGGCCGAGCCGCGGAGCTGGAGCACGGAAGACGCCCTGCCCGAGGGCCTGAGCCTGGCCGAGGACGGCCGGGTGCTCGGCACGCCGGTCGCCTCGGAGCAGGTCCGCGTGGACCTGACCGTCACCGACAACAGCGTCTCGCCCTACCACGGCGGTCCCCAGGTCCGGACCTCGGCGGTCCGGATCGAGGTGGGCGCCGCGGACTGAGGGCAGGGGCCCCGGCGGAGGGCAGGGGCCCCGGTCGCGCCGCTCAGCCCCGGCGGTCGCGCCGCCGCCGCCCGGCCAGCCCGAGCACGAGCAGGCTCATGGCGCCGGCCAGGCCGCCACCGGAGCGGCTGCCGCCGCTGGAGCAGCCGGCGCAGGCGCCGCCGAGGACCGCGCCGGCCCCGTTGATCAGGTCGGCCGCCCCACCGTCCGAGGCGCCGCCATCGGCGGAGACGCCGGTGTCGGTGGTGCCGCCGTCGGCGCTGCCGCCGTCTGCCGCGCCGCCGTCTGAAGTGCCGGTGTCGGCCGTTCCGGTGTCGGCGCCGCCGTCTGCCGCACCGCCGTCGGTGGAGACGCCGGTGTCGCTGGTGCCGCCGTCGGTGGAGACGCCGGTGTCGCTGGTGCCGCCGTCCCCGGTGGTCCCGGTGTCCGCCGTGCCGCCGCCGTCCCCGGTGGTCCCGGTGTCCGCCGTGCCGCCGCCGTCCCCGGTGGTCCCGGTGTCCGCCGTGCCGCCGCCGTCCCCGGTGGTCCCGGTGTCCGCCGTGCCGCCG
>Ga0100377_1000985_pt1 | contig 24546 bp, 10 predicted proteins | sample CryGeymeta201501_FD_83664 | JGI IMG/M metagenome (GOLD analysis project Ga0100377, IMG submission 83664) | Groundwater microbial communities from Crystal Geyser aquifers in Utah, USA - Crystal Geyser metaG 2015-01 | ecosystem: Environmental > Aquatic > Deep subsurface > Groundwater | place: USA...
ATCTTGTTCTACCCCCCCTCTCCCCGTCGAGGGGAGAGGGGGTTGGGGGGTGAGGGCCTCCCCCTCTCCCGTCATACGGGAGAGGGGGCCGGGGGGTGAGGGCCTCCCCCTCTCCCGCAAGCGGGAGAGGGGGCTGGGGGGTGAGGGCGCTTGACGTCATCTCCCCCCTTCTTCATCCTCCCCGCGACGTCCGAACCCGTGCCTGGAGGCCTTATGGACACCAACCCGCCCGCATCATCGCCCGCTCATCGCTCGTGGACCACGCCGTTCGTGGTGGGAGGGGCGATCTTGCTGGGGTTGTTGGTGGTGGGGGCGTTGTGGGTGGTGACGGGGATCGAGACGACGGTGACGGTGGAGGACAAGCGTGCGCTGGTGACGGCGGGGAAGCTGGGGGAGCGGCTGGGGAACACGGTGGTGGCGGCGGAGCGGGAGGTGTACTCCAAGAGTCAGCTTCGGGACCTGATCTGTGAGCTGAAGTACAGCTACGATGACACGGCGGGGTCGGGGCTGCTGGTGGACCACCTGATCACGCGGGAGCTCGATGAGAACGAGGCGGAGTCGACGTACTTCTGGCTGGAGCAGGGGCTGGCGGTGATGGGGGAGGGGTTCAGCGAGGAGGTGCTGGAGACGGACCTGCGGTGGGGGGACGTGGGGAAGGTCACCGTGGTCAGGCGGGATGGGGTGTCGGTCGCGTGGCGGTTTCTGGGGCGCAAGGGGGCGTGGGTGCACCAGATCGTGATCGGGGGCACGACGCTGACCAGCGAGGACTTTGTGGGGATCGTGGATGAGGGTCTGACGCGGTTCGAGCGCGGGCGGCCGTGCGGGGGGTGAGGCCGCGGTCAGAAGCCGTGGGACCAGGAGAGCGAGGCGGCGCGCATGACCGGCGCGTTGTGGCCCGTCAGGACGAAGCCCACCTCGAAGTCCTCAGTGGGGGCGCTGAGGCGGCCGGTGAAGGTCCCGATTCCGGTGGTGGCCGACAGCGCCGGGGCGACGTGGAGGAGGCTGAAGTCGGAGTTCTCGACGGTGACGCCGTCGACCCTGGAGGTCTGGGCGACGGTGTAGGTGAGGGCGAGATCGGCGCTCCACCAGATGTCGATGAACTCGACGCCGCCGCCAACCCCGATGCCGCCGTAGAGGATCGGCGCCGGTTCGCGCTTCAGCTCGCCAGCGGGGAGGTTGTAGACGCCGCCGCCGAAGATGCGGGCGCTCAAGGACTCGAGGACCGACATGTCGAGCGAGGCGTGTCCGAAGGCGCCGTGGTGGCCGTTGCTGGTGGGGAGCTCGGTGAGGGGATCGATGTCGTCGGGGTTCTTGCCGATGTCGAGCTTGCCGCCGACCAGGACGAACGCCGAGATGAGCTGGCCGAGGCCGAAGCCGCGCTGGATGGAGAGCGTGGCCTCGCGCAGGCCAGCGCCGCTCAGCGAGTCGCCCGTGTCCGGGTCGAGGGTGGTGCTGACGCCGCCGATGCCAGCGTCGGCGTGGAGGTTGAGCGGGAGGCCGTAGCCGACCGAGGCGCCGAAGGGGAAGGCGGTGACCTTGCCACCGAGGTCCTGCGGGGCGCCGTCCGCGTCGTAGACCTTGCTCCAGGTCAGGAAGCTGCCTCCGGCGCTGAAGCTGACGTCTGCGCCCTGCGCCTCCGCCCGGGTGGTGAGGAACAGCGCAGGGAGCGCCACGAGGGCGCCGAAGGTCAGGACCAGACGAAACGTGCGATGCATGGCGTCTCTCTCCAGGGGATGCGGCGCGGGGCGGACGGCGGGAGGATACGCCCGGTGTGGGGAGCCGGCAAGTTGCCACGACGCATGCGCTGTCGGCGCGGTCGGACGGTGAGCCGGCCGAGGAGGACCAGGCGTCCTGCGGAGGGAGGCCTCGGACGGGGGGCGAGGCGGCGCGGAATGAACTCGGAGACCGCGGAGGTTGCGCTGAGTTGCCCTCATGCGCCGCCAGTGCTGGTCAGGCGGGTGGTGAACGGTTCGAGTGAAGTGGACGCTGTGGAGCGCGGAGCCGTGCATCGGCGACGCGTCGCGACGAGGTGATGATGAAGGGGCGTGTCGTGTTGGCGGTGTGGGCGGTCTTCGCCGTGTGGTCGTCCGTGGCGTCGGCGCAGCCGTCGTCGGAGGTCGACGGCGAAGAGGCGTCGCCTGCGGAGATCGGCGTCGGCGACCCGTACGGGGAGGTCGGGGAGGAGCAGACGACCGAGGGCGAGATCGTGGAGGGCGAGGACGTCGGTGAGTCGGGCGGGGCCCACACCGCCGACGGCCGGCCGATGATGGAGGCCGAGTGGGTGCTTTGGGATGCCTCCCACCCGGACCCGGCGCCGGAGAGCTATGGCGAGGCCGGCCGCTTCACGCCGTTGCCGGTTGGGTGGATCGAGCTTCGGCGGGCCGGTGAGCCGCAGCCGCTGCGGATCCAGGTGTACGGGTCGAACGGGGCCCTGAACAACGACGCGCTTCGGAAGATCGACCGCGTGCTGGAGGACAAGAAGCACAAGCGTCGCAAGCGGATCAATCGACGGACGGTGGCGTTGCTCTATATGGTCGCCCAGCACTACCAGCGGCCGATCGTCGTGGTCAGCGGGTTCCGGGTGCCGGAGCGGGCGAGGGGGCGTCGGGGCAAGAAGCGTGGCCGGGTCAGGCGCGGTAAGGGCAGCCATCACGGTCGGGGCGGGGCGGTGGACTTCCGCCTTCCCGGGGTGCCGCCCGACGAGCTGGCCCACTGGGTCAAGGGGCGGTTCGATCGGGTCGGCGTCGGCGTCTATCCCGTGTCGGGCTTCGTTCATGTGGACGCCCGTGACCGGTCGTTCTACTGGATCGACTTCTCTGGCCCGGGCGACGCGCAGCGCCTCCAGAAGGTCGAGGTGGAGCGCAGGCCCGCGCCCGGCACGGACTGGAGCGTGCGGAGCCTGCGGCTGCCGAAGGACCGGTGGCCGGCGGGGCCGGCGAAGAAGGGGGCGAAGGGCAAGGCGGCCGCCAAAGGCAAGGCGGCTGCCAAAGGCAAGGCGGCTGCGAAGGGCAAGGCCGGCGCGAAGGGCAAGGCCGGCGCGAAGGGCAAGGGCAGGTGAGCCAGGCCGAGGCCGCGCAGGCCGAGGCCGCTCAGGCCTCGGCCTGAGCCGGTCTCATTTCTTCGGCGTCTCGGGCGTCTCGAAGGAGAACTTCTCGAGGGCCTCGTCGAGCTCGATCTTCTTCTCCAGCCGCTGGCTGGTGAGCTCCACGATCTGCCGTCCGAGCAGGTCGCCCTCCTTGGTGAAGTCCTCGAGCTTCTTGCTCAGGCGAGAGCGCAGCGCGGTGGCGGCGGGGTCCTTCTTGATGGCCTCGAGGTTCTGCCGGGTCTGGTCGGCGCGCTGGTCGAGCTCCTGCTTGCGCTCGCGCAGGTTGCTGATCTTCGTGTCGATGTCGGCGATCTCCTTGCGACGCTCGACGATGGGCTTGAGCTTCGCGCGGGCGCTGGCGTCGAGGTTGTCGACGGCCAGGAGCGTATCGAGCAGCCTGGTGGCCTCCCCGCTGTAGATGGAGATGGTCGTTCGCACCGGCGTCTGCTCGATGACCTCGAAGGTGACCTCGGTCTTACCGGCGGGCACCTCGACGGGCAGGAGGTAGGCGTCGGGGAGCTCCTCGGTGGCCTTCGGGGCGTCCTTGATGGCGTAGGCGCCGCCGAGGCGGCTCTGCCGGATGAGCACCTTGTAGTCGGCGTCCTGCCTGGGCCCGCGGATGGTCCAGGTGGTGACCTGGCGCGAGAAGCGCTCGACGGTGAGGGTGCCCTGCTGGATCTTGACGAGGTTGTTGTCGGTGGCGTTGCTGGTGACGGCGCCCGTCACGACGATGGCCGGCTCGACGGCGAACGGGATGGTGGCGCGGGTGTTGGTGGCGATCGTCTCGCTGATGCCCTCACCCACGAAGCTGCCGCCGGCGTAGATGGAGATGGGGCCGGGCTCGAGCACGAACGGCGTGGCGTTGTCGAAGCGCACGACGCGGTACGGGTTGTTCTCGTAGCCCGAGCCGGCGCCGCCGGGACGGAACAGGAAGACCTGCTCAGCCTCGACCGGGGTGTTGAGGATGGCGACCATGGTGGAGCTGCCGTCAGGCACCGTCACACGGGAGCCGAGGTCGAACTGGGTCAGCCCGCTGACCCGCTTGGCGCGCGTCTGCGTGGCCGTGGACCGGGCCAGCGCCTCCATGTCGATGCCGCTGTCCATCTTCTCCTCGGCCTCCATCATCTCGTCCGCGGCCATGTCGTCGTCGAACGCATAGCCGCCTCGTCCGGCGCCGCCGCCGGCGCCGCCCGCCGTCTTTGGCATGGGTCTGGACTTCGACTTCTTGTCGGCGCGTCGGGCCATCTCCTCCCGGGGCGCCGAAGGGGCCGGAGGAGGCGGCGCCATGGCGAGGGCGGCCTCGGGGGCGATGGTCGTCTCGCCCATGGCCACGGCGGCGCGCTTGGACGAGCCGCGCGAGGACATATCGGGGCGGCTGATGTCGCGCGGCGAGTGCAGGTCGTAGCGGAACGCGATGGGGGCGCCGCTGGTCAGGGACAGCTTGACGTCGGCCCAGTCCTCACCGCTCGTGTTGTCCACGACGGCCCAACCCTGCAGCAGCGCCTTGCCCTTCGGATCCTCGGGCAGCACGACGCGGTAGGTGGGCTTCCACATGGGGGCCGAGACGACGTAGCTGAGCTGCAGGTCGTGCGTGTCCTTCCCCGACAGCTTCACCATCACCTCCACCTGCTGGAACATGCCCTCGCCGGCCGAGGCGTCCAGGCTGCGGTTGAGCTGCATCGCGAGCTCCTGGTCGTGGAAGGTCAGCGACTTGACGTCGCCGAGCATCACGACGTGGATCTCGTCGCCGTCGAGCAGGCTGACCCGGTAGTCGGACTTCTCGACGCCCTCCTGCACGTCCTCGATCAGCTCGACCATCAGGATGCGGCCGGTGGCGTCGCCGCGTCGGGTGGTCAGGGTGACGGTGGTGCCGCGCAGCGCGTCCATGACGCTGGCGATGTTGCCCTGGCCCGGCGCGAGCGTCGCGAGGGCGGCGTTGGCCCAGCTCTGCGGGTCCAGCGGCATCGAGACGCTGACGGCCTGGCCGCTGCTGCGGTCGACGATGGTCAGGCTCTTGAGGATGTCGTCGACCTGGTCCTTGCGGCACTTGATCCGCAACGTGTCGCTGTCGGTCTTGCCGGTCCGCTCGAAGTAGCCGACGCCGCTTCGGTACAGCACGACGCGGTTGAGGTCCATGCGGAGGGCGTCGCCGTAGGGGTCCGGCGAGGCGCACGCGGAGAGCGACGCGGCGGCGGCGACGAAGCCGAGGAGCAGCAGGGATGGGGTTGCGAGCGTGGATCTTCTCAAGATGTCCTCCTGTCGGGGAGCGAAGCGCGGGCTGTGCCCGCGGTCACGGCGGGATGCGCTGCGGATCGCGAGGGTGTCGTGGCGGCGCCACAGTAGCGGAGTTGGATTCGGCTGGCCAGCCTGCGATGGACGTGTGAGCAACGCCGCCGGCTCGCCGTATCGTCCCGCCCCGGTGGAGACTGCCGTGGCGAGCCCCGTCGCCTTTGCCGCAGCCCCACCCGGCGCGCCGGCCCCCCGGTATCAGGGCGGGAAGCCCAGCGCCGCGATGTCCTCCGGCGTCACCAGCGGCCCCCGCCCGATGACCTCGACGGCGCGTTGCTGCCCGGCGAGCACCTTCGCGATGCTCGGCAGGTAGTTGTGGTCGAGCCAGAACCACGGCCCGGCAGAGCGCGGCCCCGACAGCCACCGCGCGATCGCCAGCCGATGCCCGGCCAGATAGTCCGCGACAGCGGTCTGGTCGTCTTCGCTGGCCGCGAGCAGCTCCTCGACGAAGCCGCCGAAGCCTTCTTTGTCGTACACGTAGTCTCGGGCGCGGACGATGAGGTCGTTGACAGCCACGTGGCGCTCCCTGGCAGGCGGACGATGCCGCGAAGGACACCATTGTGCCGCTCCAGGTGGGTTGAGACAAGGCGGGGAAGCCTCCCTCGCATCCTCCCAACCCTGCCGATCGAGACGTGACCCGGAGTTCGTGTGCGCGTGAGAGCCCGCCGGGCTACCTGCCACCACGCTCGTCGTTCAACGGACGTTATACCGCCGTGAGTCTCAGTCGGACCCGCGATGCAGGGCCCCCTGCGAGCTGTCGCTCGCACGGCTCCCTGCCCTGCGGGTCCGACTGCGACTCAGGCTGGTCTACGCCGGCTCGCACAGACTGTTTGCATCGCATGCGTGCGGAACCTCATGCCAGGCTTGAAGGCCCAACCTGACGGGCATTATAGTGATGCTGTCATAGGCCTGCATCCCATCACGCGCCCTCGTTGCTCCCGGAGTCCCCATGTCCACGCGTCCATGGTCCACGATCGTCTCTGCTGTCGTCACGACACTCTTCCTCCTCTCCTTGATGGCGTTGCAGGGCTGTGACGATGAGCGTGCGCTCAGCTCGACCATTGGCGTGAACCAGCCGCCGGTCGCCGATGCTGGCGCCGAGCGCGTCGTGTCGCCGGGCCAGCGGGTCACCCTCGACGGCACGGCGAGCTTCGACCCCAACGGCGACGCCTTGACCTTCGCGTGGTCCCTCGTCGACGGCCCGGCCGTCGCGCTGGACCGGGCCGACACGTCCGAGCCGAGCTTCACCGCCCCCGACCGCGAGGTGGACCTCACGTTCTCGCTCCGCGTCAACGACGGCAAGTTCGACTCCGAGCCTGACACGGTCGTGATGCGGGTCCGGCATCAGACGGTGAACAACGACCCGAACAACGCAACGAACAACGCGAGCAACAACGCTACCAATAACGGTAGCAACAATGCAGCAAATAATGCAATAAATAACGCCACGAACAACGCCACGAACAACGCCACGAATAACGCCACGAACAACGCCACGAACAACACCACGAACAACACCACGAACAATGCGACGAACAACGCCACGAACAACGCCACGAACAACGCGACGAACAACGGGACGAACAACGGCACGAACAACGGCACCGTCGTGGACACCAACAACAGCCCCACGGCCGAGGCCGGGCCGGCCCAGACCGTCGACGGCGGCGCATCATGAGCTGGGCCGCAGGCGCGACGTTGGGGGTCTGGCTGCACCAGGTCGACCATCGGGTCGAGCTCAACATCCGGGACAGCGCGGGCGGCAACCACAGCGTCGTGTCCAGCAACAACCTCGTGGCGGCAGGCATCTGGACCCACCTCGTCGCCACCTACGACCGCGCGACCGGGGTGGGGCGGTTCTACAAGAACGGGGAGATCTTCAACGAGTGGAGCTTCGGTGTATTCCAGCCTGGAACCGCGGGCGAACTCTATATGGGCGCAAGGCCAGGGAACGCCACATTCCGCGGGCAGCTCGACGAGGTGGCTGTATACTCGGGCGTGCTGCCGAAGGACGAGATCTTCGCGCTCGCCCACGTGGGCCCCATCGGCCGGTGCCCGGCGGGCAACCTCCCGCCGGTCGTAGACGCTGGCGCCGACATCACCACGGCGCGCACCGTGGACGTGCCGCTCATGGGCACGGTCACCGACGATGAGCTGCCCGCCGGCCTCGGCCTCGAGGTCGAGTGGACCGTCGTCGGCGGCCCCGGTCAGGCGACCTTCGCCGATGGTGGGCTGGCGGCGACCACGGTGACGTTCAGCGCGCCCGGCCTGTACACCCTCCAGCTCCGCGCGAGCGATGGGCTCGCCTCGGCGTTCGATCGCGTCGAGGTCCGCGCGGGCTCCCTGTGCACCGAGACGCCCACCGGGCTCGTCGGCTGGTGGCCGGCCAACGGCGACGCCTCCGACGCCGTCAACGGTGGCCCCTCCGTGCTGGCGAGCGGCGCGACCTGGGCGGCCGGCCGCGTCGGGCAGGCGTTCGCCTTCGACGGCGTCAACGACGCCGTGGAGATCCCTGGCTCCCCCGCTCTCGACGTGGGCACGGGTGATGGTTTCTCAATTGAGCTCTGGGCGCGGCCCGAGGTGCTCGAGAGCCGGCTGATGGTCACCTGGGCCCGCGGCGCTGCGCTCGGCGTGTGGCTGCACCAGATCGACCATCGGATCGAGCTGAACGTCCGCGACATCGCGGGCGGCAACCACAGCGTCGTCTCCAGCAACAACCTCGTGGCGGCCAACGTCTGGACCCACCTCGTCGCCACCTACGACCGCACCACCGGCTACGCCCGGCTCTACAAGAACGGCGAGCTGTTCAATGTCTGGTACCTCGGCAGCTTCCAGCCCCGCACCGACCTCGACGTGTTCGTCGGTGGGCGGCTCGGCAACGCCTCGTTCCGCGGGCAGCTCGACGAGCTCTCGGTCTACGACCACGCCCTGAACGCCGACGCGATCTGGGGCCTCTGGATCGCCGCGGGCGTTGGCAAGTGCGCCGTCGATGGCAACGAGGCGCCCGTCGTGGACGCGGGCCCCTCCCGCGCCGCCCGCTCGACCGCCGACCCGGTGACGCTCGCCGGCTCCGCCTCCGACGATGGACGTCCCGAGGCGCTCGCGCTGGCCTGGGACGTCGTCGAAGGCCCCGGCACCGCCACCTTCGATGGTCCCTCCTCGCCCACGCCCACCGTCACCTTCGACGCCGCCGGCATCTGGATCCTCCGCCTCACCGCGCACGACGGCGCCATCACGCGCAGCGACACCGTCGAGGTCCGCGTCGGTGCGCTGTGCAGCGAGACACCGGCTGGCGTCGCCGCGTGGTGGCCCGGCGAGTCGGTCACGGACGACGTCATCGGCGGCGCCAACGGCGTCCTCGAGAGCGGCGCCACGTTTGCGGGCGGCCAGGTCGGGCAGGCGTTCTCCTTCGACGGCAACAACGACCGCATCCGCGTGCCGCGCACCCCGGCGTTGGACGTGGGGCAGGGCGACGGCTTCTCCATCGAGGTGTGGGTCAACCCGGCGCGGCTGACCAGCCAGATCTTCATGGCGTGGAGCGACGAGACCAACGTCGGTGTGTGGTTGCACCAGATCGACCATCGGATTGAGCTGAACATCCGGGACAGCGCGGGCGGCAACCACTCGGTGGTGTCCAGCAACAACATCGTGGCGGCCAACGTCTGGACCCACCTCGTCGCCACCTACGACCGCACCACCGGCTACGCCCGCCTGTACAAGAACGGCGAGCTGTTCAATGTCTGGTACTTCGGCGTCTTCCAGCCCCGCACCAACCTCGACGTCTACATCGGCGGCCGCCCGGCCAGCCCGACCATGCTCGGCCAGCTCGACGAGCTGACCCTATACAGCCGCGCGCTCCGACCCGATGAGGTCTTCGGCCTCTCCAGTGCCGGCGCCATCGGCAAGTGCCCGAACGACGGCAACGAGCCCCCCGTGGTCGACGCTGGCCCCGACCAGCTGCTGCGCAGCGCCGCCGGCACCATCACGCTCGCCGGCACCGTCACAGACGACGGCGGCCCCAGTCCGCTCGTCACCCGCTGGGAGCTGGTGGAAGGGCCCGGGCAGCTCGCCTTCACCGATCCGGCCAGCCCCTCCACGACCGCGACCGTCAGTGTGGCCGGTATCTACCTGCTCCGCCTGACCGCCGACGACGGCTCGATCGTCCGCAGCGACCTCGTCGAGGTCCGCGCCGGCGCGCTGTGCGCCGAGACCCCCGCCGGACTCACGGCCTGGTGGCCTGCCGAGGGCGACGCCTTCGACGCGGTGGGCGGTCTTGAGGGCGTGCGAGACTCCGGCGAGGCGTTCGCGCCGGGCAAGGTGAACCAGGCGTTCGACTTCGATGGCACGAATGACCTGATCCGCGTGCGCGCCGACGCCGCGACGAACATCGGCGCTGGCGACGGCTCTTTCAGCTTCGAGCTCTGGGCCCGGCCGTCGCGCCTCAGCAGCCAGTTCCTGCTGGGCTGGTGGCGCGAGGCCGGCCCCTTCGGCGTCTGGCTGCACCAGATCGACCACCGCGTTGAGGTCAATGTGCGCGACACCGCCGGAGGCAACCACTTCGCGACCTCGTCCAACAACCTCTTCGCCGCCGACACCTGGGTCCACATCCTCGTCACCCACGAGCAGCCCGGCGGCCGCACCCGCCTCTACAAGAATGGCGAGCTGTTCAACGAGTGGTTCTTCGGCGACTTCGCGCCGGGCACCGCCAACGACCTGCTCATCGGCGGCTACCCCGGCGGCGCCTTCTACCGCGGGCAGCTTGACGAGGTGTCGCTCTACGACCGGGCCATCCCGCCGGATGAGGTCTATCGCCTCTCCCAGACCAGCACCGTCGGCAAGTGCCCCGCCGACGGCAACCTTCCCCCCGTCGTTGACGCCGGCCCCGACGTCTCCGTCAGCGGCGTCCGCGACACCCTCGTGCTCGCCGGCACCGCGACCGACGATGGCCGCCCGCTGCCGCTCCAGGTCCGCTGGGAGGTCCTCGATGGCCCCGGCAACGTGACCTTCAGTGACGCCACGCGCGCCGAGAGCTTCGCCTGGGTCGACGCCCCCGGCACCTATCAGCTCCGCTTGACCGCCAACGATGGCTCCATCACCCGCAGCGACCTCGTCGAGGTCCGCGCTGGCGCCCTCTGCGTCGAGAGCCCCCAGGGGCTCGCCGCGTGGTGGACCGCCGACGGCGACGGTAGCGACGCCCTCGGCACCTCGCCCGCCGTGCTCGACTCGGGCGTAGCCATCGCCACGGGCCAGGTCAACCAGGCCTTCCTGCTCGACGGCACCAACGACCTGATCCGCGTCCAGGGCACGCCCGCCACCGACATCGCCGCCGGCGACGGCTCGTTCAGCTTCGAGGTGTGGGTCAACCCCTCGCGTCTCTCCAGCCAGTTCATCCTCGGCTGGTGGCGCGAGAACAAGCCGCTCGGCGTGTGGCTCCATCAGATCGACCACCGCGTCGAGGTCAACGTGCGCGACGTCAACGGCGGTGACCACTTTGCGACCTCGTCCAACAACTTCTTCGCCACCGACACCTGGGTCCACATCCTCGTCACCCACGAGCAGCCCGGCGGCCGCACCCGCCTGTACAAGAACGGTGAGCTGTTCAATGAGTGGTCCTTCGGCACCTACGCGCCAGGCACGACGCGCGATCTGTTCATCGGTGGCCGCCCCGGCAGCCCGGCCTTCCTCGGCAAGCTCGACGAGGTCACGCTCTACGACCGGGCCATCCCGCCCGACGAGGCCTTCCGCCTCTCCCAGACCGGCCACATCGGCAAGTGCCCCGTCGATGGCAACGTCCCCCCCCTCGTCGACGCAGGCCCCGACGTCTACCTCGCCGATACCTCCTTCTCGGCCTTGCTCAACGGCACCGTCCTCGACGATGGCCTGCCGGCCAACCGCGAGCTCCGGGTGAGCTGGTCCGTCGCCTCCGGCCCCGGCGAGGTCCGCTTCGATGTGCCGAACGCGCCGATGACCGTGGCGACCTTCTCGGAGCCCGGCATCTACATCCTCAGCCTCACCGCCGACGACGGCTCCGCCATCGTCACCGACACCCTCCAGGCCCGTGTCGACACCGCCTGCTCCACCCTCGCCCCCACCAGCCTCGTCGGCTGGTGGACCGGCAACATCGATGGCACGGATCTTGCCGGGGCTCATGACGCCACGATGATGTCGGGCCTGGCGATCACGCCGGGCAAGATCGGCGGCGCCTTCACCTTCGATGGCGTCAACGACGGCCTCTTTGTCCCGCGCAACGCCGCCCTCGACGTGGGGCAGGGCAACGGCTTCTCCATCGAGCTGTGGGTCAAGCCCGTCGCCCTCACCAGCCAGGTCCTGTTCGCCTGGAGCGACACCACGACGCCGGGCGTCTGGCTGCACCAGATCGACCATCGCGTCGAGCTCAACGTGCGCGACATCAACGGCGGCGACCACTACGCCACCTCCGCCAACAACCTGCTGACCGCAGGCGTCTGGACCCACCTCGTGGCCACCTACGATCGCGGCACCGGCGTGGCCAACCTCTACAAGAATGGCGCCCTGTTCAACACGTGGACCTTCGGCGTGTACCAGCCCCGCACCGGCTTCGACGTCACCATCGGCCAGCGCCCCGGCAGCCCGTTCTTCCGAGGCCAGCTCGACGAGGTCGCCCTCTACAACGCTCCTCTCGACCCGACCGAGATCACCGCCCTGCACCAGAGCCAGCCCGGCGGCAAGTGCGTCGACCTCGACGGCAACCTCCCGCCCCTCGTCAACGCTGGCGACGACGCCTCCATCCCCGCCTTCGAGCAGCTCGCCCTGCACGGCATCGCCACCGACGACGGTCTGCCTGGCGGCCAGCTCGGCGTGCGCTGGCAGCTCCAGAGCGGCCCGGACGAGGCCTTCCTGGCCGCCCCGAACGCCCTCGACACCGACGCGCAGTTTGTCGTGCCCGGTGACTACCGCGTCCGCCTCCAGGCCAGCGACGGCCACCTCCTGGCCTGGGACGAGCTCACCGTCACCGTCTCCGACGCCATCCGCAACCGTCCCCCGAGGTCACCGCGGGCCCCGACCGCCTCGAGGCCGTCACCGAGGCCCTCGCGCTCGACGGCGCCGTCTCCGACGACGGCCTCCCGGCCGGTCAGCCCCTCACCATCACCTGGACTCAGCGCTCCGGCCCGGCCGGCGTCGTCTTCGCCGACGCGTCCGATCCCGCCACCGCGGTCACCTTCCCCGAGGACGGCGTCTACACCCTGCGCTTGACCGCCAGCGACACCGCGTACGCGATCCACGACGACGTCGTCTTCACGATCCGCAACAACCAGGAGCCCTGGGTCCGCGCCGGCGCGGACCTCACCACCTGGATCGGCAGCCGCAGCCCGGACGCCGTCGACATCAACGGCGGTCGGTTCATCCCGCCGTTCCTCTGGGCCGCCAACCACGACAACCAGTCCGTCACCCGGTTCAACACCGAGACGACCACGCAGGACGGCCTCTACTGGGTCGGCGCCAACCCCAGCCGCACCGCCGTGGACCTCGACGGCAACATGTGGGTCGGCGGACGCGACGACGGCCGGCTGACCAAGGTCCTGTGGGACACCAACGCCTGCCCCGACCGCAACAACAACGGTCAGGTCGACACCTCCCGCCCCAACGCGATGGGCGTCCCGGTGCAGCTCAACAGCGCGGCCGACCCACTCGCCGACGAGTGCGTCGTGTTCAGCCAGGTGATCAACACGAGCCGTCGGTCCATCCGCGGCATCGCCGCGGGCCCGGACGGCCGCGTCTGGATCGGCTACACCGACGGAGGCGTCCAGTCCATCGACCCCAACACCTTCGAGGTCGGCGCCTTCTACGACCAGACCTGCGTGCCACGCTTCGCGCCCGACGCCAACAACGTCCAGCAGCCCGTGGCCGGGCAGTGCGGCAACGCGGGCGGCGTCTACGGCCTCGTCATCGACTCCAACGGCTACCTCTACATCAGCTCCTTCAACCGCAACACGCTCGCCCGCTTCGACACCGTGACCGAGCGCTGGGACGCCCTGTACACGGGCATCGGCTGCGGCATGTACGGGATCACCATCGACAGTCGGAACCGGGTCTGGTTCGGCTCGTGGCCTCAGTGTGGCGGCGTCGGCATGTTCGACCCTGTCGACCTCAAGCACTACGGCTTCACGCTGCCGGACTCCACGGTGGTCAGCCAGGGCGGCAGCGCCCCGGTCACCTTGATCCAGAACGGAGCCGCGGGCGGCGGCGGCCGCTTCCAGACGACCGGGGTCGCCGCGCAGCCGGGCACCGACAACATCTGGATGTCCTTCTTCAACATCGGCTGGATCGGTCGGCTCGAGGTCGATGAGAACGACTACAGCCAGAGCACCATCCACTTCGTGAACGTCATCAAGGACGCCAACGGCAACGGCCTGGCCGGCGTCGGCAACGACCTGCGCGGCATCGGCTTTGACGGCCGCGGGTTCGGCTGGACGCTGGGCCTGGGCAGCGACAGGCTGTGGAAGATGGACCCTGGCACCAACCTGCGCGCGGACGACCTGCCGGTCGGCAAGTCCATCGGCGTCGGCTCCCACTACACCTACTCGGACTTCACCGGCTCCACGGCGCTCTGGTTCACCGTGCCTCGCCAGATCCGCGACGCCACCCTGCTCGACGGCTCGGTCACCGACGACGGCCTGCCCAGCGACTACCTCATCTCGTTCTGGCGCCTGCTGGACGGCCCCGGCGCGGTCGAGTTCCAGGAATCTGACGAGTCCCAGACCGAGATCTACTTTTCAGAGCCCGGCGTCTACACTTTCGAGCTGACCGGCAACGACGGCGAGCTGACCGGCACGGACATCATCACCGTCACCGTCCTCGAGAACCAGCCGCCCACCATCACGCTGGCCGCGACCCTCGACGCCGCGGTCGGCGAGCCCCTGGCCCTCGGCGGCACCGTCACCGACGACGGCCTGCCCCAGGGGGACGAGGTCCGCACGAGCTGGCACGTCGTCTCGGGCCCGGGCGCGGTCGTCTTCGCCGACAACTCGCCGGACGCCGAAGCGACCTTCTTCGTGCCGGGCACCTATGTCATCGAGCTGGTCGCCGACGACACCCTCAACGGCGCGCTCGCCGACGTCACCGTCACCGTCTCCGAGGGCAACCGCCCCCCGACCGTCGTGGCCGGCGCCAACCAGACCCTGCTCCTGCCCCAGACCACCGCCACGCTGTCGGCCACCGTCACCGACGACGGCCTGCCGGCCAACGGCCAGCTCACCCTGTCCTGGACGGTGGTGCAGGCGCCTGGCCACGTCCTGTTCGGCGCGCCCACCGCGGCCACCACGTCGGTGACCGTGGACGCCGCCGGCTTCTACCGCTTCCGCCTCACCGCCTCGGACGGCCAGCGCTCGGCAGCCGCCAACATCGACCTCACCGTGGACGCCCCGGGCAACGCCACGCCGGCGGTCAACGTCGGCGCCGACCTGACGCTCACGCTCGGCGAGGTGGCGCGGCTGTACGGGACGGTGGTGGACGAGCCGCAGACGAACCTGCTGACGACCCTGTGGACCGCCGAGTCTGGACCCGGCCCCGTGACCTTCGAGGACGACGGCGCCCGCGTCACCACGGCCTCCTTCGCCGAGCTCGGCACCTGGGTGCTGCGTCTGACCGCGGACGACGGCGAGCTGACCGCCTTCGACGAGCTCATCGTCGAGGTCGTCGCGCCGCTCAACCAACCCCCGAGCGTCAACGCGGGGCTTGACCTCAGCCTGACCCTCCCGGCCAGCGCCACGTTGTCCGCCACCGCCACCGACGACGGCCTCCCCGGAGGCCCCATCACCTGGATGTGGCGCCAGACCGCCGGTCCCGACGTCGCCGTCTTCGACGACGCGACCCTGGCCAGCCCCCAGGTCACCTTCCCGGCCCTCGGCCGCTACATCCTCGTCGCCGCCGCCAACGACGGCCAGATCTCCGGCGAGGACACGGTGGTGGTCACCGTGGGCGACGGCGTCAACACGGCGCCCCTCGTCACCGCCGGCCCGGACGCCACCGTCGCCGCGGGCCTCGACCTGCTCATGGGCGGCACGGTCGTCGACACGGATCCTGTGACCGTCGTCTGGACCCTCGCCTCGGGGCCGGGGCTGGTCACCATCCTGGCCAGCGACCTCACCGCGCCCGCGGTCAGCCAGACCGTGCGCTTCGCCGTGCCGGGCACCTACGTCTTCCACCTCTCGGCCGACGACGGCACGCTGGCCGCAGCTGACGAGCTCGTCGTCACCGTGACGCCTGGGACCAACCTCTCGCCCACCGTCTCTGCGGGCGCCGACCTCTCCATCTACATCGAAGACAACCTCGCCGAGCTCCAGGGCACAGCGAGCGATGACGGCCTGCCGCCGGCCGGTGGCCTCAGCACCTGGTGGAGCAAGGTGGCCGGACCGGGCAGCGTGGCGTTCTCGGACGCCTCCAGCCTGACCCCCACCGCCAGCTTCACCGCCGTGGGTGACTACACCCTCCGCCTGACCGCCTCCGATACCCTCCTGTCGGCCTCGGACGAGGTGACCGTGCAGGTCGCGGCCATCGTGAACCTGCCGCCGGTGGTCGACGCCGGCGCGGACCAGAGCACCTCGGCCGCCCGCCCGATCACCCTCGTCGGCGCCTACGCGGACGACGCCTTCCCCCGCGACCGCGCCGAGACCTTCGCCTGGAGCGTCACCGATGGCCCCGGCGAGGTCCGGTTCGGCTCGCCGACCGCGACCATGACGACGGCGACCTTCAGCGAGGTCGGCCTGTACACCCTCCGCCTGACGGTCAGCGACGGCCAGGCCACCGGCTTCGATGAGCTCCTCGTCGACGTCGTGGAGAACCTCGCCCCCGAGGTGGACCCCGGTCCGTCCCGGGTCACCCAGCTCGGCGACGCGTTCGAACTGGTCGGCTTCGTGACCGACGACGGACTGCCGGGCTCGGGGCTGACCGCCTCATGGAGCCAGCGCAACGGCCCCGCGATCGCCGTGCTGACGCCCGTGGCCGCCGCGCTGCCCGAGGTCCGCGCCAGCGTCCACTTCCCGACCACCGGCGCCTACCGCCTCGCGCTGACCGCCAACGATGGCCAGAGGTCCACCACCGCCGAGATCAACGTCTCGGTCGTGGCGTACAACCAGGCCCCCACCGTCGACCTCGGCCCCGATCTGCAGGGCACCACCGAGGCGCCCGTGATCCTGACCTACACCGTCTCTGACGACGGCCTCCCCACCGGACGGCTCCTGACCAACTGGACCGCCGATGGCCCCGTCCAGATCGACGGCGGCAACGGCCAGGCGATCCTGACCTTCCCCGGGCCTGGCTCCTGGAACCTCACCCTGACCGTCAGCGACGGCGTCCTCACCGGGCAGGACACCGTGCGCGTCACCATCCTGCCCAGCCCCAACGAGCCGCCGGACGTCGAGCTGCTGACGCCGTTCGACGACACCGTCCTGACCGCCCCCTTCGAGGTCGTCGGCCGGGCGCAGAGCCCCATCCTGGAGTCCTGGGCGCTCCAGCTCCGCGACAAGTCCCCCAATGCCCCCTGGACGACCCTCGCCACGGGCGACGCCAACATCGACGCCGCGCTCCACACCCTCGATCCGACCTTGCTCCGCAACGGCGTCTACGAGCTCCGGCTCACCGCCACCGACACGGTCGGGCGCACCTCCATCGCCGGCCCGGTGCCCCTGTCGGTCGAGGGCGCGATGAAGGTCGGCCACTTCACGGTCTCCTTCCTGGATATGGAGGTCCCTGTTGCGGGGGTGCCCATGCGGATCGTCCGCACCTACGACAGTCGTGAGAAGCGAAACGGCGACTTCGGGGTCGGTTGGTCGGTCGGGCTCAGCAACGTCAAGGTCCAGAAGAACCGCGGGTTCGGCGCCAACTGGTACGAGTACCCCACCGGCGCCGCGCCCTTCCTCTGGTACAACCTCGACCCCATCAGCGACCGCATCGTCACCATCACCCTCCCGCACGACGAGGTCCTGAAGTTCCGGGCCAGCTCGCGTCCCTCGCGCCAGCTCGGTTTCCCGATCGCCGCGGTCACCGTCACCTACGAGCCCGTGGGCGACACCGCCGGCTCCCTCGTCGCCCTCGACTGGGATCAGCCCTCGGTCGTTGGCTCGGTCCCGGGCGTCGTCGACCTGCTCGACCTCGGCACAGGCGAGCTCTATGAGCCGACGCGCTTCCGCTACACCTCGCCGGACGGCGACATCTGGGAGCTCGAGGAGGGGGTCGGGCTGCACAGCCTGACCGATCGGTGGGGCAACTCACTCTCCGTCGATGCCAACGGCGCGGTCCACAGCAGCGGCGTCACCCTGACCTTCGACCGCGACGCCCTGGGCCGCATCACCGCCATCACAGACCCCATGGGGCAGTCCCTCACCTACACCTACACCGACGACAACGGCCTCGATCAGGGCCACCTCGTCTCGGTCACCGACCGGGAGGGCCAGATCACCACGTTCACCTACCACGACGCGCCGATCCAGCATCACCTGCGCGACATCATCGATCCCCGCGGCGTCCGCGTCGTCCGCAACGAGTTCGACGCCGAGGGTCGCCTCGTCCGTCAGATCGACCCGGACGGCCTCGCGGCCGAGTGGACCCGCGACCTCGAGGCGCGCGTCGAGATCGTCACCAACCGGCTCGGCTACGCCACGACCGCCACCTACAACGCGCGTGGCGACGTGACCTCCATCACCGACGCCCTCGGCAACACCACCACCTCCACCTTCGATCAGGACGGCAACGAGCTGACCCGCACCGGGCCGCTCGGGCACGCCGTCACCAAGACCTTCAACCTGTTTGGTGACGTCACCACCGAGGTCGATCCCCTCGGCCACGTCACCCGCACCAACTACGACAGCCAGCTGCGGCCATCGGCCACCATCGATCCCGACGGCGGCGTCACCGCCATCGCCTTCACCGGCAGCACCGTCGAGTTCGACACCCGCGGCGCCTCCATGGTCGTCAACGTCAACCGGGACGGTGAGGCGACCTCGCTGGTCGACGCCGCCGGCAACCGGACCGAGAACGACGTGGATGGGCGCGGACGCGTCACCGAGCGCCGCGTCTACGACAGCACCAACCTGCTCCTGCGCCACACCTCGTTCACCCACGACGACAACGGCCAGGTCCTCACCCAGACCGAGCGGCGCCAGACCGTCGACGGCGAGCGCCTCATGGTGACCGCCTTCGAATACGACGCCAACGGCCGCGTCACCCGGACCACCTGGCCCGACGGCTCCACCGTCGAGCAGACCTGGACCTCCTTCGGTCGGGTCGCCACCCGCACCGACGAGCTCCGCCGCGTCACGACCTGGGACTACGACGACACCGGTCACCTCACCACCATCACCTTCCCCGGCGGCGCCACCCAACGCTTCGAATACGACGCCGAGGGCCAGAAGACCGCCGAGCTCGACGAGCTCGGCCGCCGCACGGCCTTCGAATACGACCCCGCCGGCCGCCTCGTCCAGACCACCTTCCCCGACCTGACCACTCGCACGGTCGTCTACGACGAGCTCGGCCGTGAGGTCGCCGTCGCCGACGAGCTCGGCCACACCTTGTTCACCGAATACGACCCCAACTGCGGCTGCACCGAGCGCCGCACCGTCCTCTCGGACGAGCTCGGCAACGAGACCCGCTTCACCTACGACGTCATGGGCAACGTGACCTCCGTCACCGACGCCCTCGGCCAGCGGGTCCGCTACGACTACGACAGCCGCAACCGCCGCATCGCCGAGCGCTTCGACGACGGCACCGTCCGTCGTTGGACCTACGACGACCTCGGCCGCGTCATCACGCACACCGACGGCCTCGGCCGCACGGTCGTCAACGCCTGGGACGGCCAGGGCAACCTCGTCGCCGTCACCGACGCCGCCGACCAGCTCACCACCTACACCTACGACGCGGTCGGCGACCTCGTCGCCCAGACCGACGCCAACGGCCACACCACCCAATTCGAGGTCGACGACCGCGGCCGTCGCACCGCCCGCGTCCTGCCCGGCGGCCAGCGCGAGACGTGGACCTGGGACGTGGCAGGCCAGCTCACCGGTCACACCGACCTCGACGGCCACCACACCACCTGGTCCTATGACACCCGCGGCCGCCTCCTGACCACGACCCCCGATCCCGTCACCGCCGAGCCCACCGTCACCTTCGGCTACGACCGGGCCGGCCAGCGCACCTCCATGACCGACGGCACCGGCACCACCACCTTCCAGTACGACGCCCGCGGCCGCCGCACCGAGAAGGCGAGTCCCTGGGGTACCCTGCGCTACCAGTGGGACGACGCGTCCCATCTGACCCGGCTCACCGCCGTGGATGGCGTCGATGTAGAATACACCTACGATGCGCTCGGTCGCCTGTCCACCGCCACCGAGGCCATCGCCGGGACGACGTCATGGACCTGGGACCCCGTCGGCAACCTGGTCGGCGCGGCACTGCCCAACGGCGTGAGCTCCGCCTGGACCTACAACTCCCGAAACCAGCTCACCCACCTCGCCTCGGATCACGGCGCCAACCGCCTGACAGAATACAACTGGACCCTCGACGCCGAGGGCCGGCGCACCCGCCAGACCGAGCGCTCCGGCCGCGACCTCACCTGGACCCGCGACCCCCTCGATCGGCTCCTCACCGAGACCATCACCGCACCCAACGGCGCACCCACCCCCGTCGGCGCCAGCACCTACACCTGGGACCCCGTCGGCAACCGCCTCACCCGCGCCTCCACCCTCACCGGACTGGACGCCCAGACCTTCACCTACGACCTCAACGACCGCCTCGACGGCCTCACCTACGACAACAACGGCAACATCCTCCAGGCCAACGGCCACACCGACACCTACAGCTTCGACAACCGCCTCGTCGACCGCGACGGCGACGTCCAGCTCACCTGGGACGGCGACGGCAACCTCGTCGCCCGCACCGTCGGCGGCCTCACCACCTGGTTCCTCGTCGACGAGCTCAACCCCACCGGCTACACCCAGGTCGTCGAGGAGCGCGTCTTCGTCCTCGGCCAGCCCATGCCCGTGCGCTCGTTCATCTGGGGCGTCGATCTGGTCGCCATCCGCTGGGACGACAACGGACCCATCACCCGCTTCCCCCTCGTCGATGGCCTCGGCTCCGTCCGACAGCTCACCGACGAGAACGGCGCCATCACCGACCAGGTGGACTACGACGCCTTCGGCAACATCCTCTGGCAGACCGGTGACGCGCCCAACCCCTACCTCTTCGCCGGCGAGCGCTTCGACGCCGACCTCGGCATGACCTTCCTCCGCGCCCGCTTCCTCGACCCCGACCTCGGCCGCTTCTGGACCGCCGACACCTTCGCCGGCCACCTCGAAGACCCCGTGTCGCTACATAAGTACCTGTACGCCAACGGAAACCCCGTGGACTACCTCGACCCGTCGGGGCAGTTCACCCTCGCCGAGGTCAACTTCGCTGTCACCATCGGCTTCTCCGTCGTCGCGGGCGCCCTCGACGGCTTCAACCACTTCCAGAAGACCGGCAACCTCGGCACCTCCATCGCCATCGGCATCATCAGCGCCGTCAAGAGCTTCGTCTTCTCCAAGCTCATCCCGTTCGGCAAGTGGGCCGGGAAGATCCCTGGCGTCTCGGCGGCCGGTGCCGTCGGAGAGAAGATCGTCGGTGACGTCATGCAGGGCATCGCCGACCTCGTCGCCAACAGCATCATCAACCAGAAGCTCCCGGGCACCGGTGACATCATCATGGGCATCATCGTCGAGCCCTTCCTCGGCGCAGGGCTCGGCAAATACGCCGACAGCATCCTCAACAAGTACCGCGGCCTCGGCGACAGCCGCCTCAGCGTCGAAGACTCCATCAAGAAGCTCGTCGAGGCCTCCGAGACCGGGCGTAGCATCCGCGCCAGCTGGGTGTGGCTCGCCAGCGTCTCCATCGACCTCAGCAAGAAGATCGTCGGCCTCGTCACCGGCGCCGTCCTCGAGAAGTTCGGCCTCGACTGACCGACCGATGGCGCCGTCAAGGCGTTGCGTCCGCCCCGCGCAGACGCTAAAACCTCCCGGCACCCTTGCCGGGAGGTTCCCAATGACGACCCCAGACGCCGCCGCCATCCTCGCTGAGCTCCAATCCAACGACCCAGCCCGCGTCCGCAAAGCCCTCCGCGCCCGCCTGAGCCGAGCTGGCACCCTGGACCTGGCCGGCCTCGGCCTCACCGACCTCCCTGCCGAGGTCGCCGAGCTCACCGAGCCCCGAGACCACGTCCGCCGCGTCAACCTCGCCGACAACGCCCTCCGGACCGTCCCCGCCGTCCTCGCCGCGCTCCCCGCCCTCGAGGTCCTCGACCTGCGCAAGAACCCGCTCGCCGAGCTCCCCGCCACCCTCGCCGACCTCCCCGCCCTCACCGAACTCAACGTCTCCTCCAACAAGCTCAAGGACCTCCCCGAGGCCCTCTTCGCCACCCCCCGACTCTCCGTCGTCGCCGGCATCCCGAAGTTCGGCCGCGCCCCGGCGCGCACCACCCTCGAGCAGTTCCTCAGCAAGACCCACGGCGTCGACCCCACGCTCCGCCGCACCCTCTTCGACGTCTTTCGCGGCGAGCCTGCCGACAACGTCCCCCTCTCCATCCTCCTCCAGAGCCTCCGCGGCAACTTCCCCGAGCTCTACGAGGTCGCTCACAAGCTCATCCTCGCCCGCGGCGTCAAGAAGAAGCTCGGCAAGGGCGCCCGCGTCGTCGTCCTCGGCTCGGTCACCTTCAAGAAGAACGACCTCAAGGCCGCCCTCGACGCCCTCGGCGCCGAGTACGCCACGAAGGTCGACGCCACCACCACCCACCTCGTCCTCGGCAAGAGTCCCAAGGACCTCGACGACCTCGACGCCCGCCCCTTCGCCTTCGTCTCCGAGGCCGAGGCCCAGAAGCTCGCAGCCGGAGCCCACGAAGGCTTCCTCGCCGCTGACGAGGACGACAACGCCGCTCACGGCGACAACCTCACCAACCTCTTCCTCAGCGCCGACCCCGCCAGCGTCGAGATGGCCCTCGACCTCGTCAAGACCGGCGGCATCCCCACCACCGCCCTCACTGGCCTGTTCGTCATCGCCCGCCTCGGCTCCGACGCCAAACAGCGCGCCCTCGCCCGCAAGCTCCTCAAGCAATACGCCCCGCCCGCCGTCAACAAGGTGCTCGCTGACCGCGGCAAGCTCGCCTACGAGGGCGACAAGGCCGAGCGAAAGACCGCCGAGAACCTCGCCGCCTACGCCCGCGCCTGCAAAGAGATCGACTGGGTCGCCGTCGCCCGGTACATCCGCAGGACCACCGGCTTCGGCCTCTCCTTCGTCATGACCACCAACGTCCCCACCGCCGTCAAGCTCGAGGTCCTGCGCGAACACATCCGCAGCGGCGCCCTCAACTACGCCGGCCTCTACACCCCCCGCTACCGCCCCGACTACGACAACCCCCACTCCTACTACAGCCCCACCCCCTTCCCCACCTTCCTCTTCGAGCTGACCGAACTCACCGCCCTCGACCTGTCCTGGTGCTGCTTCAACACCCTCCCGGCCGCCGTCGCCCGCCTCGACAAGCTCGAGACGCTCGACCTGACCGGCAACATGCTCACCACCCTCCCGGACGACCTCGTCCAGCTTCGCAGCCTCCGTACCCTGCGCCTGGCCGCCAACGCCTTCACCGAGTTCCCGCCCGTCCTCCTCGAGATGCCCTGGATCACCAACCTCGACATCTCCGGCAACCGCAAGAGCTCCGACAGCCACCTGTCCGCCCCCATCGAGGTCTCCGCCGTCCACCGCATCGCCATGCCCGACACCACCTTCGAAGACGGCCTGTCCAGCCGGCAGACCCGCTTCGCCGAATACTACCGCTGACCCGGAGCCCGCATGAGTCGCGTCGTCTTCATCGGCTCGGACTCGGCCATGATGGTCAAGTTCCGCGGTCGCCTCATCGAGACCATCGTCGAGCACGGCCACGAGGTCATCGGCTGCAACCCCGATCACGACGAGGCCTGGACCGCGCCCCTTCGCCAAAAGGGCGTTTCATTTCAGACCTTTGCGATCGACCCTCGAGGCTCCAACCCCCTCGAGGAGCTCCGCGGCCTCCTCACCCTCACCGCCATGATGCGCGACCTGCGCCCCGACGTCGTCGTCGCCTACACCCCCAAGCACTTCAGCTACGGCGCCATCGCCGCGAAGCTCGCCGGGGTCGCCGGCATCCACGGCATCATCTCCGGCCTCGGCTACGTCCACACCACCGAGCAGGACGACCTCAAGTTCCGCGTCCTCAAGCTCCTCACCGAGCAGCTCTACCGCGCCGCCTGCCTCTGCGCCGACCACGTCTTCTTCCAGAACCCCGACGACCTCGCCTTCTTCGTCGACCACCGCTTCCTGCTCCAGCCCCACAAGGCCATCCGCGTCAACGGCTCCGGCGTCGACCTCGACACCTACGCCTTCGCGCCCCCCATCGAGGCCCCCATCCGCTTCCTCCTCGTCGCTCGCCTCCTGCTCCACAAGGGCCTCGGCGAGTTCGTCGAGGCCGCGCGCCTCCTCAAACCCCGCTACCCCGAGGCCGAGTTCCTCCTCCTCGGCCCCCTCCACGACAACCCCGCCGGCGTCCAACGCCACCACGTCGAGGCCTGGGAGGCCGAGGGCCTCGTCCGCTGGCTCGGCTCCACCTCCGACGTCCGACCCACCCTCCGCGACGCCAGCGTCATGGTCCTCCCCTCCTACCGCGAGGGCACCCCCAACTCCGTCCTCGAGGCCCTCGCCATGGGCCGCCCCATCATCACCACAGACGCCCCCGGCTGCCGCGAGACCGTCGAGCACGGCGTCAACGGCTTCCTCGTCCCCATCAAGCAGGTCCCCCCGCTGGCCGAGGCCATGGAACGCTTCCTCCTCGACCCCTCCCTCATCGCCCCCATGGGCGCCGCCTCCCGCGCACTCGCCGCCCGCAAATTCGACGTCCGCCGCGTCATCGAGACCCAGATGCGGGCCATGGGGCTCTGGCGGGCCCTCACCCCCCAACCCCCTCTCCCATAAAATGGGAGAGGGGGGGCCGGACCCGTAAGTTGTTGCTGTATAAGTAAAAACCCTGTTCTACCCCCCCTCTCCCCGTCGAGGGGAGAGGGGGCTGGGGGGTGAGGGCCTCCCCCTCTCCCGTCATACGGGAGAGGGGGCTGGGGGGTGAGGGCCTCCCCCTCTCCCGTCAT
>Ga0100377_1000986_pt1 | contig 24536 bp, 21 predicted proteins | sample CryGeymeta201501_FD_83664 | JGI IMG/M metagenome (GOLD analysis project Ga0100377, IMG submission 83664) | Groundwater microbial communities from Crystal Geyser aquifers in Utah, USA - Crystal Geyser metaG 2015-01 | ecosystem: Environmental > Aquatic > Deep subsurface > Groundwater | place: USA...
GGGGGGGGGGGGGGGGGGGGGGGGGGGGGGGGGGGGGGGGGGGGGGGGGGGGGGGGGGGGGGGGGCCGGGGGGGCTGAGCGCTGGCGGCGAGGAGGCGGTCGTAGAGGTGGGGGTGAACGCGCTGGTTGCCGGGCATGACGGCGGGGGCGGCGTTGGCCTCGTAGAGTCGTTCGAGGGCGTGGGCGTAGGCGAGGGGGTCGAGGGCGGCTTGCTGGCCGAGGTCGTCGGCGTGTTGCTCCATGCGGCGGAAGACGCGTCGGGAGGCGAGGACGGCGACGAGGACGGCGACGAGGGCGGCGGCGGCGGCCCAGGGGGAGAGGGCGAAGAGGGGGCGTGCGAGGACGAGGGGCAGGAGGCAGAGGGGGGTGGCGACGCGGAGGGCGATGGTGGCGTGGGACTCGGCGAGGTGGCCGAGCTCGTGTCCGGCGACGGCGATGAGCTGGGGGGCGTCGAGGGTGTGGAGGAGGCGCTCGGTGAAGGTGAGGGTGCCGCCGAAGGGGAGGGCGAAGGCGTTGGCGGCGTGCCAGGGGATGATGAAGGAGGCGCGGGGCGGCGGCTGGCCGGTGCGGGCGGCGGCCTCGGCGATGAGGGCGTGGAGGTGGGGGTCGGCGGGTCGGGCGAGGCCGAGGCGGGCGCCGAGGTGGAGGGTGAGGCCGCGGAGGACGCCGAGGGTGATGGCGGTGGCGGCGGCGAGCAGGAGCCAGGTGGGCCAGCGGAGGTCGTCGGGGCAGAGGGCGGCGGCCACGACGAGGGTGAAGGCGTGGGGGTAGAGGAAGAGGAGGCCGGCGGCGGCGCTGCGGGCGCGGTCGCGGAGGGGTGTCGGGGTGGTCTGGAGGAGGCGGAGGGCGCGTTGGCGCTGGGTGGCAGCGGCGGCGAGTGCGGCGGCTGCGGGGATGGCGACGAGGGCCAGGGCGGGGACGGCGGACAGGGGGCCGGCGAAGAGGCTGGCGAGGACGGCGAAGGTGAGGGGCAGGATGATGAGGGCGAGGGTGGCGCCGACGCGCGCGGGGTAGCCGAGGCGGGCGCGCTCGGTCCAGTGGGCGTCGGAGGGGAGGCGTCGGAAGGCGCGGAGGTGGGCGGCGTTGAGGGCCGCGGTCGCGCCGGTGCTCAGGAGGAAGGCCAGGACGGTCAGGACGAAGAGGGGGGCGAGGGTGACCCAGGTGGGGAGCAGGGCACGGGCCTCGGCCAGGATCGCGTCGTCCATGGGGTCAGGCGGCCTTGTCGGCGGCGTCCTCGGCGGGCTCGGTGGCGTCGGCGAGCTCGGGGTCGGCGGGCTTGTCGGCGGCCTCTGGGGCGACCTCCTTGCCGGGGAAGAGCATGTCGATGGCCATCATGATGATGCCGCCTGTGATGGCGGCGTCGGCGATGTTGAAGGTGGGCCAGGTGTAGTCGCGCTTGAAGTGCCAGTCGATGAAGTCGATGACCCAGCCGTAGGCGAACCGGTCGATGAGGTTGCCGACGGCACCTCCGACGATGAGGCTGAGGGCTAGGATGAGCAACCGGCGGTCGGGTGGGGTCCGCCGCAGGATGAAGAAGATAACGATCACCGCGATCAGCGAGACAATGATGAAGAACGGCCGTCTCACCGACTCGCCAGCGTCGGCCAGGAAGCTGAAGGCGGCGCCGGGGTTGCGGGTGTAGCGGAAGTGGAAGTAGTCGGGGATCACCTCGATCTGGCGGTTCTGGACGGTCAGGGTCTCGTTGCCGGCGAGCGCGACGGTGGGGCTGGTGGGGCGGTCGCCGTTGACGAGGGTGTAGCGTCGGGCGATCTCCTTGACCTCGGCGTCGGGGGTGCCGGACAGGTCGGCGCGGAGGAAGTCCTCGAGGGTCGTCCCGGCGGCGGTGGCGGGGACGTCGATCTTGAAGTCGTGGGGGCCATCGACGAGCCTCGGGTGCTCGAGCCGGTTGGCGAGGCGTGCGTCGGCCCAGAGCTTGGTGGCCTGATCGGCGCCGATGGCGACAACGACGATGATGGCGAAGATCAGGTACTTTCCCTTCTCGTCCATGGGGTATGTTCCGTCTTGGGTGGCGAGTGGGTGGACGTGGACGCGGCCGGGCGTTCGAGCGCGTGGGCCGGGCGGTCGCGATCGGGCGTTGGTTATGGCCGATTCGGGCTGTCGGGGCAAGGTTCGGGGGCGATGGAGGTCAGGATCCAGGTGGGTGGCCAGGGGAGGGCGTCGAGGTCCTGGAGGTGTTCGGCCAGTCCGGTGCTCACGAGAGCGGCGTCGAGGCCGAACTGCCGGGCCCCCCGGATGTCCGTCTCGAGCTGATCGCCGACCATCAACGCGCGGGTGGTGCCGAGTCGTCCCGCGCCCTCGACAAAAATGGGGGCGAAGGGTTTTCCGAGGCGCCGGAACCATGGACCCTGGCCGGGGTAGCGCTTGTCGAGGGCGGCCTCGAGGAGCAGGGCGATGGCGCCGCTGGTGAAGCCGAACCGGCCGCCGCCGCGCGGGTAGAGCAGGTCGGGGTTGGGCAGCAGGAGGTGGACGGGGCGGCCTTGATCGAACCGTCGGTAGAGGAGCGAGACGGCCCGGTCGAGGGACTCGAGGAGGTCGAAGCCGTGGTCGTCGCAGACGGCGAGCACGTCAGCGTCGACGTCCCAGGTCAGCTCGACGATCTCGCCGCCGGCCTGTCGGACGTAGCGGTGGGAGTCCGGGGTGCCGAGCACGACGGTGGCCGCGCCGTGCAGGTCGAGTTCGCGCCACGCGTTGGTGAGCAGGGAGCCCGAGGTGATGATGCGGTCGGGCGGGATGGGCATGCCCAGGGAGCCGTACCAGGTCGCGAGCGCCTCGACCGACCGGGATGCATCGTTGGTCAGGACGAGGTAGGGATAGGCGGTGGCGTGCAGGTGGTGGATGAGCGCCACGGCGCCGTCGATGGCGCCACCCGAGTGCACGAGGACGCCGAAGGGGTCGAGCAGGAGGGCGTCGTAGCGTTCGAGGCAGGGGGTGATGGAGCTGAGGATGGGTGGGGTCATGGGCGGCCTGGGCGCTGGAGGGACGAGGTGGGCGGTCGGGCAGGAAGATAGACGGTCGAGGCGGCGGAGGACAGAGGTATGAAGCGAAGGGTGCTGGTGGCGGGGTGCGGGTATGTGGGAGCGGAGGTGGCGGCGCGGCTTGCGGCGCGCGGGCAGGAGGTGTTCGGGCTGCGCCGAGCCGGGGCCGGGCCCGATGGGGTGACGATGGTGCACGCGGACCTGACCTCGCCCGCGTCCCTGGCGCAGCTGCCCGAGGGGATCACGCACCTCGTGTACGCGGCGGCGGCGAGCGGGTTTGGTGAGTCGGCCTACGAGGCTGCCTACGTGGACGGGGTGCGGAACGTGCTGGCGGCGGTGGGGGCGCGCGGCGGGGCGCTGGAGCGGGTGGTGTTCACCTCGAGCACGTCCGTCTACGCCCAGTCGGACGGCGAGTCGGTGGACGAGGGGTCGTTGACAGCGCCGAGCTCGTTTGCGGGGGAGGCGATGCTGCGGGGAGAGGCGCTGGTGCTCGGAGGGCCGTGGACGGGGGTCGTGCTGCGGCTCGGCGGGATCTACGGCCCGGGCCGGACACGCCTGCTCGACGAGGTGCGGTCAAGGTCGGTGGCGCTGACCGACGGGCCGCCGATCTACACCAACCGCATCCACCGCGACGACTGCGCGGGCGCGATCGTCCACCTGCTGGAGTTGCTGGCGCCAGATGGGATCTACAACGGTGTGGACGCCGCGAGCGCGCCGCGGAACGAGGTGCTGGCGTGGCTGGCGGAGCGGCTGGGCGTGGGGCCGCTGGAGAGCGGCGGGGTGGAGAGCCTGCCGGCGCGGACGCTGCGGAGCAACAAGCGGGTGTCGGGGGAGCGGTTGAGGCGGTCGGGGTACACGTTGGGGTATCCGACGTGGAGGGAGGGGTATGGGGGGATGATGGGGTGAGGTTGGGAGGGGGAGCTCCCCCGACGCCGCAATCGCGCAGCAAAGCTGCGCGAGCGGCGTCGACCCCTCGTGAACGAGGGGTGCTCGGGCTCTCGTGAGGTCTGTTGCTTCTCGGTGGGCGGGAGCTCCCCCGACGCCGCAATCGCGCAGCAAAGCTGCGCGAGCGGCGTCGACCCCTCGTGAACGAGGGGTGCTCGGGCACTCTCTCGGTCGAGGTGCGGGGTTCACGGGCTCGCTCGGTTCCGGGACTCAGGGCGGGGGCGGGTGGACGCCTGGGCCGGGAGCGCGGACTCCTGCGTGCAACCTGCTCTAATTGTTCGTGAATTACCAGCCGTAGGTCGTGAGAGAGCCCGAGTACCCCTCGTTTACGAGGGGTCGCCGCTGCCCGCGAGGCTTTAGCCGAGCGGTTGCAGCGGAGGGGGAGCCCGCTGCCCGCGAGGCTTTAGCCGAACGGTTGCAGCGGCGGGCGAGCTGCCGCTCAATGATGGTGGCTGTGCCCGTCGGGGCCGTGGGGATGGCCGTGCTCGAGCTCTTCGGCGGTGGCGGCGCGGAGGGCGACGATCTCGACCTCGAAGGCGAGGTCGACGCCGGCGAGTGGGTGGTTGGAGTCGATGAGGACGACCTCGTCTTCTTCGTCGACGCCGACGATGAAGAAGTGGTGGTGCTCGCCGTCGGGGCCCTCGGCGATCAGGGGCATGCCCTCGACGAGGGGCATATCCTCGGGGAAGGCGTCCATGGGGACGCGCTGGGGGTCACCGGGCTCTTTTTCGCCGTAGGCTTCGGCGGCAGGGACGTTGGCGGTGAGCTTGTCGCCGACGGCGCGGCCGGTGAGCTGGCGCTCGAGTCCGGGGACGATGTTGCTGGCGCCGTGGAGGTAGAACATGGGCTCGTCCTCGGAGGCGTCGAGGACCTCGTTGTCGGACGCGCGCCGGAGCGTGTAGTTGAACGAGACGACCATGTCGTCAGCGACGATGGAGTTGGACATGTGAGCTCCGTGGATCACTTCAGCAAGGTGTAGAGTCCCAACGCCAGGGCGCTGACTCCTATGGCGTAGAGCCCGACCGGGGCGAGGTCGAGCGCATCGAGCTCGAAGTTGCGGGCCGAGTCGGGGAGGATGTCGAGGACGACGCCCGTGGAGATGGCCGCCGCACCGCCGGAGAGGTATAACAGCCCTTCGAGCCATCGGCTAGCGTTACTCGCATCCCCTCTGTCAGCGATCGCGATGGCGACGCGGGTGGTGGTGAGGCCTTCGATGGTGGCGCGCAGGGAGGAGCGTCCGCCGAGGCCAGTGGCGGCGACCTCGTGGGTTCCGGGCGGCAGGGGGATGGGGCGGTCGCAGGCGAAGGGGCCGTGGCCGTCGATGTGGAGCTGGAGGTCTGCGGGGGTGCAGGTGATCTCGATGAAGCCGTCGCAGGTGGCGCGGAGCTCGGCCTCGAAGCGGGCGACGCGGCGGGCGATCTCTTCGGGGGGCGGGGCGGTGACGGGGCGTGCGCGGAGGGTGGCCTCGAAGGTGGCGTGGGCGTCGTCGCAGCGTCCGGCGCGCTGGTAGGCGCGGCCGAGGCTGAGGCGGATGACGTTGAGGTCACCGGAGGCCAGGGCGCGCTCGAGCAGGGCGATGGCGCGGTCGTGGTCACCGGCCTCGAGGGCGGCGAGTCCTCGGTCGTAGAGGTCGCGCTGGGCGTCGGGGGTGTCCTGGGCCATCGCGGCGTGGCCGACCGTGAGGGAGGTGGCGAGCAGGAGCGCGAGGGCGGTGCGAGGGGCTGTGGGGGAGCGCTGCATCAAGGGCCTCGGGCGCGGCTCGGTTTGAGCCGAGGTCGGGGCGGATTCTAGTGGTCGACGGCGCAAGTTCCAACACGTTGTGCGAGCTCGTGCGTTCGGGGTCAGTCGGGGATCTTCCAGGGGCGGGTGGGGCGGGTGGGGAGGTGGCCGGGGCGGACGGCGCGTCGTCGGGCGGGCTGGGCTGGGGCGTCGGCGGCTTCGGGGTTGGGCTGGAGGGGGATGAGGAGGTCGTCGGGGCTGTCGGGGGACAGGACGATCTGCTCGGAGCGGAAGCCGTGGAGGGTGAGGGTGAGCAGGCGGGGAGCGGCGTCGACGGGGAGGATCAGGGGGGTGGTGCCGACGGGGCGCTCGCCGTCGAGCACGGTGGCGCCGAGGGGCGTGGTGTCGAGGCGGACGGTGTGTGGGCGCGGTCTAAGGGCATCGTCGGGAGCGGGGGCGGTGGACGTTGCCAGGGCCGGGGTCGGGGGTGGTGGGGGTGCGGGGGGGCTGGTGAGGCGCCAGAGGGCGAGGGCGCCGAGGGCGACGAGCAGGGCGGCGGCGATGATGAGGCGCGGGCTCGTGCGGTGGTGCCAGGGGGCGGGCCTCGCGGGGCGGGGGACAGGGGAGGTGAGGGCGCGGTCGAGGGGGTCGGCGATGGGGAGGTCGTCCCAGGAGCGCGGCGGGCGAGGGAGCTGGGCGTTGTGGGCGCGGGGTGGGTCGGGGGCGGTGAGGCCTTCGCCGGAGGGGGTGAGCATCCGTGCGTCGCCGGGGGGGAGCGTGGGCGGGTCGAGCAGCAGGCGCGGGTGGACCGGCAGGGGCTCGCTGTCGTCGACGAGATCAAGCTCGGGGCCGGAGGCGTGCACGTCGTGGGACCACAGGCCAGCGGCGAAGGCGTCGGGTGGGGCGTGGGTGAGGGTGTCGTTGAGGCCGCCGAGCAGGCGGCCGACGAGGCTGTCCTCGATGGCGTCGGGGTCGTCCACAGCGAGGTCGTGGGTGAGGTCGGTGCGGTCGGGGTGGGCGATGGTGCGGTGGCTGGCCGAGAGGGCGGAGACGCGCCAGCGGACCTCGGAGGGGTGAGGGATGGGCACGGCGCCGGGGTCGATGGTGGAGAGGGCTGAGGCGAAGGCGTGGCCATCGGGGTAGCGTCGGAGCGGGTCGCGGTGCAGGGCGCCGAACAAGATGGGGCCGAGCGGGGAGTCGAGCAGGGACTGGGGGAGCTGGAGGTCGCCGTCGCAGTGGGCGATGAGGCAGAGGTGGATGTTCTCGGGGTTGATGACGGGCTGGCCGATGAGGACCTCGGCCAGGACGAGGCCCATCTGGTAGACATCGACGGCAGGGGAGACGGCGCGGCTCTGGATGTACTCGGGCGCGAGGTAGAGCGGGGTGCCGAAGAACTGCTCGCCGACGGTCAGCCGCGCCGCGTCCTGCATAAAGGCGGCGACGCCAAAGTCGAGCACCTTGAGGAGCTCGTGCCGGGTGTGGGGCTGGGTGAGGAAGAGGTTCTCGGGCTTGAGGTCCTTGTGCACGATGCCGCGGTCATGGGCCGAGCCGAGGGCCTCGAGGGCGTCGACGAAGAGGGGGATGATCCGGGCGGGGGTGAGGCGGCCGCATTGGGCGACCTCGACCTGGAGGTCGTGGCCCTGGAGGAGCTCCATGACCATGAACGGGGCGCGCAGCACGGGGTCGACGCCGATGTCGTAGACCTCGACGACGTTGGGGTGGCGGAGCTGGCCGGCGGCGCGGGCCTCACGCTCGAAGCGCGCCTCCACGGAGGGGTCGGAGTGGACGTTGAGGACCTTGATGGCGACCTCGCGCTGGAGGCGGAGGTCCTGGCCCCGGTAGACGTGTCCGAACCCGCCGAAGCCGAGCGGAGACTGGACGCGGTAGCGCCCGGCGAGCAGGGTGCCCGCGGGGAGGGTCGGGTGGGGGGTTTCGGTGGAGGCGGTCATGGCGCGGCCGGGGCGAAGGCCAGGGAGCGCGGTGCGCGCCGCACACGATACGTCGGCGCTGGTTAGCGATCAACCCGGGTCGGTGCTCTTTGCAGGGCCATCGAGTCCTGTGTCTTCGGGTTCAGAGGGTCAACTTTGGCTCCCGTGTGCGAACTCTCGAGATGCGAGTTGTGATGAAATAAAATCAAATGATATCAAGGTGTTACGGCGATTGGTCGCTCCGGTTCTGGCTCCGACGGGGGTTCGTACGCCACCGTCAACTTTCGGCTGGGCTCCGCCCAGGGCCGCTCAAGGCTACCGCCTTGAGAATCCATGTATTCTATCTTCGAAAACGGATTCTCAAGGCAATAGCCTCTAAGCGGCCCTGGGCGGAGCCCAGAACTCGACCGCTCTGAGACGCCAGGAAGGCCCGATTGACAGGCGCTCGCGTCCGGGCCGATGATGGCGGTGGCGCGAGGATAGCGGCAAACGCGGATGGGAGTGTGCGATGACGAGGTTGCGGGGGCGGGGCGCGTGGGTGTGGGTGGTGGTAGCGCTGGCGCAGGTGTTGGGGGCCGGGTGCCGCAAGGAGCGCGGCGTGGACATGATGTCGTTGACCACCGAGGAGCGGTCGCAGAAGTTCGAGGACGATCTGGCGCTGATCGCACGGTACGACGCGGGGTTGAACGATGTGCTGAGCTACGCAGCGGCGCGGCCGGAGCTGTTCCCGGACAAGGGGGTGGTGGAGCTGACGGCGGACCAAACGGAGGAGTTGCTGCAGATCTGGCGGAGCCTGCTGGACTACATGCGCGCGCTGGACGGCATCAAGGCGTACTGGCACGACTTCCATCGGATCAACCCCGTGACGGAGCGGGACGCGCACGCGCGGGCGTTCCTGGTGGGGTACACGGCGTGGATGGTGCAGTACCGCCAGGGCCTCCGCTTCGTCGACCTCTCCGTCCCCAAGCCCGCGCTCGAGACCCTGCTCGACGAGGCCTCACCGCGCCACGACATCGCGGCGGGCTCGTTCGCGGCGTTGAAGTGGAACATCATCAACGTCAAGGCGGTCTCTCGTTTGCTGGGTAGCCACCGATACCTCAAGACCCTGCAGGGGCCGCTGGGGGAGGGCGGGTGCGTGGGCGAGACGACGTGCAAAGCGGCGCTCGAGCGGGTGGAGGCGTACCATGTGGCGTCGAAGGCGGAGCTGAAGGATCGCGGGGCGATCCAGTTCAGCTACAACGGGTTCGACATCGTGCGGGACTTCGGCTTCTCGGGGTGGTTCCCCGTGCAGGCGGGGGTGGCCGAGTGGATGGGTGACACGAAGGTGCACCGGCTGCACCGACACCTGGTGAGCCACGGCCAGCTGGACGCGATGGCGGCGGCGCTGGAGCCGGCGGACATCGTGGTGGCGCGGCACAACTGGTATCTGAGCAATGTGGGGCTGCCGGGCTTCTGGCCGCACGCCGAGCTGTACCTGGGGACCTGGACGGAGCTGGACGCGTACTTCGATGACCCGCAGGTGGTGGCGTTCGTGCAGGGGTTGCCGGGCGGTCACAAGACCCTGTCGGCGTACCTGGCGGCGACCTACCCGGAGGTGTGGGCGTCGTATCTGGCGACGGGGGAGGACGGGACGCCGATGCGGATCATGGAGGCGGTGAGCGAGGGGGTGTTGTTCAGCTCGCTGTACAAGGGGGCGGGCGCCGACTACGTTGGTGCGATGCGGCCTCGGTTCGACAAGCTGGCCAAGGCGCAGGCGGTGATCCGGGCGTTCGGGTTGGTGGGCCGTCCCTACGACTTCAACTTCGACTTCCTGACGGACGAATCGCTGGTGTGCACGGAGTTGGTGTACAAGGCCTGGGCGCCGTCGGAGCGCAAGGCGGGTCCGAAGCTGGACCTGCAGCTGGTGATGGGTCGGACGACGTTGCCGGCCAACGACATCGTGCGGCAGTTCGCGTTGCAGGCGACGGCGGAGAGCCGGGAGCTGGACTTCGTGTACTTCCTCGATGGTCGGGAGGCGGAGGGGACGGCGGTGGTGTCGAACGCCGAGGCGTTCAGCAAGAGCTGGGAGCGTCCGAAGTGGGACGTGCTGCAGAAGTAGGCGGGCGACGATGAGGCTGGACTTCCCGAGAGTGGGTGAGCTGATCGGTGGAGCCTATCAGCTCGAGGGCGTGCTGGGTCGCGGCGGTTGGGCGGTGGTGTTCGAGGCGCTGCAGCTCCGGATGCGTCGCACCGTGGCGATCAAGATCCTGGCGCCGCAGTACGCAGAGAACGCGCTGACGCTCAAGCGGTTCGAGCAGGAGGCGTTGCTGGCGACGCACCTGCGCCACCCGAACATCATCGAGCTGTACGACACGGGCCGGACCCTGGTGGGCCTTCCGTACATCGTCATGGAGCGGCTGGCGGGTCGGACGGTGAAGGACCTGATCCATGAGCACCCCGAGGGCGTGCCGACGCGGCGGATGATCCACATCGCGCGGCAGATCCTTCAGGCGCTGGACGCGGCGCATGCGCAGGGGGTGCTGCATCGGGACATCAAGCCGTCGAACATCTTCCTGAGCGTGTATTCGGGGACGGACGACTACGTCAAGCTGCTGGACTTCGGGATCGCCAAGATCTTCTCGCCTGCGGAGGGGTCTTCGCTTCAGGCGATCGACACGGTGCAGCTGGGCGGCGGGATCGTGGGGTCGCCGCGGTACATGGCGCCGGAGGCGTTCAAGGAGCTTCCGCTGACGCCATCGTCGGATCTGTTCAGCATGGGTCTGGTGATGGCCGAGCTGCTGGGCGGCCGTCCGGTGATGGAGGGGGACACGGAGCTGGAGGTGATCGGCAAGCTGTGCTCGGAGCAGGCGTTCGAGTTTGTGGAGTCGGTGCGTCAGTCGCCGGTGTTCCCGGTGATCGAGACGGTCTTGCAGAAGGACCCGTCGCGGCGCTACGGGTCGGCGCGGGCGATGCTGGAGGCGCTCAACCGGCTGGCGGGTGGCTCGGCGACGGACCTGCCGACGATGCATCCGTCGGCGTCGACGCCGGATCTCGGGGCGACGGTGCCGCTGGACACGGCGCGGGCGGCGGCGCTGGCGTCGGGGCAGGCTCTGGAGGGCGATCTGGAGGCGATGGAGACCTTCGCGTTCAACACGCAGGACGCCATCCGTGTGCACGAGGCGCGGGAGCAGGCGGGGGTGGCGGCGAAGCACGGCGGTGCGGGGGTGTCGAACGACTCGCTCAAGAGCACGGTGCCGGGCCGGACGCGCAACATGGGTCGGGACGGCCGCCGGGAGGCGGCGTCGGAGGCGCTGGAGCGGGTCCCGCCGGATCGGGCGCCGACGGAGATGTTCAGGACGCCGCCGGAGCCGCCGAAGCCGAAAGCGAGCGGGAGCGGGCTCTGGGTTGGCCTCGCGTTGGCCGTGGTGGTGCTGGTGGGCGTGGTGTGCCTGGGCGGGGGCGTGGCGGTGTTCTTGCTCCGGGACAACGGGCCCGCGCCGATGTCGCAGCCGATCACGGTGCCGGCCCAGGTGTCGGCGGCGTCGTCGCAGCGGGTGTTGGTGAGCTCGGATCCGAGCGGTGCGCGGGTTCGGGCGGACGGTCAGGACGTGGGGGTGACGCCGCTGACGTTTGATCCAGCGGCGGTGGGCGCGGCTGGCGGTCGGCTGAGCCTCACTCTGGAGCTGGACGGCTACGCCTCACGAGCCCTGGAGGTCGACATGAGCTCGGGCGGGGACCAGGCCCTGGTGGTCACGCTGGAGCCGCTGGACGCTGATGCAGGCGGGGCGGACGAGGCGGACGAGGAGGCCGACGACGAGGCCGAGGCCGACGACGAGGACGAGGGTGCCGACGAGGACGAGGGTGCCGAGGTGGTTGGGGCCGGCACGCCAGCGGCCCCGGCGCCCGAGGCAGGCCGGCCGCCTGGGGGTACGGCCCGGCCTGGCGGGGCGGCGCCGGCGGAGGGGGGGCGTCCGGCCGCGGACAAGGCGGCGCGCCCGCCGGTGCGCGCCGGCCAGGCGGACGCCAAGAAGCCGGCGCTCAAGGGCGGGAGCCCGACGTTGATCCCGAAGCTCGACTGAGAAGCCGTTCGGAAAATATATGCCTCGTTTCCTCGTATCTTCTGTCCCCATGTGGGTCTTCTGCTCGGTCATGGGCCTCTGGGCCCACTCCCTCACATCAGACGCCACCTGGAACCAGAATCTACGTCGGATCCATCGGCATCTATTTTCCGAATGGCTTCTGAGGCCGTGCGCGACCGCGCGGGCGCGTCGCCGGGGCCTTCGCCTCTCACCATGGACGATCGAACGACCGTGACAGACCACGTCAACCCCCCCCCCATCCGCCCCGAGGACTACACGGTGGAGCGCCTCGCGGGGTGGCTCGTGTCGCAGCGGGTCGTGAGCGAATCGCAGGGCCGGGAGATCCGGCTGGGCGAGACGCGCTACCGGCAGGTGATCCTGCGGGAGCGTCAGTCGCGAACGGGCGGCCGGCAGTCGGTGAAGTACGAGGCGTCGCCGGCCGAGATCGTGTCGGCGATGAACCTGCGCGCGCTGGACGGGTCGGCGGTGGATGAGGATCGGGTGATGCAGGTCGTGGCGGCGGCGGCGGGGGTGCCGTGGAAGAAGATCGACGCGCTGGAGCTGGACGCGGCGCTGATCACGGCGACGACGACGCGCCCGTTCGCTCGTCGCCACGTGTGCCTGCCGTTGTGGAGGTCGGGCCAGACGTTGACGGTGGCGCTGGACAACCCGTTTGACCTGGCGCTTCGGCAGACGCTTCGGGACGTGACGGGCTACGTGATCGAGGTGGCGGTCTCCTCGAAGTCGGACATCCTGAACTCGATCACGCAGGTGTACGGCTTCCAGAAGGCGGTGGCGCAGGCCGATCGCGAGCTGACCCGCGGGACAGACCTGGGGAATCTGGAGCAGCTGGTCCGTCTGTCGGACGTGGACGAGATCGAGGTGAACGACCGTCACGTGGTCAACGCGGTGGACTACATCTTCCACTACGCGTTCGACCAGCGGGCGAGCGACATTCACTTCGAGCCCAAGCGCGAGCAGTGCCGGATCCGCATGCGGATCGACGGGGTGTTGCACGACGTCTACACGCTGCCACGGGCGGTGCACGGGGCGGTGGTGAGTCGGGTGAAGATGCTGGCGCGGATGGACATCGCGGAGCGTCGTCGTCCGCAGGACGGTCGGATCAAGACGGAGCGTGAGGGGCGGGAGGTGGAGCTGCGCGTCTCGACGCTGCCAGTGGCGTTCGGGGAGAAGGTGGTGATGCGGATCTTCGATCCGCAGGTGTTGCTGCAGGACGTGGGTGCGTTGGGTTTCTCGGAGGAGGAGCTGGGGCTGTGGGAGCGGTTCATCGCCGAGCCGAACGGGATCATCCTGGTGACCGGTCCGACGGGGAGCGGCAAGACGACGACGCTGTACTCGACGCTGCACGCGTTGGCGAGCCCGGAGGTGAACATCACGACGGTGGAGGACCCCATCGAGATGGTGTTCGACTCGTTCAACCAGACGCTGGTGCAGTCCAAGATCGGTTTGAGCTTCGAGCAGGCGCTTCGGACGATCCTTCGGCAGGATCCGGACATCATCATGGTGGGGGAGATCCGGGACACGGCGACGGCGCAGATGGCGGTTCAGGCGGCGATGACGGGTCACCTGGTGTTCTCGACGCTGCACACGAACGACGCGCCGGGGGCGATCACGCGGCTTCAGGATCTGGGGATCGAGCCGTACAAGATCGCCTCGACGCTGGTGGGCGTGCTGGCGCAGCGGCTGCTGCGTCGGATCTGCGACAACTGCCGTGCGGAGACGGTGTTGACGTCGGAGCAGATCGAGTCTCTGGATATCCGACTTCCGCCGGGTTCCTCGATACGATTGCCGGTTCAGTTCGGCGAGGGATGTGTAAAGTGTAGAAACACAGGTCTTTATGGTCGTTCAGGTATTTTCGAGGTGATGACGGTGACGCCGTCGTTGCGTCGGATGATCAAACAGAACGCGACGTCGGAGGAGCTATCGCGGGTGGCGCGTGCGGATGGAATGACGACATTGCGCGAGTCTGCGATCCGGAAGATGGCCGCCGGAGAGACCTCGTACGACGAGGTGGTGCAGGTGCTTTCCACGTGACGTCCGACCGGTCTGAGCACCCGTCCTCCACGCAGTGCAGGGAGCTCCGTGAGCGACAGTGAGTCTGGGGTGTGTTGTGCCCACAGGGCAGGGAGTCCGGTGAGCGATAGCGAGTCTGGGGTGGGTTGAGCCCGCAGAGCAGGGAGTCCTGTGAGCGATAGCTCGCAGGAGGCCCTGCGTCGCGGGCTCAACACACCCCAGACTAGCGGACTGTAATAGCTCACAGGAGGCCCTGCGTCGCGGGCTCAACACGCCACAGACGAACGAACTGCAATCATCGATCGCGGAGGGGCCTGCGTCGCGAGGTGGACGGGGGCTCACGGCGATCAAGAGTGAGGAGGGAAGGTGAAGAACGCGCTGGAGCTGCTCGTGCAGCGGGTGCACGGTGCGATCAGCGAGGGCGGCGTCGCGCTGGTCCTGAGCTGTGCGACGCGCTGCGATATCACGGAGGGGGCGCTGGTCACGGGCGAAGGCGACGTGGACACGGCGCTGTACTTCGTGGAGCGCGGCGACGTGGAGATCGTCGGGGTGGAGGACGACGGCACGCACATCGTGTACGCGGTGCTGGGGCCGGGGGAGTTCATCGGCGAGGTGGGGTTTGTGGACGGTCTTCCGCGGACGCGGTCGGTGCGGGCGCAGACGGATGTGGTGCTCTGGCGGCTGGGCCGCGAGGACATCGACGTGCTGGACGCGGAGGCCCGCGCGACGTTCTTCCAGATGTTGAGCATGGTGCTGGCGCGTCGGTTTCGGGACGTGGTGGGCAGCGGCGATCCGGTGACGCCGAACCTGGGCTCGAAGACGACGGATGACCTCAAGCGGATGCCGCAGCCGTGGACGCGCAAGGGGAGCACGCTGCGGGACGCGCTGAACGAGATGCGCCCGCTGGTGGAGTCGATCAAGGAGGAGTTCTACGAGCTGCAACGGCAGACCGGTCGGCACCGGGTGCTGGGCGGGTCGATGCCGTCGCGGGACGCCCGGGTGGACGCGCTGCTCGACCGCATGGACAGGGCGCTGCGGGAGGCGGGGCGGCTGAACGAGGGCGAGGGGCTCGGGGAGTCGCGGCTGTTGGCGGCGATCGGCGGGTACATCCGTCGGGATCTGTACGCGCACCTGATGGCGAGCCATCTGGCCGAGCGGATCTACCTCAAGCCGAAGGGTCTGAACACGGACTACATGGTGCTGGAGCAGATCTACCACAACCGGCCGAGCGGCGAGGGCTGGCTGGGGACGCTGGTGGACCGTTGGCTGCTGAACACGCCGATGATGACGGCGATGCGGCAGCGGCGGTCGTGGATGACGCGGGTGCTGGACCGGGAGAGCACGCGGCTGTACCTGGGGGAGCCGAGCGGGTACAGCATGATCGACATCCTGGCGCTGGGTCTGGGCTCGGGGCGTGAGCTGTTCGACTTCGTGAACGGGTGCCAGTTCTCGGAGCGGCTGAACCTGACGTGCATGGACGTGGACATCGAGGCGCTGACGTACGCGAACACGTCGGTGAACGTGGGGCAGCACCAGGCGACGGTGCGGTTCGTGCGGGACAGCGTGGCTCAGTTCGTGCGGGACGACGCGTCGACGGCGTATGGGGCCAAGGACATCATCTACATCTCGACGCTGGCGGACACTCTGTCGAACGCGGACCTGGTGCGCGTGGTGCGGCGGTGTCGCAGGCTGCTGAAGCCTCGGGGGCTGCTGTACGTGGCGAACCTGTCGACGGACAACCCGCAGCGGTACTTCGCGTCGTCGGTGCTGGAGTGGCCGCTACACCATCGGACGGCGGATGAGCTGGGGACGGTGGTGGCCGATGGGTTCGGGGAGGGGGACATTCAGGTGCAGCTTTCGCGGGACGGGGTGGACATCCGGGTCACGGCGCGAGCAGGAGAGCGCGTGGCGGGGGTGTGATGGACACGGTGGTGTGGGTGGTGGTGGGGGTGGTGCTGAGCCTGGGCACGGCGGTGGTGTGGGGGCGCCAGACGGGGGTCCTGCGTCGCGGTGGGCTGGCGTATCTGCCGACGTCGGCGCAGACGAGCGCGCTGCGTGCGCACGAGACCTGGCGGAGGCTGGCACGGGATCTGGATCTCGAGGTGGAGCGCTCGTCGCCGCTGCCGCCGAAGGGCTCGGGCACGGTTCGGGCGATGCGCGGAACGGTCGACGGCTTCGAGCTGGCGCTGTGGTCCGAGTGGACGGGTCGCGCGCGTCTGCACGTGCAGCTCGTGGTGTCGCCGCCGCTGGCGGAGGGGCTTCGGGTGCGGACACGCGGGTCGAGCGGGTCGTGGCCGACGTGCTGGTTGACCGGGGACGCCGTGTTCGACGCGATGTTCGAGGTCAGCGGTGAGCCGATGGACGCCGTGTTGAGGTCGTTGGGGTCGGAGCAGCGCGAGGCGGTGGGGCGACTGGTGGCGCTGGACCGGGCGATCACGATGAGCCACGACGCCGTGGAGGTCGTGGTCGATGGCGAGGTGGTGGAGCTGCGTCGCCTGCATGAGCTGGTGCAGGCGGTGGTGGACGTGGGGATCGCGCTCCGGCGGGCGCGGCAGGGGGTGGCGTCGGCGCTGGACCGGTGAGAGGGGACAGGGGGGCGAAGGGGCCAGCGTCGCGGGTGGCGGCGGGCCGGTGTCTGTGGCGATCCAAGGTCGCGTCGAGGGGCGTGGCGACACGAGGTGAGGTGAGGGCGGATGGAGGCGCTGGTCGGGGTTGGCGGGATGTTGTTCATGGCGCTGTTCGTCGTGGTGCTCGTCCTGATCGTTGTCAAGGGGCAGCAGACCCAGAGACAGACGCGGGCCGAGTGGGCGGAGATGGCGTCGAGGCTGGGGCTGCAGTTCTATCCGCACGCCGGTTGGGCGGCCAGCATCGGGGAGATCCAGGGCGTCTTCCAGGGGCGGTACATCAAGGTGTTCACGGAGTCGCGCGGGGCGGGCAAGTCGCGCACGACCTACACGTGTGTGCACACGTGGATGCAGCCGCCGCTGGGGCTCGGGCTTCGGCTGGAGCGTGAGGGCTTGCTGAGCCTGCTGGGCAAGGCGTTCGGCGGTCAGGATCTGAAGACAGGGGACGCGGCGTTCGATGGCCCGTTCGTGGTCAAGGCGCAGGACACCGATGGGGTGCTCCGGCTGCTGGACGCCGACCTCCGCGCGCTGATCCAGAGCGCGGACCGGAACCTTGGGCCGATGACGTACGACGACGAGATGATCCGCTACGAGGTGGCGCAGGTGCAGCCGACGGCGCGGCTGGAGGCCGTCCTGCACGGGCAGGCCGAGCTGGCCCACCAGTTCAGCGTCGCGCGGTCGGCGATGGAGGTGGCGGCGGAGGCGCCGGCCTGGGAGGTGGCGCGCGGATGAGCGCGCAGGTCCTGATCTCGGCGTTGTCGGTGGGGGCGGAGCCTGTGGTCGCGGGCCGTCGCTGAGCGACTACAGTCTGGCGCGTCGGGCGAGGTTGAGGGTCACGAGGCTTCTCAGCAGGCAGACGCGACCGTTGCCGTCGTCGAAGCAGAGGCAGGGGGGCTCGTGGGTGGCGCACCAGGCGTTGTGGGCGGGGATGTAGAAGTTCTCCGGCGGGTTGTCATCGCTGAATCCGGTGTAGAAGAGCCAGTAGCCGTCGTCGCGCAGGACGACATCGGCGCCGGTGAGCCAGCCGTACCGCTCGTAGGCGAGGTCGGGGTTCCAGGCCAGGACGTGGGTGGGGTCGGCAACGGTGAAGTTGTCACCATCGGCGGAGGTGGCGAGGGAGACGTGGAGGGAGACGTTGAAGGCGCTCGGGGCAGCGGCCTTGTCGGCGTCGCTGTCGCCGTTGAAGAACAGCTCGAAGCGACCGGAGGCCGGGTCGCGGACGACGGAGGGCTGCTGGGCGCCGCTCAGGACGGGGTTGTGGCTGGAGGCGGTCCAGTGGACGCCGTCTGTGGAGGTGGCGTGGCTGACGCCGAAGGCCAGCGGGGTGTAGGCGGCGTCGACGGCGAAGGATGAGGCATAGAGGTGCCAGGTGCCGTCGACGAGGATGACCTCGGGGTCGGCGACGAGGCCGTCGTGCACGCCGGGCTGGCCGGGGAAGGCGTCTCGGCCGTAGAAGACGAGGCCCTCGATGTTGTCGAAGGGGGTCGTCTGGTCGGCATAGGGGGACTCGGCGGCGGGCAGGCGCTGGAAGGCGCGGCCGTCGGCGGAGAAGGCCAGGCCGACCTGATACCACGGGTATCCGGGGAACGGCGTCTGGACGGCGGCGAAGTTGCCTCCCGCGTAGAACATCACGTAGCGGCGGTCGGGCGGGTTGGAGGGCACCTTGATGACCGACGGGGTCTCGAGGCGGTCGTAGTCCCAGTCGGCCGGGTCGCGACCGGCGGCCAGCACCGGGGCGTCCTGGACGGTCCAGGCGACGCCGTCGGGGCTCTCGGCGTAGAGGATGGCGGTCTTGGGGTCGGGGTTGCTGTAGTCGGTCTCGAGGGGTGACTGCCACCATGCCTTCCAGAGCCCGTCGTCGGCGTCGAACAGGACGCTGGGGTCGGCGACGAAGAGCTCGAGGCGGCCGTCGGTGTGGGCCTTGCCAGCCTTGTAGACGGGGTTGAGGGGGCAGCGGGTGAAGGTGTCGCCGGGGGTGCCGCAGGGGTCGGGCGTGGGGGTGTCGGGGGTGGTGTCGTCGGCGTCGGGGTCAGCTGTGGCGTCGTCGGTGTCGCCCGCGTCGGCGGTGGAGTCGGTGTGGGACGGGGGGCTGGCCTTATCGCCGCACGCCGTCGCCGCGAGGGCGAACAGGAGGGCGAGGGCGGCAAGGGAGCGGGCTGCGCTGCGGTCGGAGGTCGTGCTCATGGGGGTCCAGGGCGAGGTGGTTGTCGGCGCGGTCGATGCCGCGGTCCGGTCGGTGTCCGGGCAGGGTTGTGTTGTGGCCGCCGGGCGGGCGATGCTCGTGTGTGGAGGGTAGACATGGCGCGTGTGAGGAGGCAAGCGGCTCGGCGCGCAGGCGGTTGAGCGAGGAGGCCGATGAACGCTGAGGCGTTTCTGGCAGTGGTCGTGCCGGTGCTCGTGTTGGTGTGCGCGGTCGCGGTGGCGCTGTACTGGATCTCTCGGCGCCAGGAGGAAGGCGACGTCTGGCGCGCTGCCGCCGAGACGCTGGGCCTGCAGCTCCTGGGGCGCGGGGAGAGCTCGGGCCCCGCGATGGGAAGCACGGTGCGGCCCGCGCTGAACGAGCTTCGCGGGGTGCTGGAGGGGGTGGAGGTGCGGATGACCCGAGAGGTCGGTCTCGGGCTCGAGGTGCGTGAGACGTGGGGTGAGGTCCGGTTCGCCCCCCTGCCGGCAGGCCTCGTGGTGCGGCCTGCGGGCGTGGGCACGGCGCTACGCACGATGCTCGACGGAGCCGGGCCCCAGACGGGCGACGAGGCGTTCGACAGGGTGTTCGCGGTCGAATCGGACGGTGTGGAGGGGCTGGCGGCGCTGACGGCGGAGGCGCGCGCTGCGCTGCGCCGGGTGATGACCTTCGCCGAGACGTTGGAGCTGCGCGGGGACGCGCTGCGATGGCGGGCGCCGTCGGAGCCGCGCGACGCGGCGCAGCTCGTCGAGATGGCGCGGGCGACCGCCGCGGTGGGCCGGGCGTTTGGTGGCGGTGTGGTGCTGGGCGTGATCGCGGAGCGCGCCGAGGCGCGTCAGTCGGCGTGAGGGAAGGCCTCAGTCGTCGTCATCATCATCATCCTCACCATCATGTCCGGCGCCCTCCCGGCCCTCGTCCTCGACCTCGCCGAGCGAGATCGACGCGAGGCCGGGGACCTGGAGGCTTCGGGTGGGGGCGTCGTACTGGTGGACGAGGATGCCGGCCCAGAGCCCGGTGAGCACGAGGAAGGTGAGCCCGGTGAGGGGATAGGGCGAGGCGATGGCCTGGGTGGGCTCAGCCAGCTTGCGGCCGTCGACCATGGCGAGGGCGATGTTCTCGCGATGTCGCAGGCTGTGCCAGGCGAGCCCGGCGAGGTGGAGGACGACGGTGGTGAGGAGGGCGTAGGCGAGGAATTCGTGGAGCTCCTCGGCCCACTCGCCGAGGCTGCCCATCAAGACGCCCGTGCCGGCCAGCCCGAGGCTGAACAGGAGCATGAGGGCGGCGGCGATGGCGGAGGCCGGGTTGTGGCCCGGATAGCGCGGGCCGTCCTTGCGCACGGTGCCCTTGATGTATTCCAGAAGGGCGGCAGATCGGAGGGGAAGCGCGCTGAACCGCGAGTGCTTCGGGCCGACGAACCCCCAGATGACGCGCAGCGTGACCATGAAGGCCATGGTTCCGCCCAGCAGCATGTGTACCATGAAGAGCGGCCTGTCGTCGTCGATCAGGTGGGGGATGGCGAACGCACCCGTGAACGCGAGCGCGAGCAGCGCGTGAAAGAGGCGAGTGGGGATGTCCCAGATGAGGATGCGGGTCATGGGGTGAGCTCCGTGGGTTGAGAGTCGGTCGGGTTGGCCTGGCCACGCGCAGCGCGCTCGGCCCTCGCGGGTCTGGCCTTGTCGTGCATGGCGAGCAGCACGCGCTGAACGAGCGCGCCGACCAGCGCTGCGCCGGTCCCGAGGTAGATGGCCTGGACGACCGGGCTGCTGGCGTCGGTGCCCGCCGTCAGGCCGTGCACCAGCGCGAGCACCCAGGTGCCGAACGCGGTGGCGTGGCTGGCCCGCCAGACCCAGCGCGGCAGAGAAGGCATGGCCGACGAGGCGATCAGGAGCAGCAGGCCCCAGGTCGCCAGGGTGCCGAGGGCCACGGGGCCGGTCAGTCGGCCGCTGGCCAGCGGGATGAGCGCGCCGAGCACCGAGACGCCCGAGACGCGGTCGCCGACCACCAGCACGATGTGCACCGCGAGGGTTGCGATGGCAGCGGTGGCCCACCGGCGGTGCAGCGCGGTCATGGTGGCCGGCGCCAGCAGCCCGCCGGCACCCCGGCTGCCGACCAGCACGCCGAAGAAGGTGGAGAGCCACAGCGCGAGGTAGGCCAGGAGCCCGAAGGCGCGATCGGCCCACCACAGCAGCGGCACACCCGGCGAGGCGATGGCTTCGAGGGCGGGCGGCAGGGCGGCCATGGCCAGCGCGCCAACGAGCATCAGGACAAAGGCGAGCCAGGGGGTGAAGGCGCCTTTCATGCGTCGGTGCTCCAGTCAGAGGTGGTCCACCACTGGCCGTCAAGCCCGCGGACCGCAGCGGTCGCGCCGAGCTCGGCCAGTCGGGGCAGGAGTCCATCCGGGTCGACGAGGACCGCGGTGGCGAGGGCGTCGGCGAGCGCCGCGGTGGGCGCGGTCACCGTCGCGGTGTCGATGGCGGCGGAGGCCGGTCGTCGGGTCTTCGGGTCAAGGATGTGGTGTTGCCAGCTGCCGTCGATGGTTCGCCACCGACGGCGCTGGGTGGAGGAGGTGGCGACGGCGTGCTGGCCTGCGTCGGCGATGAGGTCGTCGCCGACGCCGACGGGCCAGGCACGGCCCGCGCCGCGGATGTCGCCGCCGCCGTCCACGAGGACCTCAGCGGCGCCCCGGTCGAGCAACAGCTGCAGGACGTGGTCGACGGCCCACCCCTTGCCGATGCCGCCAAGGTCGAGCAGGCCGGGGCCGTCCAGCGTGACGGTGCCGCCGAGCAGGGCCAGGTGCAGCCGCGGCTGGGGCGGCGCCACCACCGTCACCGAGCCGCCGAGGGCGTCGAAGCTGCGGTCGTAGCCGAGGCCGACCAGATCGGCGCCGAGCGTCGGATCGAACGCCCCCGCGGTGAGCTGGGCGATGCGGATGGCCTGCCGGGTGACCTCGGCCAGCAGGGGGTCGGTGACCGATCGCTCCCGGTTGAGGCGCGACAAGCTGGAGTCGGGTCGGAATCGCGACAGGCAGGCCTCGATGGCCTCGACGGCCGCGGGAGCGGCGTCGGCGAGTCCGGGCAGATCGGCGTGCACCCACCAGTCGGTTCCCATGGCCTTGAAGCGTGTCTCGTTCATGATGCTCTCGAGCGGCGCGCGACGCGCTTGCGTCGCTTGGGGGTTCTGGCCTTGACCACGCCGCGGACCGGCGCCCTGTTCGAGGCGGTGGTGACGCGAGCCGGAGGTCGCGGTCGGGCGGCCACGACGGGCGGTGCGCTCGCCTCCCGAGCTGCGGCGAGCTCGGAAGCCTGGCGACGTGCGGCGTCGTTGCGGGCGATGAGGAGGATCGAGCCGCCGAGGACGAGCGCGCAGACGGTGACGACCGACAGGGTCGTGAGCTGGTCGCGGGTGTGTCGGTCAGTCGTCATCGTCCTCGTCCTCCTCGTGGTGGCGCCGTCGACCGCGGTGATGCTCCTCCTCCTCCTCGTCCTCGTCATCGTCGTCATCGTCGCCTCTCCAGCGGGGCGGGGCCTCGTCGAGGATCACCATCTCGGGCGTGGTGACGCGGGGATCGGGCTCGGGGGTCTGCCAGGCGCCGGGATCGGCCTGGGGGTCAGGGGCGGGCGCGCTGGCGGCCTCGGCGGGGTCGGGGGGCAAGGCGCTGGTCGGGGGCCCCAACAGGTCGGTGGCCGAGGCGACGACGGCGATCAGCGCCACGGCGACGGCCAGTCCGGCGATGCCGTAGGCGAAGGCGAGCTGCTTGTTCATGGGAGGTTCCTCGTGTCCGAAAGCTCTATCCGGGACAAGGAGCGTCCCGGTTGAATGAGACTCTGCGAACCGAAGATTAGAGCACGATGAGAGGAACCTTAGATGTCCTCCGCGTCGACGAATCCGTTGACGGGGGGCGGATCCGTGTCCAGGGTGGGCAGGGTGAGGCGCGCGCGGAGTCCGCCCAGGGGGGAGTCGGCCAGCACGCAGTCCCCGCCGTGGCGCCGGGCGATCTCCCGCGCGACCGGGAGGCCCAGCCCGAGCCCGTCCCGATCGGCGACCCTCGCGTGGCTGCCGCGGGTGAACCGATCGAAGACCGCCTCGCGCTCGGCTTCCGGGAGGCCCGGCCCGTCGTCGTCGACGTCGAAGGTCGCCCACGTCCCCTCCTGGCCGATCCGAAGCACGACCGTGTGGCCGTGGGCGTGGCGCGCGGCGTTGCGCACGAGGTTGGCGAGGGCGATCTCCAGCAGGGCGCGGTGGGCGACCAGCTCCGGATCGGCGTCGATCACCACCCGAGGGGTCAGGCCAGCTTCGCGGAGGCTCCCCGCCTCGGCCCGGAGGGCGGCGTTGGCGAGCTCCACGCATCGGATCGCCTCATGCCCGCGGTCGACCTGGCCCGCGTCCAGCCGCGCGAGCGCCGTGAGCCCTTCGACCAGCCGACGGAGGCGGTCGACGTCATCCCGGATCGAGCACAGGGCCTCACGGTACACCTCGGCGCTGCGGGGGCTGCGCAAGGTCACGTCCAGCTCGCCGAGCATCGCGGCCACGGGGGTGCGCAGCTCGTGGGCGGCCTCGGCGGTGAAGCGTGTCTGGGCGTGATGGGCCGCCTCGAGGCGGTCGAGCAGAGCGTTGATGGAGGCGAGCAGGGAGCGGACCTCGATCGGTCCATCGAGCGGCAGCCGGCGGTCCGGGTCGAAGCCGACCACCCGATCGGCCTCGGCGCGGGCGCGCTCCACCGGCCGAAAGGCCCGTCGAACCAGGAGGAACAGGACGGCGGTGGCGACGAGGCCCACCAGCCCCGCGATCAGCACATAGACCAGCGCGAACGGCCCGACGCTCGCGGCGAGGTCAACACGAGGCGCGGCCGCCACGGCGACCTCGTGCCGATCCTGACCGCGCTGCCCGTGCTCGATCTCGAAGGGCAGGAGCACCAGCCGGTTCGCGCCGTCGTTGGCGAACACCGGTCGGTTTGTCCGGCGCGCCTCGGCCAGCGCCCCGGTCGGGACGCTTCGACTGCGGCGTCCGACCAGCCACGTCTTGACGGGCGCTCGGCTGTGCTTGACCTCGACCTCGACCGTCAACTCGGGGTGCGCGCGTCCGTGCGCCGCGGCCAGCAGGATGCGGTCCAGCGCGCGCATTTGATCGACGTACAGCGCCGCCCCCGTCCCCAGCCCGACGACGCCGAGGGTGGCCACCAGCAGCGCAGCGCCGCCCAGCGCGACCCACCGGGCGATCGACGGCGCGGAGCGGGTGCTGCTCATCGCGGTCTGTCCTCGAGCACATAACCCACCCCGCGGACGGTGTGGAGCAGCGGCCGGTCAAAGCCCTTGTCGATCTTGGCCCGCAGATAGCTGATGTAGACGTCCACCACGTTGGTTCGAGGGTCGTGGGTCGTGTCCCAGACGGCCTCGAGCAGCCGCGTTCGGGACAGGACCCGGCCCTTGTTCTCCGCCAGATACCGCAGCAGGTCGAACTCCAGCGCGGTCAGCCGGAGCTCCACCTCACCCCGGTACACCCTCCGCGCCGGCACATCGATGGCGAGGTCCCCGATGTCGATGTGCGCCGCGCCAGCGGCGCGCCGCGTGACCGCCGCGATCCGCGCGATGAGCTCGTCAAAGGCGAAGGGCTTGACGAGGTAGTCGTCCGCGCCGCCGAACAACCCCTCCACCCGCTCCTCCACCCGGTCTTTGGCTGTCAGGCAGATGGCGGGGGTCCGGATGCCCTTGCGCCGCAGCTCCCGAACGAGAGACAGCCCGTCGCCGTCAGGCAGCATGCGATCGACGAGCAAGAGGTCCCAGTCCTCGGCGGTGGCGTTGAGCCGTGCGCTCGCCAGATCAGCCACCACCTCGACGCGGTGACCTTCCTCGGTCAAGCCACGCTCGAGGAAGCTGGCGATCTTGCGCTCGTCTTCGATCAACAGGATACGCATGTGGCCTCACCCCCAACGCGCCCTCACCCCCCGGCCCCCTCGACTATTACAAAGCTCCGGCCTACGGCCGTTCTCGCTGCGCTCGCCCGTCCTGCGCAACTCGCTCCGCTCGTTCCGCCGGCCTTCGCGGGAGGCCCTCACC
>Ga0100377_1000988_pt1 | contig 24525 bp, 14 predicted proteins | sample CryGeymeta201501_FD_83664 | JGI IMG/M metagenome (GOLD analysis project Ga0100377, IMG submission 83664) | Groundwater microbial communities from Crystal Geyser aquifers in Utah, USA - Crystal Geyser metaG 2015-01 | ecosystem: Environmental > Aquatic > Deep subsurface > Groundwater | place: USA...
AGGTGACCCCAGTCAGGGTGGGGACGGCTGACCCCAGCGGTGACGGGATGTGGTCTGCAGGACTCACCCGCCACGGCCGTGGTACCGCCAACCGCCCCCGTGGAAGGGCCCGGCGGATTCGTGTAGACTCGCCCTGGCGCGACGGTCGGCACGGGGCCCGAGCCGGGACCCCACAGGGAAGCCCTCGATGGGAGGCCCTCACCACGGAGGCCGTGTATGTCGATGTTCGAGCAGGTGCGTGACGTCGGGGCGTTGATCGCCGCCATGGCCGGGGGGGAGCGGCCGGAGCTCGTCTTCTTCTGGGGGCATCGGCCGAGCACGTGCGGCGGGCCCGGTCGGGAGGTGCTCAGCCAGTGGTGGAAGGTGCGCTTCGAGGTCGACGGCGTCGGTTACAGCAGCGCCGAACACTGGATGATGGCGGAGAAGGCGCGCCTGTTCGGCGACGAGGCGATGCGGGCGGAGATCATCGCGGCGCCCGACCCCGCGGCTGCCAAGCGGCTGGGACGCAAGGTGCGCGGCTTCGATCATGCGGTCTGGGAGGCGCGGTGCGTTGAGATCGTGACCGAGGGCAACGTGGCCAAGTTCGGGCAGAACCCGGAGCTGGGGGCGTTCCTGGCGTCGACCGGCTCGGGCGTGCTCGTCGAGGCCAGCCCGCAGGATCGCATCTGGGGCATCGGGATGGTAGCCTCGGACCCGCGGGCGAGCGATCCGACCCGCTGGGACGGGCGCAACCTGCTGGGCTTCGCCTTGATGGAGGCCCGACACAGGCTGGCGGCCGCGGGGAGCGGCCAGGACGGATGAGCGCGGTGGAGCCGAGCCCCGAGGAGACCCCGCCCGTCTCGTCCGAGGTGGAGCGCGATCCCCCCGAGACCGCTTCGCCCGCCCCCGAGGGCGAGGACGACCTGGTCGGGGTGGTCTCGGTGCCGCCGCTCACGCCGAGACGGCTGCGGGAGGACGCAGGGTTCACCGAGCAGAGCGTCGCGCCGTGGGCCATCGGCGGGCCGGTGGTGATCGCGCTGCTGGGCCTGTGCGCGGTGCTCGGATCGCTCACGGGAACCTCCGATGAGATCACCTTGACCATGTTGGCGGCGGTGGCGGGCGTGATCGTGCTGTCGGCGGCGTGGGTCTGGATCACAGCGCTCGTGGCCGAGGATGTGCGCCTGCTGTGCCATGGCATCCACACCCGCGGGACGGCGGTGGAGTGGGAGGGCAGCGAGCTCAAGTACACCTTCCATGACATGCTCGGGCACGAGCGGACCGGGTCGTTCTTCACCTCGGGCAAGCAGCATCGCAAGGTCCGGGCGCGGCTGGGCGTGGGAAGCCCGCTCGAGGTGGTGTTCGACCCCCGCGATCCCGCCCGGAGCCTGCCGGCGAACTTCATGTTCGGCAAGTTCGAGCCTGTGCCCGCGCCCGCCGAAGACCCCGACGTGCGCCCCGCGCGCCCCGCGCCGCCCGAGGGGGCGGAGGTGGAGGGGGACCTGCTGCGGATCGGCCTCTATGGCTCGTCGGTGCCGTTTGCTGACACCTTCTGGAAGATGGTGCGTCGCCGACGGGAGCACGTCGAGGTCGGCCGCCTCGCGCTCGACGACGAGAAGCTGGTCGCCTGGCTGCCCGAGAAGGCGGGCGGCGTCGTGGAGCTGAGGTGGGAGACGCCGTTCACCGTGATGCTCTCGGCGTGGCTGCTGGAGGGGGGACGGCTGCGCCTGTTCGTCAGCCTTCGGCCGCAGGGGATGCGGTCGGGGCAGCCGACGATCGGCTTTCAGACGGAGCTGGGGCAGGGCCAGGTGAGCCGTCGGGTTCCGGTCAAGTTTGAATCGTATCTCTTTGTACTGCCTGGAGAATTTCAAAAGCTGTGGGCCGCGGTCGCCGAGCGCGCGGCGATCCACGGAGCAGATCCACGCCTCGACGTCGCGAGCGTCATCCGGCCCGGCCATCACGTGGAGGTGCCGCAGGCCGTCAGCGTGAGCACACGGTCGGGCGGCCTTCCTTGAGGATCTTGCCCGTGGCGCCGTCGAGGATTACGACCACGCCCGCCGCCTCGTCCGACAGCACGACCGCGAGGTCGCCATCGCCGAAGGGCACCAGCGCCGTCGTGTTCTCGGAGCTCGGCGAGGTGTACTTCGGGAAGTAGCCCTTGAGCGACACCGACGCGATGGCCTCGCCGGTCTTGACGTCCTGCAGCACGACCTCGGCGGCGAACGCGTCGAGGAAGCCCCACACCTCGCCCCGGGCGTGCACCGGCTGCGCGCCGTAGGTGTTGATCTCGGCGCCGTTGGCGCCCACCGTGAAGCGATGGGTGCCGTCGGCGGGATCGACCGCCCAGGAGACGCCGCCCGGCCCGGCGCAGACGTTGGCGTGGATGAACAGGCTCTCACCGAGCCACTGCGGCGACTGGCACAGGTAGCTGCCCTCGCTGATCTTGAACCGCGCGAGCAGCTCCGTCGTGTCGAGGTCGTAGACCTGGGCGTAGCGCTCCTCGAGCTCCTGGATGCCGACCCCCACGACCAGCCGGTCACCGCGGGGGTTGACCGAGACATCCCCGGCCTCGAGCGGCGCCTCGGCGGGCACGTTCGTGATGTGCACCGTGCGGCAGTCGGCGTCGTCGAGGCGCGGGCAGACCTTGACCACGTTGTCGGCGACCTCGACGCGGGGGAGCGTGGCGGTCACCGGAGGCGCGACCCGGGTCTCCTGGGTGTAGGTGCCGCGCGTGGCGTCGAAGGCCATGCAGGCGGTCCCTGCGGTGCTCTCAGCGTCGTCGGGCCAGGGCTGTCCGAGGCAGAGGTGGACAGTGGAGCCCTCGGACCAGGCGGAGACGACCGCGAGGGCATTGCTGCCGTCGAAGGTCGGGGCGCACGCCATCGGGCCGGTCGGCGCGACCGTGTCCGGGGTCGGCTCGGGCGTCGAGGCGCAGCAGGCGAGGAGCAGGGCAAAGGGGAGCAGCGCGAAGGTGCGGGTGCGGAGCATGGAGTGACCTGAGCTGGAGGTGGGGACGGTGGGCGCCGCGCGGAGACCTCAGGGGGCGCCTCCATGCGCGGGCGGGCCCACATCCATACCCCAACGCGCGGCCCTGCCGCAATGAAAACGCCGCCGAGGGCGCGCGGCCGGCTCGCGGGGCCACGCGTGAGGCGCGCTCGTCCGCCTGCCTCGCCCCTCATCCCGGTCGGAGCCGCGTCACCAGCGGCGTCGCAGCAAGACGCCGAGGACGGCGAGCAGGGCCAGGAGCGACACATGGCCGGGCGGACCGGTCGTCGCGCAGCCGCCGTTGCCCTGCTTCGGCTGGTTCCCTCCTGTCCGCTCGTCGATGGTGGTCGGGTCATCGACGTGGACCTCGCCGGAGACCGCGTCCTCGTCGCCTGTGGCGGACGTCGCCGATGCACTGTAGGTGAAGTCTCCCTGCGTGACGAACACCTCAACGGAGGTCTCTTCGCCTGCGAGGAGCTCATCGATTCGGCAAGTGTGAAAAGTGATGTCAGTGAATTCACAGCGTGAATCATCCAGCTCGATATTTTCGCTATTTATCGAGTTGAAGATGCCCAGGCGGAGGGTGATATCGCGCAGCGTGGTGGTGCCGCGGTTGGCGACGAAGAAGGTCAGCAGCACGCCGCCGTTGCGCACGGACTCCTCCACGGACAGATCGAGCGCGGGCTTGTCGAGCACGATGAGGTGGGTGTTGTTGGACATGTCGGGGTCTGGCACGGACGAACTGATGTTCCCGCGCACCTCGACGGTGGCCGTGCCGGTGCTTTGGTCGTTGAAGTTCAGCTCGAAGGTGCGCGAATCCCCTGTGCTCAAGAGGCCGTCCGGGTCCGCAGTGGCGTCCTCACAGGTGACCAGGCCATCGGCGAACGCGCACTCGTCAGGGGTGTCTTCAATCTGTATGAGCGTGAGGCTGTCGGGGACCTTGAGGGTGAACGCGAGATCGTAGACGGTCGCCGGTCCGTGGTTGGTCAGCGTGACCTGGATCCCGGCGTAGTTCGCGTTGCTCCGCACCTGCTCGAGCTCGACCTCGAGATCGGCGAGGTTCTCGAGGATGGGCTGTTGGTTGGCGACGAGGACGGCGGAGGGTGCGCGTACGTCGGTCTCGGCGTCGACGAAGCCGACCTGGACGACGCCCTGGCCGAGATTGTTGACGGCGCCGTGCCCAAAGCTCACGCTCGCGATGGTCCTCACGTCGCCGACCGCGCGCTCCAGCCGCTGGCCGACGTACGCGACCTGCTCGGCGTCGCCCCCGACTGAGGGCACGATCCACACGCCGCTGAGCGCGCCGGCGACGGGATCCCGGGCGGTGGCCTTGAACATGACGGTCCCGCCGTCGTCCGACACCGCCACGCCGAAGGTGTCGAAGCCCATGAGCTCGGCGCCCTCCGCGTCGGTGTCTCCGCGCAGGACCACCCACTCGATGGCGCCGGAGGGACCGAACTGCCCGATGCCGCACGTGGGGTCGATGAAGGTGGCCCGGCCGCTGCCGTCCATGGCCAGGATCTGGGGGGAGAGGTCGCCGCCGGCGGGGCAGCCGCCCATGATGTGGGCATCGGAGATCCGGGTGGCCGGGGTGCCGATGCGGCCTGTGTAGAGCGCCTCGGTGAGCACGCCGTTGGCGTTGGCGTTGACGTAGGTGTCGCCGTAGGCGGCGTAGCCGCTGCGGTGGACGGTGATGAAGTCCCGCAGGGCGTTGTTGTTGGTCTCGTTGGGGGTCGCGGCGGCGTTGGCGAGGGTGCCGTCGACCCAGCGGTAGGGAGCGTCCTTGTGGCAGCAGATCACCACGGTGTCGTCGTCCAGCAGCCACGCATCGGTCCTGAGGAAGTGGCTGGTGGGGTCGTCCGGGACGGGGGCGGTGAAGTCGAGCACGAGCTGGGGGCTGTCGCCGGCGATCTTCCAGCCTTCGTCGTCGGAGACAAGCACAGTGCCGTTGGCGTTGACGCGGGCGTCCAGGGCGACGAAGCCGCTCGCCAGGGGCGAGCTCTGCATGGCGGTGTCACCGTAGGCGACCACCTCGAGCGCGCCGGTGGGGCTCCGACGCAGCAGCACCTCCGTCTCCTCCGGGTCGTCTGGCGACAGGGTGCCCTGGGCGGCGATCAGCAGGTAGTCGGAGGCGTGAAAGGGGAAGGTCGCCTCGTCCCGCGACCGGACCGTGGTCCCTTCGACCGACGCGTCTTGCAGCGAGCCCAGCAAGGGGCCCCAGGTCCGCGCCGACTGGAGCAACGTCTGGTCTCCGCGAAGGTCCAGGACGTGCTGCTCGGCAAACTGCCGTCCGCTTGAGTCGATGAACAGCACCACCTCTCCGTTCGGGCCGAGCGTCGCCCGATCCACCCGCGCGATCACCTCCTGGCGGCTGGTCGTTGCAGGGACCGGATCGCCCGTCGCCGCGACCACACGGATCGGGATCTGGGCGGCCGCGGCGTGGGACAGGAGGAGGACGAGACAGAGGACAGCGCTGCTGAGGGTGGGTCGCATTTGTTGCTCCGCGTGCTCCCTGCGCGCTGGGGGAGCGTTCATGATGTGATGCGAACCAGCATAGCGTCGCTGGCGGCCGGTGTCGAATCCGGCCACCAGCGCGGTGTCTATGCATAAATCAGCTGCGTTGAGGTGATTTATGCAGGGTCCCCTGCGGTCACCGCCGCCGCGTCAGCATCCACAGCCCGAGGAGGACCGTGGCAGCGCCGAGTCCGCCGCCCACGCTGCCTGCCGCCGGGGTGGTGTCGCAGGTGTTGCGCGTGGGGGAGGGATCGACCGGGCTCGGATCCTGCTGGCCGAGCGCGCCGGCCGGCGTGCACAGGTGGTCGAGGCAGCGCTCGCCGGTGGGGCAGCTGTCGTCGGTGTCGCACCACGGCTCGCACGACTCGCCGTTGCAGGCCGTCCCGAGCGGGCAGCCCAGCATGCACGGGGTCGGGACCGTGAGCGTGTCGACGCAGCCGCAGACGCGCTGCTCCTCGACGATCTGGCAGATGCAGGTCTGCCCGGCCATGCAAGCCTCCTCCTCCTCGTCGACGAGGCCGTCGCAGTCGTTGTCGAGGCCGTCGCAGACCTCGGGCTCGGCCGAAGGTACGCTGCAGGCGGACCAGTGTCCGTCGGTGCAGGTCTGTGAGCCGCTGCCGCAGATGGAGGCGCAGGGGCGCAGCAGGGGAGCGCCGTCGGCGTCGGCGTCGACGAGGCCGTCGCAGTCGTTGTCGAGGCCGTCGCAGACCTCATCGGTCGGGGGCTGGAGCCAGGCCAGCGGGCGGGTCGCCTGGTTGTTGCCCTCGCGGCACTCGGCGAACAGGTCGCCCGGGTCCACGGTCGCGGTCAGGCTGAACAGCCCGTTGGCCGGCCCGGCGAACTCGATCACGAAGCTCTCGCAGTTGTTCGGCGCGCTGTGGGGCAGCGGCCAGGGCAGCATCCGCGTGAGCGACCAGCCGGGGATCGGCGGCGGATCGGCCGTCAGCCGCACCTCGAGGCCCGCGGGCACGTCCACGTCGCCGACGTTGCAGATGTCGAGCGTCAGCGCGTTCCACGCTGGACACGCGTTCAGCTCATCGCCCTGGCCGAAGTCGAGGATGGCCAGGGTCAGGTCGGGCGCGTCGAACTGCGCGGCGTTCGTGACGATGTTGGCGCCAAACACGTTGGTCTCACCGTCCTTCCAGTGTGGCGCCTCCTGGCGAGGCGGCCGCAGGTCGTCCTGGATGTTGGTGATGTGGTAGCTCCGCTCGTTGAACACCTCGCGGGTCTGCGGCCACACCGACCGTGCGCCACGCAGCGCGGTGAGCCGGTCGAGCGGCGGCGCCTGCGGCCCGTCGGAGTAGCCGTCCTGCAGGTCGCCGATGCTGTTGAACACGACCAGGATGTTGGCCTCACCGTCCTCGGTGACGTCGGCGATGACGGGCATGGCCGCGTGGCGGCGGCCCCAGCTCGGCAGCGCGTAGAGCGTCTGGCCGGTGTGGCCGTCGCTCAGGGTGAGCCAGCGCGCGTCGGTGAACACGACCTCGGCGATGCCGTCGTTGGTCAGATCCATCGAGGTGGCCGTGCCAACGCCGTCCGCGTCGTCGATGGGGCGGGTCCACAGCGCCTGGAGCGAGCGCGTGACGCCCGTGTCCACGTACTGCAGCGCGGTCAGCTGGTGGGTGCCCGCCACGACGATCTCGACTCGTCCGTCGCCGTTGACGTCGGCCAGGTGGGCCTGGCCCCCGCGCCCGCCGCCCGGAATGGCGATGCGCGCCTTCATCGTGCCCGTGCGCCCCTCCAGCACCCACACGTCGCCCGAGACCAGCACGAGGTCCGGAGCGCCGTCGTTGTCGAGGTCGGCGACGCTGACCGGCGCGTCGATGGCACCGCCGTTGGAGGCGATGAACGCCGGGTTCTGCCACATCAGCTGCCCCTGGCCGCGCCAGGCCACGCCGCCGATGACCACCTCCAGCGCGCCATCCTCGTCGAGATCGACCAGGGTGGGGCTGCAGTACGGCGAGGTGGGGAGGTCGTGGTTGACCCAGAGGGTGACGCCGTCGCGGGTGATGACGAAGTTGCAGCCGGCGATCTCGGCCAGCGGGGAGGTGCCGTCCAGCTCGCCCACCGCCAGCGCGCCGCGCGCCGACCGATCGTCCTTGGCGACCTCGGTGTTGTGCCAGCCGGGCGCGCCGGTGGACTCGAAGAGCGCGACGCCGCCGCCGTCGCTCGGGTGCACGTAGGCGACGATGTCGGCCCGCACGCCTCCGTTGAGCTCGGCGATGGCCGGCGTGGCCCGCGCATCGAAGTGGAGCGCGTCGAGGGTCTGCCGGAGCGTCCCGTTGCGCCCGTCGACCACGCGCAGGACGCCGAGGGTCGGGTCATCCTCGTGGGCGGTCATGACGACGACCATCGGCCGGTCGTCGGTGTTGACGATGCCGTCGAAGTTGGTCTCGTACAGCGGCGCCACCAGCGGGGTGCCGACGACGTGCCGGAACGCGGGCTGCGGGGTGGTCGGGCCGGGCGCCCAGGTCCAGGTGACCTCGGGCTCGGCGTCGCCGCCGGTCGGATAGACCTTGCAGCCGCAGTAGAGGTCCTCGTCGATCAGGCTGTCGCAGTCGTCGTCGAGGCCGTTGCACAGCTCGAGCCGGGGCTCGGGGGCCGTGCAGCTCGCCCAGCCGCCCGCGACGCAGGCCTGGACGCCGTCGCCACAGACCGAGCTGCACCCGCGCAGGATGCCCTCATCGGTCTCGCCGTCGCAGTCGTTGTCGACGCCGTCGCAGACCTCGGCGACGGGGTAGCGCGCGGTGCAACGGTCCCACTCGCCGTTGATGCAGGTCTGGGTGCCGGCGTCGAAGCAGCCACAGGTGCGGCTGAGGGCGGTGCCGTCGTCGTTCTCGTCGATGAGGCCGTCGCAGTCCTCGTCGGCGCCGTCGCAGGTCTCGGCCAGGCTGCCCGGCGGGATGCCGAGGCACCGGTGCTCGGCCCGGTTGAACCCGGTGGAGACGCACTCGACCTTGCCCGGCCCGCAGATCCCCAGGTTGCCGGTCTGGCACGCCAGCCCGACCTCGGGATCATCCTCGTCGGTGGAGCCGTCGCAGTCGTTGTCGAGGCCGTCGCAGAGGTCGGTCGTCGGGTCGACGTCGCGGACGCAGCGCAGGCTGCCGTCGATGCAGTGGGTGCGGCCAGGCCGGCACACGCCGAGCTGACCGGTGTCGCACGAGCCGCCGCCCTGCGGTCCATAATGGACCTCGGCCTCCGTATTTGGCTCGTCGGTCTCGCCGTCGCAGTCGTCGTCCAGACCGTTGCACAGCTCCTGCGCGAGCGCCGGCGGCGCCTCACACACCATGACGTAGCCGTCGGGCGCCGAGCAGCGCGTGGCCCCGGCGGCGCAGATGCCGAGCTTCCCGGTGTCGCATCGGACGTTGCCGCCCGGCGCGTATGCCTCGAATCGGCCCGGCGGGACGTAGATGGCGTCGACCTCCTCGGTCGTCAGCGCGTGCCGCCAGAGGATGAACTCGTCCACCGCGGCCTCCATCCCGTCGGCCGCGTTGGACCCGATGGTCAGGGGGCTGTCGGCGGGCGTGAACGGGTCGAGCACGTCGTCGTACGTCATCACGGCCACGCCGTTGATGAACCAGCTGACCTGCGCGCCGTCGTAGACGAACGCGATGTGGTTCCACGCCCCGGTCGTGATGCCGCTGAACGCCCTGTACTCCCGCGGAGGCGACACCCCGATGGCGTGGAAGGTCGGCTCGCCGCCCACCATCCGGATGCGGAACTGGTGCTCGCGCTCCATGATGACGTAGTTGCCCGTCGGGCGTCGGTCGACCTTGAGCCACAGCGCCAGCGTGAAGGTGTCGTAGTTGGCGAGGTCGGTCTCGTGCTTTGCGCCGTCGGTGAAGGCGACGTACTGGCGGGGCGCCACGTGCACGCCGTCGAGGTAGCGCCCGCCGTCAGGCAGCCGCGTCGCCCCGACGAGCGTGCCGTTGTCGGGCTCCCCGGCCAGGTCGATGACGGTGGCGTCGGTCCGCTGGTCGAAGGTCAGGTAGAGCCCGATCTCCGGGTCCATGTGGCTGGCCGGTGCGTCGTCGACCTCGTCGGTGACGCCGTCGCAGTCGTTGTCGTCGCCGTCGCAGACCTCGGGCGCGGGGCCGATGCTCTGGCAGAGCAGGTGGCCGTCGATGCAGGCGCTGGCGCCCATGGCGCACCGGCCGCTCTTCGTCGGATCGATGCAGGTCACGCCCACGTCCACGGCGCCGACGTCGACGAGCCCGTCGCAGTCGTTGTCGCGGCCGTCGCAGACCTCGGTGGCGCCGGGGTGGATGCCAGCGTCGGTGTCGTCGCAGTCCAGGGCGTTGTCCGCGCCGAGGTCGCCCGGGCACAGCAGGACCGGCGGGCCCGCCCCGAAGGTGTCGCCGTCCGCGTCGCGGATCAGCCACACCCGCAGGCCGAGGGCGACGCCGTTGGCGTCCTCGTCGATCAGCCCGTCGCAGTCGTCGTCGACGTAGTTGCAGACCTCGTCGGCGCCGGGGTGGATGGCCGCGTCCTCGTCGTTGCAGTCGTCGCGGTTGTCCACGAAGCCCGGAGGCGCCTCGCAGGCCTGCACGCTCGCCAGATCTCCGCCGAAGCCGTCGCCGTCGGCGTCGAGCCAGAAGGTGCGCAGGGCGCCCTCGTCGGTGGAGCCGTCACAGTCGTCGTCGAGGCTGTTGCACGCCTCCGCGGTCGGGAAGATCGCCTGGCTGCACACGGTCTCACCGGCCACGCACGTCCACACGCCCTCCTGGCCGCACACCCCGACCAGCGCGTCCGGCTGCTCACACGGCTCGCCGAGCGTCACCGCGCTGTCCTCGCAGTGGCGGACGAAGGTGCGGCTCATCGTGTTGTAGAACCGCGGCGAGCCGGCCGGATCGTAGTACAGCGTCATCCCGCTCGACCCGCTCCCGTCCTCCACGCCGATCGCCAGATCCGTGCCCACGTCCCGCAGCGAGATGTCGCGGATGTTGAACTCGATGGTGCCGCTGCCCCGATGCAGGATGGCCTGCGTCGTCGACAGCGTGCTCGGGAACCACATCGTCCCGCTGACCACCTTGTCCTCCTGCGGGATGCCGTCCCACTGCACCACCAGCGTCCGGCCGTCCCCCTCCCCGCGGAAGGTGTACGCGACGGTCCCGCCGCCGCACGGCAGATAGTCCGTCCACGCCGGGCTCAGGATGGCGTTCGGCGCGTCCATCGTCGGGAACAGCGCCGGCTCGAAGTCCCCCAGCTCCGGCTCGTCGAGGAACCCCAGCAGCCCGTTGGCCGACACGAAGACCTCGTCCGTGGGCGCCATATCGTAGAACCCGAACGGGAACATCCCGTCGCTCGCGTCGAGGCGCGCCACGGCGTCCTGACAGCTCGGGTCGACCTTGAACGGCGTGATGAACAGCTTCTCACCCACGCCCCCTGGCCGGTCCTGCCAGGTCAGCCGGTAGGTGTAGTCGGCGAGGTTGCCGGTGGTGATCGAAGGGGAGTCGCTGCCGACGATGGTGACCCCCTCGGTCCCCGCGAGGTCCTCCACGCCCACGGTCATGTCGAAGGTCCAGCTCGGGTTGATCGGGATGGTGCCGTCCTCGTACCACGCCCGCACCTGCCGTGCGTTGGCCAGCTGCTGGATCTCCTTGAAATTAAAGCGGATTTCGCCGGTCTGCTCGTAGAACACCACCTGGAACGTGGCGTGACCGAGGTCGTAGCCCCACCGCGCCTCCGCCCACGTGCACACGTCCTCCCAAATCACCACGAACCGCCGATCCCCCACCGCCCCCACCGTGCCCCAGCTGACCTCGCCGCACGCCTCGGGGGCCCACCACGCCCACGCCGGTGCGACGATGCCGTCCGTCGGGTGGCCGACCGTCGGCAGCGTGGGCGGCAGGCGGTTGTACAGGCCGTCGCTCGAGAACTGCGGATCGCGATAGTCCGCCGACCCCACGAACGACACGTAGCCATGGTCCCCGATGGTCACCTGCGTCTGATCCGCCTCGTAGTACCGGATCGGGAACGGCAGCGCGATCGCCGGAGAGCTCTCCGCCACGTTGAAGTCGGCGAAGGTCACCACATGCCGACTCTCCGCCGGCACGTCCTGCCACTCGAAGTTGTAGTCGAGCTCGACGAAGTAATTGGGCTCCAGGACGATCTCGTCGATCACCGAGTCGAACGAGTACGGTCGCAGGAAGCAGTGATAGCGACTGTCCTGCCCGCACTCCGGCGCGTCCAGCGTGGTCTGTCCCTGCAGCACCCACGCCCGCTCGAAGAACCCGCCCGACCCCTGGTCGATCAGCAGGGCGTCGGAGCCATCGTCGTTCTCGAGGCCGATGGTGTGCGCCCGGCCCGCCTGCACGTTGGCCAGCTTCACCTCGAAGAAGCCCGTCCCCTCGTGCACCACGAGCTGGAACGTGTTGGTCAGCGCCGTGCCGCGGTACGGCACATGGTCCCACTGCACCACGAACCGCCGCCACGGCGCCGTGCCCAGCGTGTCCGTGTAGATCGCGGCCCCGCCGGCCGCCGGATCGAGGTCCGCCCACAGCGGCGCCACCACGTCGTTCGGCGCAGCGAGGTCGCCGAGCGGCCCCGCGACGACCGGACTGACGGCGCCGCCGCCCATGATCACATAGCCCTTCGACGCGATCGCCACCTGTGTTGTCGGGTGGCCGAACCATGGTACATCGAAGGGCAACAGCACGATCTGCGCGTCCGAGGTGGCGAAGACGTGCTTGGTGCCGGAGGAGCTGATATCCTCCCAGCTCCATGCTTCTTCACCATAGTCCCAGGACTGGGCGAAGATCTCTGACGTGAGGAGCGAGCAGAACACCAGGGCCGATGCGAACGTCGCGAGCGCGTAGCCGGGCGGCGTTCGCCAGGGGCGATGGTGACCTGCTCGAGCGACGTTACCGATCGCGAGCGCGTTCATAGGTCACCCCCTTGCTCATCGCCACGCTGCAAGCTGTCCGAGCACGATGGGGTTGGCAGGAGCCCGCGCGTGACGGTGCACCAATACCGAAATGTGTGATGGCAACAAACACGCCAGAACAGCACGACCGCTCCGCGACCCCCGCCGCCCCGGCGTCGCTCGCCCGTTCAACCCCCTCTCCGCATCGCCGCGAAAGCGAAAAAGCTGCGTATCTTCAAGGGGCTACGCAGAGAGTGCCGATCGCGCCCCCGCGCCTCCGCCCCGCCTGGCCGCTCCTGCTCCTGGCGCTCGCCGCGCTCTCCGGCTGCTGCTGCGAGACGGTGGTGGGCGACTGCCGCACCGTCAGCGTCAACGACACCTGCAAGAAGTCCGGAGAGTGCGGCGGCAACTGGCTCACCGAGGCCTGCTTCGTCGAGTCCGCCGCCGACTGCCGAGCCGCCGAGATCTGCACCCGGCAGGGCCGCTGCGGCTTCGACGAGACCGCCTCCCACGGCTGCATCGCCCTCACCGCCCGGGACTGCCTCGAATCCACCCGATGCCGCACCGAGGGCGCCTGCACCCTCGTCCGCGGCGCGTGCGAGATCACCGACCCCGGCTGCTCCCGCAGCGAGGCCTGCCGCGACGAAGGCCGCTGCAAGCAAGGCCTCGTCCGCGCCCCCGACGGCGCAGGCATGGTCCTCAAGTGCATCAAGCGCAAAGACGACGGCCGCCCGTATTGCCACTGGGCCTGTCGCGGCTACGGCGCCTGCACCCACAAGGGCGACGCCTGCCTCGCCACAACGCGCGACGACTGCCGCGCCTCGGTCCTGTGCGAGAAGGACGGCGCCTGCGCCCTCGACAAGGCCACCCACACCTGCGTCGCCCGTACCCGGGCCGACTGCGAGGCCTCCGAGCGCTGCACCGACGACGGCCGCTGCCGCCTCCTGCCCGGCGGCGAGTTCTGCTTCAAGCCTGAGGTCCCCTGCGAGGACCTCTGCGACACCGAAGGCCGCTGCCACCGCGTCGACGGCGTCTGCCAGCCTTCCACCGACGCCGACTGCGAGGCCTCCATCGCCTGCCGCGTGCAAGGCCGCTGCGGCGCCAGCAACCGCCTCTGCAAGCCCCGCTCCGACGCCGATTGCGCCGCCAGCGAGGAGTGCGCCGCGTTCGGCCGCTGCGAGACCTCCTTCTCTACCTGCGTCGCCCCCGACGAGCCCCCTCAAGGCCCCTACAGCACCCACCTCTGCCTGCGCGATCCCGCCTGTCGCACCGAGGGCCGCTGCCTCCGCGCCCCCGACGGCACCTGCGTGCCCCCCCCTGGCGTCAAGAACCGAGGAGACCGCCGATGAGCCCCACCCCATCGCTCTGTGCGTGGACCACCCTGTCGCTCCTTGCCCTCGCCGCCTTCGCCGCCTGCGACGAGGACCGTCGCACAGGCCACCTCGCCGACGCCAGCGGCGGCGACGTCGGCGCCCCCGACGCCTGCGGCCCCGACACCAGTGCCCCCGACGCCTGCGACCCCGACCCCGCCTGCACCGGCCTCCTCACCGTCACCGCGGCCACCCAGCCCGACGCCCAGGCCTGCATGGAGCAGCTCTGGGTCGCCCCCCAGGCCGAGGCCACCTGCGCCGCCCTCGCCACCTGCGCCTGCCCCGGCCTGCCCGACGACTGCCTCGACCGCATCGCCGCCCCCCTCCGCGAGCAGATCGCCACCGCCCTCCGCAACTTCGCCCACGACCAGGCCACCCTCGACCTCGACGCACTCCGCGCCTGCGTCACAGCCCGCAACGCCGACCTCGCCAACTGCCACCGCGAGCGCCCCTCCTTCGCCGTGACGGCCGCCTGCGCCTCCGCGGTCCTCACCGACGTCCCCATCGGCGCGACCTGCACCCAGTACGCCTGCGCCAACGGCGACGGCTTCTGCGACCCCATCCTCGCCCGCTGCGAGCCCCTGGCCGACCTCGGCGCCGAGTGCGCCGGCGGCTGCCGCGAGGGCCTCTGCCGCAACGACGGCACCACCAACCGCTGCCTCCTCCCCCGCGGTGACGGCGCCCCCTGCGAGGACGACGGCGCCTGCGACGACGGCCTCCGCTGCATCGACGCCACCTGCGAGCCTCCCCGCGCCGCCGACGCCCCCTGCAACGCCGACCGCGACTGCCGCTATGCCCACCGCTGCGAGGTCGACCGCTGCGTCCCCACCGACGCCTGCACCCCCGGCTCCGACACCTGCGGCGACGGCGGCACCTGCCTCGTCCTCCACGGCACCCGCCTCTGCGTCGCCCGCGCCCTCGGCGACCCCTGCGAACACGCCGAGGAGTGCCCCGCCGGCGCCTGGTGCGCCGACAACCGCTGCGCCATCGCTGCCCCCCAGGGCGACCCCTGCAGCGACGGCGTATACTGCGCAGCCGGTCTGGCCTGCAGCTTCGGTGACTTCACCTGCCAACCGATCCCACGGGACGGCCAACCCTGCGCCCTCGGTGTATTCGGCCCCTCGCTCTGCGCCGAAGGTCTCGCCTGCCTCGCCGGAACCTGCGGCCCCCTGCCCGCCCTCGGCGCCGCGTGCGCCATCGACAACCGCTGCGCCCCCGGCCTCGGCTGCGACTTCCAACCCTCCGGCTCCGTCTGCGTCCACCCCTCCACCGACGGCGGCCCCTGCACCAACGACACCGTCTGCGCCCCCGACCTCTACTGCGACTTCGGCGACCTGACCTGCCACCCCTTCGTCCCCTCCGGCGGCCCCTGCACCGACGGCAACGAGTGCGGCCCGGCCGGCACCTGCGCCCCCGACGGCCACGGCGCCTTCGCCTGCACCCACCTCCCCACCACCGGCGAGTCCTGCTTCCTCGAGTGCGCTGACGTCGCCGCCTGCGTGACGACCGAGCTCGTCACCGCCTGCGCGCCGCGGCTGTGCGCGGCGTTGCCGCCGGAGCCGTAGGGATCACCCCGGAGGGAGGTTGAGCCGCGGAGCCAGCTCGGCGCGCACGGCACCCACGAAGGCGTTGAGGCCGCACGGCTCGCCGACTCGTTGCAGCGCGTCCAGGTCCTTGAAGCACCGCGCGATCCAATGGGCAAGCTCTTCGGCGGGGATGGATCGGGACACTCGCGAGTCCGCCAGGATGCGCTGAAGCACCCGCTTGGCGTCCGTCGGTGCCTCGTTCGGGTGCGCGGTCAGCCGATGCGGGTGCTGGAGCGGGTCGAAACCCAGCTCCTGACGCACCTCGGCGTGTCGCGCCCGCTCATGCGGCTCCAGCTCGCCGAGTCCGGCGAGCAACCAGGCCTCCGCGTCCTGGTGCGGCGCGGCGATGAGGATGAGGACATCCTGAAACTGCTTTACGGCAAGATTCACGGGCTCGATCTTGTCTTCGTCGCCATCGGTGTCAACGCCGATGACAACGAGCTCTGCGCCTGCAGCGATCGCGCTCATGAGGCGAAGTCGCCAGCGCAGCGCTTCGGCGCCGAGAGGTTTGCCCTCGAAGGTACCGCGCAGGCTCGGGCGTCGCAGCCGGCTGTCCTGCAACCATGCCTCACTGGCGGCCGTGGCATCTCCGTGTGAGTCCCAGAGCACATGGCCCATCGGGGGCAGGAGATGCTGCCGGCCCTGCCACGACATACTGTCCTCGGCGCCCTCGAACCAGTGCTCGGTGTCGCGCAAGGTTAGCCAGTGCCCTGCATCGTGCCGTTGAATCACCTCCTCCAGCACGCGCCGAATCAGCCGATCGACCAGCGCAGCGTGCGTGGCGTCCTCCACGATCATGCGCGCGTGCATCGCTCACCCCTGACGCGTCGCCGGGACGCCGCCGACCCAATCCTCGCCCACCGTCGACCAGAACTCGCCCCCACGCAGCAGCTTCATCCAGTGCGCAGCCTCCGGGTGCGCATCCAGGCGCCGCACGGCCACGCCCTCCGGCGTGGTGCCGAACACCCGGATCTGCGAGGGGTCGCACGCGTTGACGAGGTCCGGCGAGTGCGTGGTCATGATCAGCTGAAGCTCCGGCCGCTGCGCCAGGATCCCCTTGAACAGCTGGATCATCATCTGCTGCGCCGCCGGGTGCAGCGCGCGGTCGACGTCGTCCATCAGCACGAGGTTGGTGTCGTCGAGGTGGAGGGCCGTCAGGAGGCCCAGGGCCAGGAGCGTCCCCTCGCTGACGTGATCGGCTGGGATGCGGCCGATGCCGTCGAACTCGAGCTCCAGGCGGAAGCCGGCCACGATATTCGGAACGAATAGATCATTGTTGTATTTTCCGGAATTTATGTCTAATTTCGGTGTACTTATCTCCGAATGAAAAGTGTGCAGTCGTTTGAAGCCATTCACTAGTTTCTGGAGCCCCGATTCGATGCTCTCAATTCGACCATCGCGTGCTGCCGCCAGATGCTGAAGCACAGTTGAAAGATTATCACCCTGTTCGCTGAGCGTGGGAGTCATCGACGCCGCTATTGATGGTGCGGCAAGGTGAATTGATTCTAGCCTTAAGGTGGTAATTGATAATTGTTCAATGGTACTGTGCTCTGGTGCATCTCGGAGCCACTCGTGATAGTCCGGTGGAACCACACCATCGGGCGCACCGATGTGCATCCACGCTCCTGTGGTGTCGGGGGCGGAGGTGTGTTCCCAGGCGATGTGCATCGATTGTCCGCCTGTGGTGCGAAGACCGAGGGTGAAGTGGTCGGCATTGGGGCGTGTGCGCAGGGCGTCAAGGGTTGTGCCCTCCGCCTTCGCGAACAGGTGCAGACGAGCGGAGACGAATCGGTCGGCGTTCTCTTTCGCCACCGCGCTCGTCAGCAGCCGAATCCCCTGCAGCGCCGTGCTCTTGCCGACCCCGTTCGGCCCGACTAAAACGGTCAACGGCTCCAGCTCGATCGTGACGTCGCGCAGGGATTTGAAGTTCGTGTAGGAGAAGGAGGTGATCATGGCGCCGGCAGGGTCTCGTTCGTGTCGAGGATCGGGAACTCGTCGAAGACGGGGACCCGCCCGAGCAGATCGGGGCAGTCGACGTAGGGGTTGCGGTTGCCCTGGAGGGACTCGATGACGTCGTTGCGGTCGCCCTCGCGGTCGTCGACGGGGTCGGCGGCGGCCCAGGCGCGCAGGACGGCCTCCTCATCGGCGCCGATGTCCTTGCCCCAGCGGGTGGCGAAGTAGAACGTGATGCGGGCCATGTCGCCGCGCCGCTCGGGCCGTGGCTCGAACACCCGGTTGCCGTGCGCATCCAACCCCGCCCTGGCCGGGAAGTAGTCCGCGTTGATGCCGCTGACCGGCTCGCCGAACGGCAGGTCGCCGCGCAGGCTGTTGGCCCCGGACTGCGAGGGCAGCAGGATGTTCAGGTCGGACTGCTGATGAGAATACAGGATGGAGCTCCGGTCGGAGTCCATGCGGGCCCGTGGCCAGCCGTGCTCGCAGTTCACGATGTTGTTGTCCGGCTCCGTCCCGCGTTCCACAGCCTGGAAGAATCCGGTATACACACACTCTACCCCGCTCTCACCGCCGTCGTTCACGAACCACTCCACCTCGCTGAACATCAGGTGCCGCGCGGTCGTGTAGCGGTTCGGGTGCCCGCCGAGGTCGTTCTCGACCTGGATCGGGCGGTAGGCGTCGCTGAGCGCGCGGTGGAGCTCGGTGAGCAGCGCCGCGTTGTCGACCGGGTCCCAGGTCGCGCAGGTGATGGGTGTGGCGTCGGGGTCGGCGTCGGCCGTGGTGGCGTCGTCGGTGTCTTCGGCGGCGTCCGTGGCGTCGAGGTCGGCGTCGGCCGTGGCGTCGTCAGGTGCGTCGGGATCGGCGTCCTCTGCGTCGGGATCGGCATCCTCTGCGTCGAGGTCGGTGTCCGTGGCGTCGAGGTCGGTGTCGTCGGGGGTGTCCTCCACGACGTCGGGTGAGGTGTCGGGGGTGTCCGTGTCGGGGCGAGCTGTGTCGGGGTGGGTGTCGACGTCGTCCAGGCCGCCCGTGGTGTCGTCGGCGGTGTCGGGGCCGGCGTCCACGGTGGGGGAGGGCTGCTCGGTGGCGTCGTCGCCGCAGGCGATGGGCAGGAGGGCGAACAGGCCGAGCGCGATGGTGAGGAGGAGGAGCGAAGCGCGGTAGTTCATGGGGCCTCAAGCCTTCGACGGTGGGAGCGCGCCCGCCGGGTGCGGACGGGGTGATTGTGATGACGTGCGCGGGCAGATGCAAGGTGAGCGGCCGATCGGGCCGGAGGCGTCGTGGAGCGGGGGCGGGGGCAGGAGTTGACATCGACGGGTGACCGGCGGAGCATCGGCCGTGGCGTGCAGGACGATCGTGAGCGGGATTCGCGTATGACCGGTGGTTGGCGACATCTGGTGCTGGGGGCGTTGGCGACGCTGAGCGCGTCGTGCGCGGTCGATCAGCTCGCCGGGAGCGAGGTCACGCACGACGGCCCGGTCGATGTTGGCAACGCTGGCGATACCGGCGACTCGCTGCTCGACGCGCACGGCGAGGTGGGCACGTGCAGGGGGTGCGCCCTCGATGTGGGACAAGGGGAGGACGGCGGCGCGGGGGACGGCGGTCGCGCAGACGCGAGCGGCGAGGACGGCGGGCCGGAGGATGCTGCTCCTGACGATGTGGAGCCGGCATGCTCGGAGACGCGGCCATGCGAGGGCGGACTGGTCTGCACCGCCGGGATCTGCGCGCCGTGCGCCGCGCACGTCGAGTGTCCCTCCGATCATGTCTGCTCGCCGGATGGGGCCTGCACCGCGTGCGTGTTCAACGCGACCAGCGCAGGCGGCGACCACTGCGGGCGGAGCTGGACCCCGGACACCGAGCCGATCTCTGGAGTCCATCTCCACGTTGGGGAGCTGCTCATCCCCGAGGGCGCCGTGGTGACGGTGCGCGCCTTCGATGGCGCCGCGCACGGTCAGGTGGTCATCGACGCCGACGTGATCCGGATCGAGGGTGTCCTCGACGCCTCGGGCGCCGGCTATGGTGGGGGCGGCGGAGGCGGAGGAGGTGGTGGGGGTGCGCCGGAGGGCGCTGGCGCCGCGCCGGGCGGCCCCGCCGGGCGCGGGGTCGCGGGTGGGGCGTCGGGGCTGGCGGGGGCGAGCAGCGCTCAGACCGGCGGCCCCGGAGGCAGCGGTGGGCAGGGCGGCGGTGAGTTTGGCGGTGGTGGTGGCGGCGGCGGCGCCAACGGACGCATCGTGAGCGGGTCCGACGTCGCCCCGCGTCATGGCCAGCCGGGCGGCGGCGGCAGTCCGGGACGCGTCTGCGGCGGCGCGACGATGGCGTGCGATGCGTCCGAGGACGACAGCGTCCGCATGGGCGGGGGCGGTGGGGGTGGCGGCGGTGGTGGGGGCGGGGCTCGCGGCTCTCACAGCAACGACCACGGCGGCGGGGGCGGCGGTGGTGGTGGCGCGGGCGGCGCCGGCGGCGGGGCGATCAAGCTCACGGCGCGGACCGGCATCACGGTCAGCGGCGCCGTCCGCGCGCGCGGCCTGGCGACCGGTGGCAACGGAGGCGGCGGCCTCCGTGGCACCTACCGGAACGACAGCCCGAGGGGAGACGGCGGCCGGGGCGGCGCCTCCGATGGAGGCCAGCAGTCTGGCGGCGGCCCCGGCGGAGCCGGCAACCGTCCGGGCGTGTCGGACTGGCAGACCTACGTCGGCGGCGACGGCCAGAGCGGCGGCGGCGGCGGGCCCGGCGCGGGTGGCGGGCTCGTGCTGAGCGCGCCGGAGGTCGTCGTCACCGGCACGAGCGACCTGTCCGACGGCGGCGCCGGGACGGCGCGCGGCGGGACGCTGAAGGTGCTCGACGACCCCGACCCTGTGCTCGACGCGCAGATCACCGCGGGCCGCGTGTGGGTGGCGCCCTGATCCCGCCGCCGTTCGCCCTCCCCGACGACGCGGGTTCGGGCGGTCGGGGGCGTTCTCGGAGACGCTATCACCTTGTAAATCAAGGGTTTATCCTTCGCCGTACTTGTCGCGCACGACCTGCCGGACCATCTTGCTGAACTTCTTGTTCTTTCGCCGCTCATCGAAGTTGGCGACCTCGCGCTTGCGCTCGTGAAAGGCGATCTCGCGTTGGAGCTTCTGGAAGCTGGTCCAGCGCCCCGCGTCGAGTCGTCCGTCCGCCAGCGCCTCCTCGACGGCGCAGCCCCGCTCGCCGTCGTGGGTGCAGTTCCGGAAGGCGCAGCTCGTCACGAGCACCTCGATGTCCTCGAAGGTCTGGCCGAAGCCCTCGTGACCATCCCAGATCGCCAGCTCGCGCATCCCGGGGGTGTCGAGGAGCACGCCGCCGCCGTCTAGCACGAAGAGCTCGCGGTGGCTGGTGGTGTGCTTGCCGCGCCAGGCGTCGCGGCGGATCTCCCGGACCACCTGGACCTCCTGGCCGATCAGGTGATTGACCAGCGTCGACTTGCCGACGCCCGAGGAGCCGACCAGCGCCGCCGTCACCCCCTCGCCAAGGAAGGCCCGCAGCGGCGCCAGGCCCTCGCTGCGATGGGCGCTGACCGCGACGACGGGCACGCCCATCATCGCCTCAGCGACCTCCTGGCGGATCGCCTCCGGGTCGGCGACGAGGTCGGCCTTGCTCAGCACGATCACGGGGCGGGCGCCAGCGTCCCAGACCGCCGTCAGGAATCGCTCCAGCCGCCGCAGGTTCAGGTCGCCGGTGATCGACGTGACGACGAACACCACGTCCACGTTGCTGCCGATGACCTGCGCTTGAGTCTTTGCGCCGGCCGCCTGGCGAAGCAAGCAAGTCCGCCGCTCAAACCGGTGCACGATCAGCAGGAGGTCGCCGACGTCCTGGACCATGACCCAGTCTCCGACCGCGGGCAGCTCCTGCGGGGAGAGGGTGAACAGGTCGCGGCCGCGCAACGAGGCCCGACCAGGGCCTGCCTCGGTCAGCACGGCGTAGTCCTGGCCGTAGGCGGCGGTCACGCGGCCAATCCAGGTGGGGGCAGGCTCGCGTCCATGGGCGGCGAGCTCGGTGAGGGTCTTTCGCTGCGCTTCGAAGAATGGGCTCCAGCCCAGGGTGTTCAAGAATGACAACGCTCGCTTCCTCAAGGAAGTGGCGGGTGGGCGCGACGACAGCGTTCATGCTGCCGCAGCCGCTCTGCGCGAGCGACGACCGTGCCCCGCGCCCCGACGGATCGCCGTTGGGGTCACGCGGACGCACGGCTGGACGGCGTTCGATGCGACGATACAGGGATGGTCAGTGAGTGAACGGGTCCGCAGCGCCCAGCCCGGGTGTGGCCAGGGTCGAGAGGGGGTCAAGGGGCCGCGGAGGAGAGCAGGAGGGTCGGGGGAGCGATGGGCCGCTACGCCAAACCATCCAGACCAACCTCGGCGGCATCGATGCGCACAGTCTCTTGTGATTGCATGATGCCTCCTGGGGTTGAGGGTTGGGCCAACGCGACGAGCGCCGCGCGAAGTTGGAGTGTGGTAAGCAGGTCGAGCGGCTGCGTCAAGGGGGGCGGCGTCGGGAAATGCCCGTCCGCGGTGGTATTGAGGGGCGAGAAGACCTAGAATCGCCTCGATTGCACCGAGGTACCTCGCCAGGGAGCGCCCATGTCCACCGTCCATCGTCTCGCCCCGCTGCTCGTCGCCCTCCTGACCACCGCGGTCGCCTGCGAGTCCACGCCACCCGCCTCCCCTCCCCGGCCCGACGCCTCCAGCTCGCCAGAGCCCGTCCCCGCTCCGCCAGCCGAGGCCCCCGACGAAGCCCCCCCGACCGACGTCAAGCCCCCCGAGCCCGAAGCCCCCAAGCTCGACCCTCACACGACCGAGCTCCTGGCGAAGATGGAGGCCGTCCGGCATGGTGTGGCCAACAAGAACCTCGAGGAGGCCGCCGAGGCGGTGACCTGGCTGGCGACCCACCCCGCGCACCCCGACCTCAAGCCGATGAAGGCCGAGACGGCGGTGTGGCAGAAGGCGACGAAGAAGCTGGCCACCGTCAAGCGCCTCGACCAGATGGCGCCTCTGTTCGCCGCCACGGCGGACGCCTGCGGCGCCTGTCACGCAAAGGCCGGCGCGACCGTGGCCTTCGCCAAGGCGGGCCTGCCGGACCTCGACGGTGTCGCCAAGGCCCAGATGGACCGGCACGACTGGGCGACGTTGCGCCTCTACGAAGCGCTCGTCACGCGCGACGCCACGCTGTGGGCCGACGGCACCTCGATCCTCGGCGAGGAGTCGATCCACGGCGTGACCCCCGCCGACGACCCGACGCTGAAGCCGCTCTTCAAGAAATGGAGGTCGCTGAGCGACAAGGCGGGCAAGGACGACAGCTGGGTGCATCGGGCGGACTTCTATGGCCAGTATCTGCAGGCCTGCGTGACCTGTCACGAGAAGGCGCGCGAGCTCAAGCCCGCGCCATGAGGGGGTCGGTGAACGCCCCCGCACGGTCCAGGCTGTAGCTTCTAATGTGTTGTCTTGGAAGGGGATTCTTGAACATCGCCGGGCCGGTGTCGGCCGGGTCAACAGGAGCCTGACCGCGCGGTCGGGCACAGGCGGAGCGGTATGAGTGACGGCAAGCACACCGTGATCGTGTCACGCCTCTCGGCGGAGGAGAGCCCGCTGCGGGGCAAGCTGGTGCAGGCGTGGGTGGACTTCGCGCTGGCCCAACCGCTGTCCGACTGGGTGGTGGCCGAGGAGGTCGCCGAGCACCTCTTTTTGGCGATGTCCCAGGACAACGCCGAGCGCTTTGTCACGCGCCACGGCCGCCCGATGGGCGAGCGCCTGCGCAGCCGATGGGAGCGCAACGGCGAGAAGGTCGGCGACCTGATGACGCCCGCCACCGCGAAGCGCCTCGAGGCCATCATCGCCTCCGAGGGCTTCCCCCAGGCCCGATGGGCCCGCGGCGCGATCGATCCGGCATCGCTGCGCAAGCTGCTCGCCCCGGTGCTCCAGGAGCTGCTCCTGAGCTTCGCCCGCAAGATCAGCCTGCCCGGCCGCGACGAGCCCGAGGAGGACGACGAGCCCGAGGACACCGGCGGCGGCAGCCTGTTCGGTCTTCGGAATCGCCTCAAGGAGAGCGTGAGCCGCAGGGTCAAGAAGGTCGCCGGCGCTGGCCGCACCGTCCTTGACGGCCTCGGGGTCAACGTCGAGGAGCGCCTCCGCAACACCGCCCGCGAGTTCAGCGAGTCCGCCTCGACCACCATGCGCACGACCCTGGCCGAGCGCCTCAAGAGCGAGACGGGCCGCAAGATCGTCGCCAGCATGCGGGTCCAGCTCTTCCAACGCCTCCTGACGACCACCTTCGCAGCCCTCGGCAGCGACGCCGCAGGGCTCGACCGCGACGGCATCGCCCAGGCCTTCGCCGAGATGGCCGGCCACAACGCCACCCGCGCCGTCTTCCGCGAGGCCATACTCGCCGAGGTGCAGGCCTGGCTCTCGGTAGACGGTCCACGCACGCTCGCCGAGCTCTTCGAGGAGGCCGGCCTGTTGGCCGAGGTCCGCAAGGTCGCGCTCGCCCGTGGCGATGCGATGAGCCGCCGATTCTTCGCCAGCGAGGCCTTCGGCGCGTGGCTCGCCGAGGTGCTGGAGGACGGCGAGGGGTAGGGGCGGCACGGGCGCGGCGCCTCTCTCTCACGAGGAGAGGATGGCGCGCGCTTCCTCCTGCGAGGTTGCGGTGAGGAGGCGCTGGAAGGCCGCTTCGAGCGCGGCCGCGGTGCGCATTCCATCGACGAGCGGCTCCCACGATGGCGACTCGCCGAACCGTGCCCGAAGGTAGCTGAGGACGACGTTGCCGACGGCATTTCGGGCAGCATCTCGAGCTTCGGCGGCCAGCGCCTCCGTCCTGGCGCGGACCTCTTCGGAGCGGAGCTGAGCGGCCTCAAGCTCAGCCTCACGTTCCGCGAACTGTCGCTCTCGCTCGGCCTCGGCTTCGAGGCGTTTGCGCTCTCGCTCGGCCTCGGCTTCGAGGCGTTTGCGCTCTCGCTCGGCCTCGGCTTCGAGGCGTTTGCGCTCTCGCTCGGCCTCGGCTTCGAGGCGTTTGCGCTCTCGCTCGGCCTCGGCCTCACGGCGCTGGAGCTCGGCTGCTGCCTCGGCTTCGCGCCGCTCGCGCTCGACCCGGGCGATGGTCCTGCGGTCGAGCTCGGCACGTAGCTCGGAGAGCGCGGCGAGTTGGGCCGCCCAAGAAAAATAAGTCGTCGCTTGGGTCTTAACCATCGTTACATGAACAAAAATACAGATGTAGGCAGCGCCTTGCCGTTCAGGTTCCGAAGCGACGGTCGAGGCCGTCTCTTGTA
>Ga0100377_1000994_pt1 | contig 24495 bp, 19 predicted proteins | sample CryGeymeta201501_FD_83664 | JGI IMG/M metagenome (GOLD analysis project Ga0100377, IMG submission 83664) | Groundwater microbial communities from Crystal Geyser aquifers in Utah, USA - Crystal Geyser metaG 2015-01 | ecosystem: Environmental > Aquatic > Deep subsurface > Groundwater | place: USA...
CCGCCCGCCCCACCGCGGACGCGGCGCGCGCCCTGGAGCCAACTGAGCGCCCGCGTGGCGATCATCCGGGGCCTCGCCCGCCCACCGGTCCTTTCGGCTGGCTAATGGCCGACAGGCTCCTAGTAGCGGAGGCCCCAGGTCCCGGAGCACATACGACATCGGGTTTCGATCCTACTCGGTAGGGACTTGGGGCCGCAGGTACGAGTCCGCGCGACCGGGCCCCTCACGCGCCGCGCCTACTCCCCGATGGACAGCAGCTCGACCAGGGGGCCCGCGGGGTTGGTGTCGGCCCGCAGGTCGATGCGCCCCTCGATGGACCAGGACACCGCCTCGCTGGCCTCCTCCTCCTCGAAGCCCGTGGCCAGCGCGTCGCCGTAGACCGCGTCGCCCAGCACTGGCAGCAGGGCCTGGCGCACGGTCCACTGGTGGGGCCCCGCCGGCACCAGCCGCGTGTGCTGCGGCAGGCGAGCCCGGTGGTCGAAGGCGACCGGGCCCAGCTCGTCGAGGAAGGGCTGCACGGCCAGGGCGAGGGCATCGGGCGTCCAGGGCCCGTCCTCCTCCTCCTGGCGCACGCAGGCCGCGGCCTCCTCCCAGTCCTGGGTGGCCAGGGCCCGCACCAGGGCGTGCAGCTCGGCCCGCACCCGCGCCGCGAAGACCCGGGGGTCCTTCGAGATGTCTACGACCAGGGGCGCGTCCTGGGCCGCGGGGGCGTCGGTGCCGGCCAGCAGGGTCTCCCACTCGGTGACCAGGCTGCTGTCGACCCGCCCCAGCAGCGCGCGCAGGTAGGCCAACACGTCCAGGACGGCGTCGGTCCGCAGGGACTCGGGCACGTTCTGCACCAGGGCCTTGTAGGCCTCGGTCAGGTAGCGCAGCAGCACGCCCTCGCTGCGCTCGACGCCCAGCTCGCAGACGTAGTCGGCGAAGGCGCGGTAGCCCTCGACCATGTCCCGGGCGACGGACTTCGGCCGGATCGACTCCCCGCTGACCCAGGGGTGGCGGTCGTCGTAGGCGTTGAAGAATGCGTAGATCTCCTCGGCGTGGGGCTTGGGCCAGGTGATCTCCTCCAGGGCCTCCATGCGCTCTTCGTAGGGCACGCCCTGGGCCTTGAGCTCGGCCACCAGGTGGCCCCGCTCGCGGTCTGCCTGGCGCAGCAGCACCGGGCGGGGGTTCTCGAGGATGGCTTCGATCCAGGTGAGCAGGTCGAGGTGGAAGGTCTCCGAGTCCGGGTCGAGCTGACCGATGGCCTCGACCAGAAAGAGCGACAGGCTGTGGTGCAGGCTGAAGTCGTGCTGCAAGGCCGGGTCCAGGCGCAGGCGGCCCTCGGTCTCACGGCACAGGCCGGCGTCCAGCAGGCCCTGGAGCAGCTCCTCGACCTCGCGGGCCAGCCGCTGCTGATCGGCCTCGGTCGCGTGGCTCTGGGCGATGAGGCCCAGCAGGTCGTCCACCCCCCGGCGGGCGTCGCCCGAGCGCTCCTCGGCGTGCTGCATCATGGTCAGCAGGCGGCCGTGGTCGACGGCGAAGCGGCTCTCCAGCGGCTCGGGTGGCTGCTGCACCAGGGCGTTGAAGGTGTCCTCGTCCCAGTGCTTGTAGCCCTTGGCCGGGGGCTGGGCCTTGCGGATCTTGCGGCGCTTCTTGGCGTCGGTGACCCGGGCGTCGACCATCGCGTTCTCGATGACGTGGGCTGGCGCCTGGGCCACGACGTAGCCACGGTCGTCGTAGCCGGCCCGCCCGGCCCGCCCGGCGATCTGCTTGAAGTCGCGACGGCGCAGCAGCTCCACCTTCTCGCCGTCGAACTTGCAGAGCTGGGTGAAGAGCACGGTCCGGATGGGCACGTTGATGCCGACCCCGAGCGTGTCCGTGCCGCAGATCACCTTGAGCATGCCCTGCTGGGCCAGCTTCTCGACCAGCAGGCGGTAGCGGGGCAGCAGGCCGGCGTGGTGCAGGCCGATGCCGTGCTGCACGTAGCGCTGGATGTGCTTTCCGAAGGGGCTGTCGAAGCGGAAGCCCTTGATCGCCTTGGCGATGGCCTGCTTCTCTTCTTTGCTGCAGTAGTTGACGCTGGTCAGGGCCTGGGCCTGCTCGGCCGCGTCGCGCTGGGTGAAGTGCACGACGTACAGGGGCGCCTTGTCGCCGCGCACCAGGTTGTCGATGGCCTCGTGGACGGGCCGGCGACTGTACAGGTACTCCAGGGGTACCGGGCGGTGGGCGCTGTCCACCAGGGCGACCGCGCGCCCGCTGCGGGCCGCCAGGTCGTCGCGGATCCGCTCGGTGTCGCCCAGCGTCGCCGACATCAGCAGGAGCTGCGCCTGGGGCAGGGTCAGCAGCGGGACCTGCCAGGCCATGCCCCGGTCACGGTCGGCGTAGTAGTGGAACTCGTCCATCACCACGCTGTCGACCTTGGCCTCGTGCCCCTCGCGCAGGGCCAGGTTGGCCAGGATCTCGGCCGTGCAGCAGATGATGGGCGCGTCGCGGTTGATGGCCCCGTCGCCGGTCATCATGCCGACGTGCTCCGCCCCGAAGACCCGGCACAGGGCGAAGAACTTCTCGCTCACCAGGGCCTTGATCGGGGCGGTGTACCAGCTGCGTCCCAGCTCGGCGAAGGTCTTGAAGTGCAAGCCCAGGGCGACCAGCGACTTGCCCGAGCCGGTGGGCGTGTCCAGCACCACGTGGCTGCCGGCGAAGAGCTCCAGCAGCGCCTCCTCCTGGTGGGGGTAGGGGGCCAGACCCTGGTCGGCGACCCAGCCCAGGAAGGCGTCGAGCGCGTCCTCGGGAGAGGCGAAGCCGTGGTCGGGGATGCGGGCGTCCAGGCGCAGGCTGGGGTCGGTGCTCATGGGCGCCTGATAACGGGGTGGGCGAGGCAGAGGGGCCGCGCTGGGCTAGTACCTGCGGCCCGAAGTCGCTACCGAGGATCATTCGTTCGGCGTGTGATGTCTGCACCGGGACCTCGGGCCTTCGGTACCAGCGCCTTTCTTGGAGGGGGGCTCGCGCCCCCCTTGCTCGCCCAGGGGCGAGCACCCCCGCGGCGGACGCTACGCGTCCGCAGTACCCGCGACCGACAGCAGCATCACATTCGGTAGAAACTACCGGTCGCGCGTACTCGACGCCGCGAGGACACGAGCCCGGAGACCCGCGTGATCGAGACCCGCATTGAGGCCGTGACGGCCGATGGCGCCGCCCCCGCCCTGCTGTTGCGGCCCGAGGGTGAGGGGCCCTGGCCCATGGTGGTCCTCTTCCACGACGCGGGCGGGCCGCGCGCGGCCATGACCACCCTCGCGGCACCCCTCGTCGCCGCGGGCTTCGCCGTGCTGGAGCCCGACCTGCTGTGGCGGTCGCGCCCCTTCGCCCCCTTCGATTGGCAGACCGTGTTCACGGACCCTGAAGAGCGGCAGCGCCTCTTGGCCCTGCTGGGCACCGTGCGCGCCGAGCCGGTCATGGCCGAGCTGCTGGCCCAGATCGCGGCCATCCCCGCAGACGCCCACGTCCGCACCGACCGCTTCGGCTGCTATGGCTTCTGCCTGGGCGGGCGCATGTCCTTCCTCGCCGCGACGGCCCTGCCCGAGCGCGTCGTCGCCGCGGCCAGCATCCACGGCGGCGGCCTGGTGAGCCCGGCGCCCGACAGCCCGCACCGGGGTGCCGACCGCATCCAGGCGCGCCTGTACCTGGCAGTGGCCGACCAGGACCGCGGCTGCACGCCGGAGCAGCAGCGGGACCTGGCCCAGGCCCTCGACGCCGCGGGCGTCGACTACGAGCTGGAGCTGTACCCCGGCGCCCTGCATGGCTTCGCGGTGGAGGACTTCCCGGTCCACGACGCGGCCGCGACCCGGCGCCAGCAGGAGCGCAGCCTAGCGCTGTTCGAGGCCACCCTGCGCTGAGCGCCGCCTCGCCCCGAAGGCGGGCCAGGCCAGCAGCCACAGGGCCCCCCAGGCCCAGGGCGTCAGCAGGTCGTGGAAGGCCAGCTCGCGGAGCTTGTCGGGCCACAGCAGGTACAAGGCGGGCAGTGCCCCGAGCAGCGGGTGCACGCGCGTCAGCAGGGCCGCCAGGCCGAAGGGCAGGGCCAGCAGGGGATCGACCCACAGGGTCAGCCCTGCCAGGACGCTGGCGGCCAGCGGACCCGAGCCCCGCCCTCCCAGGCGCTTGCGCACCAGGGCCCAGGCCGCCCAGCCCAGCAGCAGGCCCGGTGCGGCGCCTGCCCACCAGCCCGTCGTGCCTACGCCCATGACCGCGCGGGCCGTGGTCTCGGCCTCGGTCGGGGCCAGAAGGCCCGCCAGGGTCGCCCCCGCCAGGACCAGCGCCGCCACGGTCGTGGCCGCCAGGCAGCGCCACAGGCTCTGGGCCAGGCCCTTCAGGGCGCCCAGGATCGGCCGCCCCTCACATGGGCGGAGCAGGTCGTGGGCCCCGGACAGAAGGCCCAGGCCCAGCACCGTCCAGGTGAGCCAGGCGGGGACCACGATCCGGCCCACCGTGGCCGCCGCGTCGGGTCGGCCGACGGGCAGGGGGGCGGTGGCCAGCGCCCCCAGCGCCCCCAGCAGCTCCACCTCGGCCTGCCGGTCCACGCCGCGATCCGTCGGCTGGTGGTAGCGGGCGTAGACCCCGCCGTCGCCGCGCCCCAGCAGCTGCATGGAGCGGGCGCCGCGGTCGGCAAAGGGCCGGTGGTCGCTGCGCTCCATGTGGGGCAGCGCGTGGCTCACGACTCGGTAGGCCAGGGGACTGTCCACGTCCGCCGTGCGCAGCAGCCAGCGCAGATCGTCGGTGCCCCAGGCCGGCCCCAGGCCGGTGACCGACAAGCGACCCTGGCCCGTCAGGTCCAGGGCCACCACCAGCGCGGGCAGGGGCGCTGGCCAGGCCCGGGCCATGCCCTCGCTGCCCCGCAGGCCCGTCTCCTCGGCGGTGGGGAAGCCCAGGCACAGGTCCTGGCTCTGCGTCGTGCGCGCCAACTCCAGCAGGGCCGCCACCCCGGCGGCGTTGTCGACCGCGCCGGGCGCCTCCGGCACGCTGTCGATGTGGGCCAGGAACAGGCGCTCGCCGGCCCCGCGGCAGGCCAGCACGCAGCGGCTGCAGCCCTCGCGCCGCGGCTCCCACCCGGCCTGGGCCAGCCGCCTGGCTACGCCCTCGGCCGCGGCCGCCTCCTCGTCGCTGCCGGCCGGCCGGGGGCCGATCTCCTCGACCAGCCAGCGCACGTCGGCCATGGCGCGATCGGCGTCCGCCTCCTGGGCCGGGGAGGCCTGGGCCGGGGAGGGGAGCAGGGCGAGGATCAGCAGCATGGAGGTCCCCGAACCCTACTCGCCCCCGCCCAGCGCTGCCGCCACGTGGGCCATGGCCAGTACCGTCCGGGTGGCCTCGCCGGTCTCCTCGAAGTCCACCCCGGTGCCCTGCAGCACCTGCTGTGCCTGGGTGGGCGTCAGGCCGGCGATGAGCGCGGTGATGTCGTAGTCCTTGGCCGTCTCCACGTCGTAGCCCGGGTCCTGCATGTCCCGCACGGGGAAGGCGTCGACCAGGGTGTGCTCCAGCTTGCGCCCGTGGTGGGCCGACTCCTTGGTGATCGTCGCGACCAGGGAGTCGACGCCCGACACCTTCGGCAGCGTGGCCGGCCCCTGGGACAGGGTGGCGGCCAAGGCCGTCGCGGTCAGGTCGGGTGCTGCGTTGGGGGTCGCGTTGGGGGTCGCGTTGGAGGTCGCGTTGGACTCTGTATAGGATCGCTGCAGGGTGACCGCGACGAAGTCCTCATAGATGAAGTGACGGTTGGCTTCCAGCTGGGTGCGCTCGGTGCTGATCTGGTCCTTGTGCGGCGATAGGACGTAGCCCAGGTACCAGCCGAAGCCGACGCCGGGGATGGCCTTGGCGTGGTAGGGCTGGCACAGATCCTGGGCGTAGTGGCTGGCCCAGGCCGCGAAGCGCAGCCCCCAGTAGGGGTGGCCGCTGTCGAAGGCGGCGCGTGACAGGCGCAGGAACAGGTCGATGCGTTCGGGGACCATCCCCTCCTCCAGGTCCGTGAAGGCCTTGGTCAGGAAGTTCTCGTGGTCGAACTGCATGTGGAAGGGGGCCTTGCTGCTCTCCCCCTGCGCCTTGCCATAAGGCTGGGTGCCGTAGCCGTACTGTTCGTAGCCCCACAGCTCGTGGTCGAAGCCCCAGTCGGGCTCGTCGACATAGGTCCGCAGCACCTCGCGGGCCGAGACCAGCTGGCCGGCGTGGACCACCCGGACGTCGGCCGCCTGCCCGGGCAGGGCGTGCAGGTAGGAGCTGGCGACCTCGGGCCGGGCCGAGAAGCCGGCGCTGCTCTGTCCGGGCGGGACCCGCAGGACCAGCGGGAAGTGGACCCCGGGGTTCAGGCGGGTGGCGGCCAGGAAGTCAGCCCGCGTCGGGCGCGGGGTCGGCAGCTCCTGGGGCAGGAAGCGCTCGCTGCCCTCTTCCTGGAGCCAGGCCTGGTGCTGGGCCACCGCCGTGGCCATGGCCAGGGGCGCGTCGGCCAGCAGATCCTCCAGCGGCTCGACGAGCACGGTCTGGTCGGCCCAGTCCACCGATGCGTGGTCCAGCGCCCGGTCCATGAGCAGGTAGTGCTGGCTCCAGGCGTGGGCGTCGGTCGAGGACAGCAGCAGGGCGGCGAGGGCGAGCACGGGACCTCCGAGGGCAGGCTCCGCTTATCTCCCGGGACGCGGCCGGGCGGCGCATTGTCCGCGCCCGGCGCGTGGATACGGCATGGTTGCTGATGTTGTGCCAGGAGCACACCGTGGCTGCCACCAACTCCCTGACTGCCGTCGCCCTGGACGGTCCCGTCGACCTGGCGCTGGTCCGCGACCGCCTGGGCTGGCGCGAGGTGCGGCGCTACGCCTACGGGCTGTCCTTGCAGGCCCCCGACGAGAGCCTGGTCTACCTCTTCGCCTTCGGCGCCTTCGTGCTGGTCAACCACGATGGCCTGGACGAGGCCCTGGGCCGGTCCATCGAGGCGGTCACGGGCCGCCGGATCCTGCGCCACACCGCCGACACCTGGTCCCTGGTCGTCGATCCCGAGGTTCGCGGCGCCCGCACGCGGGTCCGCTGGGACCGGGTCGTGCTGCCGGGCCTCTCCCCCGACCTGGTGGCGGTGACGGCCATGTTGCTGGGCCAGTCCGCGGCCCTGGAGCGCTTCGAGCAGGCCGCCGACGAGCTGGTCGAGGACTCGCTGGCCACGGCCACCCGCCTGGCCCGCACCGGCCGCACGCCCTGGGGCACCGGGCGGCTGGTCCGCACCGTCGGCCAGGTCAACCGGGACCGCCTGGCCATGGCGGCGCAGCTCTACATCCTGGACCGGCCCGAGGAGGCCTGGGACGACCCCCAGGTGGCGGCGCTCTACGGGGAGCTGCTCAGCAGCCTGGAGCTGCCCCAGCGCCAGCAGACCGTGCTCTCCAAGCTGGAGACCGTGGAGTCCAGCACCCAGATGGTCATCGACCTGTGGGGCGGACGGCAGAGCCACCGCCTGGAGTGGGCGATCACCCTGCTCATCGTCTTCGAGATCGTGTTGTCCCTGCTGCACTGGCGCTGAGGCGGCTGCGCTGAGGCGGCTGCGCTGAGGCGGCTGCGCTGAGGCGGCTGCGCTGAGGCGGCTGCGCTGAGGCGGCCGAACATCGATAGGTCATGCTCAGCGCTGGCCCACGAACACCGCTAGCCGCAGAAGGGCCCGTCGAACCAGAAGCCGTTGTTCTCCTCGCTGCACTCGTCGATGCTGCCGGTGCCGGTGCCGTCATCGTCCACACGCACCCACACCGCCTCGGCGCCCGCCAGGTCGGCCGAGTCCACGGTGAAGACCAGTCCCGCGCTGGTCCAGCCGCTGGCGATGGCCTCGTCCACGGTCTTGGTCGCGATGAGCTGGTTGTGGCCGTCGACCACGGCGTACAGGGCGATCTGCGCCCCGGGCTCGACCGCGTCCAGGGCCGTGTTGTCGGCCCGCACCGTGACGTAGACCCGCCCGCGGTCGCACTCGTCGGTGCAGACCTGCAGGACCTCGCTCTGGAGATCGACGCCCAGCGCGTCGCCCGTGGTGGCGATGGCCGAGTGCCAGGTGTTGCTGTCCCGGAAGCCCGGGGTCGCCGTGACCGGCACCGTCAGGTCGTCGTTGATGTTGGTGATGTCGTAGGCGTGCTGGTTCCAGACCTTGCGGGCGGTGGCCCAGGTGTTGGTCGCCTCGCCGAAGACCGACATGGCGTAGGACCAGCCGTTGTGACAGACCAGGATCTCGGCGTGGTCGTCGGCGTCCACGTCGGCGATGGTCGGGTAGTCGAACATCGTATTGCTGGCGTGGTCGCGACTGTAGAACTTGACGGCGCCAGTGGGGCCGTCGTACGCGACCATCTCGACCTCGTCGATGTAGACCACCTCGGGGATGCCGTCGCCCTCGAAGTCGAAGATGCTGGCCCCGGTGGCGCCGCTCTCGTCGGTGACCGGCGCCGTCCAGACCTCGTTGCCCAGGTGGTCCAGCACGACGAGCTGGTTGCCGCCGGCCGTCACGATCTCGGGGTAGCCGTCGCCGTCCAGGTCGGCGATGGCGGGCGTGGCCAGGATGTTGGCGGTCGGGATGGTGATCGGGCCCCACATCACCGTTCCGTCGGTGTCCACCGCCCGGATCGTGTTGTAGGTCATCGCGACGATCTCGCCCTCGGGGTCGTCGTCCAGGTTGGCGATGCCGATCATCGCGTCCTCCTGGCTCGGGTCGTACCAGATGTCGTTTCCGTCGGCGTCGTAGCGGGCATTGCCGACGATGACCTCGTCCTCGCCGTCGCCGTCCAGGTCGGTGACCGCGGGCACCGAGGACTCGGAGATCGTCATGCCGATGACGCTGGTCAGGCCGTAGCAGCCGCGGCCGTGCGCGCCGACGCCGCGGGTGCTGCCGTCGGCCGAGTTCAGGATCACCCGCCCGATGATGATCTCGGGGAGCCCGTCGTGGTCCATGTCGCGGATGACCGGGGCGCTGGCGTAGTCGAAGTCCAGGCCGACGAAGTGCTCGCTCTCCCACCGCTCCGAGCCGTCGGAGTTGTACAGGACCGCGGTGTAGTCGCCGTCGCCGTACAGGGAGTTGGCGTACTCGCGCACGATGACGATCTCGGCCTGGCCGTCGCCGTCGATGTCGGCCACGGCGGGAGGCGAGCCGTAGCCCATGTCGGCGTTGGTATCCTGCCAGACCAGGCCGCTGCCGTCGCCGTGCAGCACCGTCAGCTTGCCTTTGCCCCCGAAGAAGCTGGACAGGATGTTGACGATGACCTCGGGCATGCCGTCCTGGTCGATGTCGGCGACGATGGGCTGCGAGAGGCAGCCCTCGCCCGCGCCGTAGCTCCACTCGATGACGGGGCTGAAGCCGCCCTTGGGCTCGTGGGGGCAGGTGTCATCGACGCCCAGCTCCTGGGCCGGGAAGAGGGCCGGGTTGCAGGCCGCCGGCACCGTCGAGTCCCCGGTGTCGCTGCCGCCGCCGTCCCCGCCGTCGTTGCCGTTGCCGCTGGGGTTCAGCTTGTAGTCCGAGCAGGCCATGCCCAGGATGAGGGCGGGGATCAGGGACATCGAGGCCTCGAGGAGGGGCGCGGGGCAGAGGTGCGCCGAGGGAGAACCCGCGCGGCGAGGGCAGGCGGGCGAGGGCGAACCCTACACCGCCAGGGGCCCGCCCGCACGTCTGTCGAACAGGCTACCCAGGCAGGGTCTGCCACCGCGGAGCCTGGTCTTCCCCGTGAACTTCGTGCTTCCCGCACCGCCGCCCCGCAGCGAGGAGGAGCTCCTGCTCCGCGCCCGCCGCCTGGCCGGCCGTAAGCTGGGCGAGCTGGCCGCCGAGCGCCGCATGGTGGTCCCCGCCGATCTCCGCCGGGCCAAGGGCTGGGCAGGCATGATGTTGGAGCAGGCCCTGGGCGCCACGGCCGCCTCGCGGGCCGTGCCGGACTTCCCGGACCTGGGCATCGAGCTGAAGTCGATCCCTGTCGATCCGCGCGGCAGCCCCAAGGAGAGCACCTACGTCTGCACGGCACCCCTGGACGGGTCCATGCCGCGGACCTGGGCCGAGAGCTGGGCCTGCCGCAAGCTGCAGCGGGTGCTGTGGCTGCCCATCGTCACCGCGCCGGGCCAGGCGCCGGGCGAGCGCATCGTCGGCTCCGCCGTGTTGTGGACCCCCGACGCAGAGGAGGACGCGATCCTGTGCGCCGACTACGAGTCCCTCACCGAGCGCATCGACCTGGGCGAGGTCTGGGATCTCGACGCCCGCCACGGGGTGGCGCTCCAGCTCAGGCCCAAGGGCGCCCACGGCGAGGACTTCGTCTGGGCGCTCGACGCCGAGGGGCAGTGGGTCCAGACCAGCCCGCGAGGATTCTACCTGCGCGCCTCCTTCACCGGGCGGGTCCTGGCCCGCCGCCTGGCCCTGCCCCGCGGCTGAGGGGGCCTTCGTCATAAGATGGCCGTCATAGGATGGCGCGATGACACCCCTGCTCCTGATGCTGGCCTGCACTCCCGACAAGGGGGGGGACACCGCCCCCGGTGACGGGGGATCCGCGATCTGCGGCCTGCTGCCGGCCGGCGACGGAGAGGGCCGGGCCACGCCGGGGACCACGGCCACCGTCCAGGTCGACGCCGATCCCCAGGCCACCCTGGCCTGGCGGGCCGACGTCGGGACCATCACCGGCACCGAACCGGGCACTGCGGCCTGGGAGGTCCCTGGCGACCTCGCCATCCACACCGACGAGCTGCACCACCTGACCGTCACTGCCACCCGGGACGGCTGCCCGACCGAGCAGGTGGACCTGGCCATGAGCCTGGGCTTCGACGATCCCCAGCGGGTCGTCGTCCTCTACAACCCCACCGTCGACGGCTCCCTGGCCGTGGCCCAGGCCTACCAGGCCCTGCACGGCCTGGAGGACGGGCAGCTCTGCCCCATGTCCAGCGCCGAGACCGTCACCCTGCCCGGGGCGGAGCTGCCGGCCCTCGTCGACACGGTGCAGGCCTGCATCGACGCCGTGGGTCCCCAGGTTCACTACCTGGTGCCCGTCTGGGGCCTGCCCTACAAGGTCACCGATCGCATCGACGACCTGGGCGGCTCGGGGGCCAAGGCCACGGTGAGCCTGGACGCGCTGCTGGCGGCGGGGCCCGCCGGGACCACCGCCACGGCCGCTGACTGGAGCCCGGTCTGGCAGACCGGCGACAGCATGGCCGGCAGCTACGACCCCTACCTGCCCTTCGGCGAGCTGCGCCAGGACCTGGCGGAGCCCTTCTACCTGGTGGCCCGCATCGACGGCGTGGACAGCGCGGCCGCCATCGCCCTGCTGGAGCGCACCCGGCAGGCCATGGACCTCGCCGCCGCTGGCGCGCTGGCCGGCACGGTCTACGTCGACGCCCGCTTCGGGGACCCGCCGCCGGCCACCGACAGCTTCGGCTCCTACGAGTCGGGCGACTGGAACATGTGGGGCACCGCCACCCTCTTTCAGGAGCTGGGCTGGTACGACGTCGTCTTCGACACCAACGAGGCCGAGCTCGGCACCGACCCGGCGCCGCTGACGGCCCCCGACGCGCTGTACTACGCCGGCTGGTACAGCTACTACAACTACAACGACGTCTTCACCTGGGCGCCGGGGGCCATCGGCGGCCACCTGGACTCGTGCAGCGCCTGTGACATCCGGGCCGAGGGCACCTGGTCGGGCAGCGCCCTCGTGCGCGGGATCACCGCCACCTTCGGCGCCGTGAGCGAGCCCTACGTCGCCGGGATGCCGGAGTACGACCAGCTCTTCCGGTACCTGACCGAGGGGGCCAGCTTCGGCGAGGCCGCCTATGAGAGCACCCGCGTCGAGCTGTGGATGATGGTCTTCGTAGGCGACCCGCTGTATCGACCCTACGCTGGCTGAGCGCGCCCTCGGGCGGTGGCAGGAGGCATGAGGATGCGGAGTGCAGGCGCGGTGCTCGCCGTGATGGTCAGCCTGGTCCCGGTGGGCTGCGGGGGCGACGCAGGTCCCGTGGCGCTGCCGGTCACGGCCCAGGAGAAGCTGCCCCTGGTGCTGCCGCCCTCGGTGGTCGGTGGCTGGGTGGCCCTCAGCCGCCTGGACGAGCGCGAGGTGGTGGCCCCACGCTGTGACGGCTCGCTGCTGCGCCTGGACGTCGGCGCGCAGGGAGCCTTGCGCCTGACCGGGCCCGGGGTGCAGGCCCAGGCCCGGGCCACCGCGGTGGAGATCCGGCCCGACGCGGCCGTGGTCCTCGGCTTGGCCCAGGGCGGACGTCTGGTCCTGGAGGACCGCGACGAAGGGCGACTGTGGGCCCGCGGCGACCTGGCCGGCCTGGACGCCGGGGAGACCTTCGTGGCCGAGCAGGACGGCAGCATCGAGCGCGTGCTGCCGCCTGCCGCCGACTGCGGCGGGCACCTGGACCTGGCGCCGCTGAGGGACCTGGACGCGGTGTGGACCGCGGGCGCCGACCCCTGCCTGGCGCCGGGCCTGGCCTTGGACCTGGGCCGGCACCCGAGCTTCCGCCGGGCCGGGCTGGCCCTGTCCATCGTGGCGGTGGGCGGCGATCCGACCACCACCTGGCTCACCGTGAAGGCCGCCGACGGCGCCTTGCAGGGAGTGCGCCTGGACCGCCTGGACGCCGATCACCTGCGGGTGAGCCAGCGCCGGGAGGGGGGCATGAGCAGCGAGACCCTGGCCCGGGTCGAGGGTCGCTGCGGTCGGTAGCGCCGGCCCTGCTCAGGGCGCACAACGGCTGCTCAGACCTTGCACCACCGCAGCTTGAGCTGCACGTCGCTGCTCCAGTAGTGGTCGAAGGCCTTCACGCAGGTGCCCAGGTAGCGATCGTAGTCCTCGTAGACCTGATCGCCCCAGGTCGCGCGGATGTGGGCCTCGTTGCGCTTCAGGCCCTCCCACCACTCGTTGGTGGTGGTCCAGTAGCTGGAGCGCTGGGTCCGCAGCTCCTCGACCTCGAAGTAGGGCCGCACCGCCATGATCAGCTCCTCCAGCCGCGGGTTGCGGCCGCCGGGGAAGATGATGTCGGCGGTGAATGCCAGGTCTTCCAGGTCCTTGCGGCCCCGGGGCACCCGGTCGCTCAGGATGGCCTGGCAGGCGAAGACCCCGCCGGGCTTGAGCAGGGCGTGGGCCCGGCGGAAGTACTCCCGGTACAGGGCAACGGCGCGGCCCTGGCGGGCCTGGGCGGGCGAGCAGATGTGGTCGACCATCTCGATGCTGACGATGGCGTCGTACTGCCAGCCGGGCTCCCAGGTGTTGAAGTCCTGCAGCCATGCCTGGATCTGCGGCAGCTTCTTGTCGTCGATCCACTTGAGCTGCTCGGTGGACAGCGTCACGCCGTGGACATCCTTCACGCCCTTCTTGAGGACCAGGTACTCCAGGAAGGAGCCCCAGCCGCAGCCGATGTCCAGCACCCGCGAGTCGGGCCTGATCTCGGCGTAGTCGTGAAGGATCTCGGCCTTCTGCTCCTGGGCCTGCTCCAAGCTCTCGTCACCCGTGAGGTAGGTGGCCGAGGTGTAGTGCATGTTGCGGTCGAGCCACAGCTTGAAGAAGTCGTTGCTGACGCTGTAGCTGACCTCGATGTCCTCGTGCTTGGAGGTCATTTCGGCTCCATCGATGGGGGTCCGTCGAACGGGGGAGGGGAGAGGGCGGGGCCCCTATTCCATCACTGCCCCAGGCGCCGCAGCTTGTCGTACAGGGTCACACGACCGATGCCAAGGGCCCGCGCAGCCTCGGCCTTGTTGCCCCCGGCCGCCTGCAGGGCCTCCAGCAGCACCGCGCGCTCGAAGGCCTCCACGCGAGCCCGCAGGCTGCCCTCGGTCGGCCCCGCCGCGGCGCCGCCGCCCGCCTCGTCCAGCAGGTCCAGGTCCAGCTTCCCGCCGCTGGACAGCGCCACCATCATCTCCATGGCGTTCTCCAGCTCGCGCACATTGCCGGGCCAGGGCATCGACCGCAGGCGGGCCAGGGCCGGCTCGGACAGGCGCAGCGGGCCGGTGGCGAAGCGGTCGGCGTAGCGGTCGACGAAGTGCCGGGCGAGCAGGGGCACGTCCTCGGGGCGCTCGCGCAGGGGGGGGACGTGCAGGTGCACCACCTTCAGGCGGTAGTAGAGGTCCTCTCGGAAGGCGCCCTCGACGACCATCTGGGCCAGGTCCCGGTGGGTGGCGGCCAGGATCCGGACGTCCACCTTGACGGGGCGGTCCTCGCCCACGGGGCGGACCTCGCCGCTCTGGAGCACGCGCAGCAGGCGGGCCTGGACGTTGGGAGCCAGCTCGCCGACCTCGTCGAGGAGCAGGGTGCCGCCGTCGGCCTCCCGGAACAGGCCCGGCCGGGCGCGCACCGCGCCGGTGAAGGCGCCCCTGGCGTGACCGAAGAGCTCGGCCTCGGCCAGGTCGGGGGCAAGGCTGGCGCAGTTGAAGCGCACGAAGGGGCGCTCGGCGCGGCTGCTGGCCCGGACCACCGCCTCGGCCACCCGCTCCTTGCCGGTGCCGCTCTCGCCCGTGATGAGCACGGTCACGTCGCGCGGCCCCAGGCGCTGCACCAGGACGGCCAGCCGGCTCATGGCGGGCGAGGTGAAGACCATGCTCCGGGCCAGGTTCAGCTCGCCGCGCAGGCGCTCGTTGTCGTCCAGCAGGCGCACGGCCTCACAGGCCCGCTCCACCACGGCGAGCAGCTCGTCGATCTCGAAGGGCTTGCGGAAGTAGTCCCAGGCGCCGGCCTTCATGGCCTGGACCGCGGCCCGCTCGTCGCCGTAGGCGGTGATGAGCACCACCCTGGGGGGGGCGGGGCTGGCCATGACCCGCTCCAGCAGGCCCATGCCGTCCAGGCCGGGCATGCGCAGATCGGTGACGATGACGTGGATGGGCGGCTGCGCGTCGAGCACGGCCAGGGCCTGGTTCCCATCCTCGGCGGTCAGCACGTCCAGCCCGGCGTCCTCCAGGACGCTGGCCACGGTGAAGCGGACGCCGGCGTCGTCGTCGACCACCAACACGCGGGGGGTCATGCCTTGCTCCGGGGGGCGGAGGCAGGGGTCTCGGCTGCGATCTCGGCTGCGATCTCGACGGTCGGCCGGGGCAGGCGCACCCGGGCCACCGCGCCACCGCCCGGCCGATCCTCCAGGCTCAGCTCGCCGCCATGTTGGCGCACGATGCCCAGCGCGATGGTCAGGCCCAGGCCCCCGCCCTCGGGCCGGGTGCTCACCCCTGCCTCGAAGAGGCGGCCACTGAGCTGGGGCGGCAGGCCCGGCCCGCGGTCGGCGACCTCGATGATGGCCGCGGCCGGTTGGCCTTCGCCGGCGGCCTCCTCCTCGGACAGGCGCAGCTCGACCACGCTGCCCCGGGGGGCGACCGCCAGGGCGTTCTGCACCAGGTTCACCAGCACCTGCACGAGCTTGCGGGCGTCGCCCTGCAGCGGGCGGGTGTCGCCGGCCACCGACATGCCGACGCCCGCGGCGCGCGCCATGCCCTCGTGCAGATCGACCACCCGCAGGCACAGCTCCCGTGGCAGCACCGGGGCCAGGGCCAGGGGCGAGATCGGCCGGCTGAAGGTCAGGAAGCCCTCCAGGATCTCCTGCATGCGGCCCGCCTCGCCCTGGAGCACGTCCATGCGGCTACGAGCCCGCCCCTCGGGCAGGTCCCGGGCGACCAGGGCGCCCAGGCCCTTGATGCTGGCCAGGGGGTTCTTCAGCTCGTGGGCGATCTCGCCGCCCAGGGCCTCCAGCTCGCGGGACCAGGCGACCCAGGTCTGGAGCTGCTCCTGGTTGGCAGCCAGGGCCGCGGCGATCACCGCCTCGAAGCGCTGGCGCAGGAGCATGCCTACGGCGCCGCCCAGGGAGATCACGGCGATGATTACCGTGCCGGCCAGCAGGGCCTGGCCCGGGGGCAGGGGAGTGGCGGCGCGCAGCACGTGCAGCGGCAGGCCGGGCAGCAGGCCCAGGGCCTGGATCGTGGTCAGGACCAGGATCGTCAGGACCTGGAGCCCCAGGACGGCCAGGGTCGCGGGCCGGCGGCCCATGGACACGGCCACCACCAGGGCCATGGGCACCAGCAGGGGCAGCAGCGGGCTGAGCACGCCGCCGGTCGCCGTGATCATGACGAGCTGGAGCGTGGCCATGCCCAGCAGGTTGGCGGGGACCGAGAGCACGCCGATGCCCGATGCCCGCGCCCGCAGCTCGGTCAGGGCGGCGGCGGGGATGGCCAGCAGGGCGACCAGGCCGACCAGGCCACGTCGCCAGGGATCGGGGTCCAGCCAGGCGACCGTCACCGCCCCCACCACCAGCAGGGGCGACAGCATCAGGCGCACGCCCACCGCCTGGCGGAACAGGCGCGACAGCTCGCGCTCCACGATGCCCTGCACCGCGTCCGGCACCGTGCCCTGCCCGGTCTCCTGCCCGGTGCCCCGCGCGGTCTCCTGCCCGGTCTCCTGCCCGGTGTCCTGCGCGCTGCCCCGCGCCGAGTGCCGAGCCGTCTGCTGCGCGCGGCCCGGCGCAGAGGCGGAGACGGGGCCTGGCGGCGCCGCCGGCCGCGGATCGGGGGCGGGCGTGGGTGGCGGGACGACGAGCATGGGCTCGTCCCTATCCCCCCCGCCGCGCCGCCGGCTCACGGTCCTTCCCAGCTCCGGCCGTGGGCGACGGCCAAATCGGAGCGGGCCGCAGCCAGCTGCGCGTGCACGCCGGCCAGGCCGAGGTCGGCCTCGATGTGGCGCTGCTGGGCGTCGATGAGATCGAGGCTGTTGAGCAGGCCGGCGTCATACAGGCGGGTGGCGGTAGCCTCGGCCTCGGCGGCGGTCTTGGAGCCTTCCTGGGCAAGGGCCAGCAGCTCGCGGGCAGCCTGCAGGCTGCGCTCGGCATCGCGGGCGTCGCGGTCCAGGTTCAGGCGGGCCTGCTGCTCCTGGGCCTCTGCCTGGACGCGCTGGGCCCTGGCTTTGTCCAGCAGGCCATAGCGAGCGCCGCCGTCGAATAGCACCCAGGTCAGGTTCAGGCTCAGCTTCCAGCCGTCCTTCTTGCCGGTGACGTACTGCACGTCCGAGCCGAAGACCGTGGCGGAGCCGGAGAGAGTGGGGGCCTGGCGCCACCAGGCGCTGGCGACCTGGCGCTGCGTTGCCTGCCACGCGGCGTGGGCGGCCACCAGGTCGGGGTGGTCGTCGGGCACGCCCTCCTCGGGGGCCGGATCGGCGTCGAGCGCCGGGAGCTTCACGTCGACGGGACCCTGGATTCCCAGCAGGGCGCCGATCGCACCCCGGGCCTTGTCCAGGTCGGCGACGGCAGAGACCTGGTCACTCTTGCGACGCGCCAGCTCGACCTGGGCCTGCAGCACGTCCAGCTGGGTGCCGATCCCAGCGTCCAGGCGGCGCCGGGTGCTGGCCTCGTGGGCCTTGGCGGTGGTCACGCCCCGCGCGGTGACGTCGACCTTCTCCTGGGCCGCCTGGGCCAGCCAGCAGGCCTTGACCAGCCCGCTCTCGGCCTGCAGGCGTCGGCTCTCGGCCGTGGCCTCGACGGCGTCGCGGCCGGCCTTGGCCGCCCCGACATCGGCCCAGGCCTGGGGCTGGATCAGCGGCACCTGCAGGCTGGCGCCCGCGGTGAACTGGTCCTGCGGCTGCATGATGAAGTCTGGCGGCAGCAGGCTGGGATCCAGGGTGATCTGGGCGGGCAGCGAGTCGGCGATGTTCTGCAGGATGGTGCCGATTGAGATGACGGCCTGGTCGCTGTTGCGGGTGTAGCCGCCCTGGGCGGCCAGCACGGGCAGGGTGGCGGCCGTGGCCAGCTTCACCGTGGCCTGGGCCTCGGCCACGCGCCCTGCAAGGATGGCCATGGTGGGCGACTCCTCGCGAAACCGCGTCACGGCCTGGTCGAGATCCAGGGTAGCCACGGGCGGCGTGGGGGCCTCGGCCTGGGCTGCGGTGGGGGCCGCCAGGCCGACGCAGAGCGCGAGCAGGACGGAGGGGGCGAGGCGGACGCGGGACATCGGGTCTCCCGGAGCAGGGGCGCGGTTGCCCGCTCGCGCAGCAAGAGCGGTGCCAGCTCCCCAGGAGCGCCGCTGAGGCCGTTGTTGCGGGGCGGTCGCAGGCCGTCGGGGGCCTGGGTGTACGGGCAGGCGAACGGCGGGGTGTACGGGATCCGGAACACTCCCGCCCACGGGCGGCCCCCGGATGGGCGCGGCAGGGCCACCTGTGGGCGCCGTTGCCGCGCTGAGCAGGCTGGCACGCTTCCTGCTGCGCGAGGGCGACAACCGGAGCGGGCCCGCTGGCCGTGTCTCCTGGACGGAGGACTCGATGAATCGCAGGATCGTCGCCATCGGGGTTGTGCTTGTCGTGATCTTCGGCATGCTGGGCCTGAAGATCTGGCAACAGCACGCCGCGCTCAACGGGCCCGCAGGTGGTTCGGGCACCATCGAGGGCACCACGGTGCGCGTGTCCTCTCGCGTCGGGGGCCGCATCGAGGAGATCCCGGTGCGCGAGGGACAGCAGGTAGCCAAGGGCGACCTGGTCGTGCGGCTGGACTGTGTGGAGCCCGAGGCCGCCTTGGCCGAGGCCGAAGCGAAGCTCGCCGCCGGTCGCCAGCAGGCCGCTGCCGCGGATGGTGCGGCCGGTGCCGCGAAGGCTGCCGCCGGGGCCGCCGGGGCCGTGGCCAAGGCTGCCCAGGCCCAAGCTGATGCCGCCGCCACCCAGGGGGGCGCCGCGGCTCGCCAGGCCGGCCGCCTGGACGCCGTGGTCGATGACATCAGCGCGGCCCAGCGCGACCAGGCCCGGTCGGCCGCCGAGGGGGCCCAGGCCAAGGCCGCAGCCGCCATGGCCCAGCGCGCCGCCGGCAGCGCCCAGGCTCGGGCCGCCACCGAGCAGGCCGGCGCCGCCCAGTCCCAGGCCGAGGCCGCGCACCTGCAGGTCGATGCCGGCGAGGCCGCCCTGGAGCGCGCGAAGCTGGCCGTGTCGGAGTGCAAGGTGGTGGCACCGCGGGCCGGCACCCTGCAGCTGCTGCCCTTTGAGGAGGGCGAGCTGGTCCCGCCCGGCGCCAACCTGGCCACCATCGTCGATACCTCGACGGCGACCGCCGCCTTCTACCTGCCCAACGCCGACCTGGCCGCCGCTCGCCCCGGTGGCGCGGCCGAGGTCCGGGCCGACGCCTGGCTTGATCGCGTCTTCCAGGGCAAGGTGGCCACCGTCGCCAGCGAGGCCGAGTTCACGCCACGCAACATCCAGACCCGGACCGACCGTGACCGGCTGGTCTACCGGGTGGAGGTCGACATCGACAACCCCGACGGAGACCTGCGCCCCGGCATGCCCGTCGAGGTCCGGCTGGTGGGAACGCCGTGAGCACGGACCCGGCCAGCACGGCGATCGGCGAGCCCGCCGTGTCCGTGGTGGGCCTGCACCGGCACTTCGGCGCGGTGCATGCCCTGCGCGGCATCGATCTGGAGGTCCGCCCCGGCGAGATCTACGGCCTGGTGGGCCCCGATGGCGCGGGCAAGACCACCGCCATCCGGACCATGGCGGGGCTGCTGGACCCCGATCAGGGACAGGTGCGGGTCTTCGGCATGGCACCCGACGACGTGGCGGTGCGCGAGTTCGTGGGCCTGATGCCCCAGCGCTACAGCCTGTACGGCGACCTGTCGGTGGGCGAGAACCTGGACTTCTTCCGCCAGCTGTTCTGCCTGTCCAAGGCCCACGCCGCCGAGCGCATCGCCCGGCTGCTGGAGCTGACCCGGCTGTCGCCCTTCGTAGACCGCCGGGCCGACGACCTTTCGGGCGGCATGTACAAGAAGCTGGCCCTGGCCTGCGCCCTGCTCCACGAGCCGCGCCTGCTGCTGCTGGATGAGCCGACCAACGGTGTCGATCCCGTCAGCCGCCGCGAGCTGTGGGAGCTGCTGGGCGAGTTTGTCGGCCAGGGCATGGCCGTGCTGGTCAGCACTCCCTACATGGACGAAGCCGAGCGCTGCCACCGCGTAGGGCTGCTGCACGACGGCATCATGGTGGCCGAGGGCCAGCCGGGCCGCCTGGTCCGCGAGCTGGACCACCCCGTCTTCGTCGTCGAAGGCGGCGACCGCGCGGCGGTCCAGGCCCTGGTCGAGGGCGCACCCGAGGTCCGCGCTGCCTCTCCGGCCGGCGCTCGCCTGCGCGTCGTCGTCATCCCTGGCCGCACCGAGGCCCTGGTGGTCCGTCTGTCCCCCCTGGGGGCCCACCTGGTGCCGGCCCGGGCCGACTACGAGGACGTCTTCCTGGCCCGCATCGGCGCGGATCATGATGGCACGGTGGCCGCATGAGCCTCCCCTCGCACGAGCACGTCGTCGAGGTCAAGGACCTCACCCGGCGCTTCGGTGACTTCACGGCCGTCGATCGCGTCAGCTTCCACGTCGAGCACGGCGAGATCTTCGGCTACCTCGGTGCCAACGGCGCCGGCAAGTCGACGACGATCCGCATGCTCTGCGGCCTGCTGGCGCCCACCGAGGGCGACGCCGTCGTCGCCGGTGCTCGCATCTCGCGCCGCCCGGAGAAGGTCAAGCGCAACATCGGGTACATGTCCCAGAAGTTCTCGCTGTACCCCGAGCTGCGGGTGCGGGACAACCTGGAGTTCTTCGGCGGCGCCTACGGCTTGTGGGGTCGCGAGCTCGACATGCGCATCGACGAGGTGCTGGGCCTGGTGGACCTGCGGGGCCACGAGGGCGACCGCACCCAGGAGCTGCCCGGCGGCATTCGCCAGCGGGTCGCACTGGCCAGCGCCATCCTGCATCGTCCCGGCATCGTCTTCCTGGACGAGCCGACGGCCGGCGTGGACCCGGTGGCCCGGCGGCGCTTCTGGTCGCTCATCCGCGCGCTGGCGTCGTCAGGCACGACCATCTTCGTCACCACTCACTACATGGACGAGGCCGAGTACTGCGGCCGGGTCGGACTGATGGTGGCCGGTCGTCTGCCGGCGCTGGACACGCCCGATGGCTTGAAGGCGACCTTTGCGCCGGGGCGGCTGTGGATGATCCGCGGCAGCGGGCTGGCGGGCACCGACGCCGTGGCCCGCTTGCGGGCCCTGCCGGGCTGCCTGGACGTGCAGACCCAGGGCGCCGGTCTGCGCCTGCGGGTGGCGATGGACTCGCCGGTGGACGAAGCGGCCATCGCCGCCGCGCTGCCGGGTCCGGTGGAGGTGGAGGACACCGTCGCCTCCCTGGAGGACGTCTTCCTGGCGGTGGTCGACGCTGACGCCCAGAAGGCCGGTACCGCCCGGGCCTTCGATGGAGGTGCGGCATGAGCGAGGTGCACACGCCCGGGGGAGCCCCCGCCGCAGGCCCCCCGGCAGGACACCCGGCAGGACACCCGGCAGGACACCCGGCGCGCAGCCGCTCGGATCGCACCCGCCGCTTCTTCATCCGGGTCGGGGCCCTGGCCGCCAAGGAAGCGCTGCACATTCGGCGCGACCCGCGCACCCTGTACCTGGGCCTGATCCTCCCGCTGGTGATGCTGCTGCTGTTCGGCTTCGGGATCAGCTTCGAGATCGACCACATCCCGCTGGCGGTCAGCGACCAGGATCACACGCCAGAGAGTCGGGCCCTGGTCGATGACTTCGTGGCCGCCAACGAGTTCGAGCTGGTCGGCAACGTGCCCGATGCGGACGCCGCGACCGAGGTGCTGGCGGCGGGCCGCTCCAGCGCTGTGCTGACCATCCCGCAGGGCTACGCCGAGTCGCTGTCCCGGGGCGAGACCGCCACGGTGGGCCTGCTGCTCGACGCGGTCGATGTCTCCTCCACCCAGCAGTCCTTGGCCCGGGCCGACGTCATGGCCCAGGTGGCCACGGGCCGGGTCGCCGCCGCCTCGGGCCTGATGCCGGCCGGCGGCGCCAACCTTCCCCTGTCGGCTCGCACCTGGACCCGGTTCAACCCGGCGGGACGGTCGTCCCTGTACCTGGTGCCCGGCGTGACGGCCTACGTGCTGGCCCTGGTGGCCGTGCTGCTCACCTCGCTGGCGGTGGCCCGGGAGTGGGAGCGGGGCTCGATGGAGCAGCTGTTCGCCACGCCGGTCGGTCGCCTGGAGATCGTCATCGGCAAGCTGCTGCCCTACCTGGGCATGGGGGCGGTCCAGGTGCTGCTGGTGCTGACCGCTGGGGCCTGGGTCTTCGGCCTGCCCTTCCGCGGCAGCCTGCCGGTCCTGGCGCTGGCCAGCGTGCTGTTCATGCTGGGCATGCTGGGCCAGGGCCTGCTCATCTCCGTCATCACCCGCAACCAGATGGTCGCGACCCAGGCCTCGATGCTCTCCGCCATGCTGCCCAGCATGTTGCTGTCGGGCTTCATGTTTCCCATCCAGAACATGCCCTTGCCACTGCGCGTCTTCTCGCACATCGTGCCGGCCCGCTACTACATCGCGGTCCTGCGCGGGGTGCTGCTGCGCGGCAACGGGGTCTCGGAGCTGTGGCCTGAGCTGCTGCCCCTAGCACTGTTCGCCGGCCTGATGATCGCCGTCTCCACCGCTCGCTTCCAGCGGAAGCTCGCATGACCACGCCGCCAACCTCGCCGCCGGCCTCGCCGACTCCCTCGGGCAGGCCGCTCTCTCCCCTGGAGCGGGCCATGCGCCGCTGGCTCGTCCAGCTGGGCGCGGTCTTCGTCAAGGAGGTCCGCCAGACCGTTCAGGACAAGCGGCTGGTCGGCCTGTTGACCGTGGCGCCCTTCGTGCAGCTGCTGCTGTTCGGCTTCGCCATCGACCTGGGCGTCGACCAGGTCCCGACCGTGGTCGTCGACATGGATGCCTCGGCGGAGTCCCGGTCCACCGTCGACGCCATGCTTGCGGACGGCACGCTGGCGTCGGTCGACCACGTCGACAGCGTGGGTGCAGCCGAGGCTCAGCTGGAGGACGGGCGAGCCGCGGTGGCCCTGGTCGTGCCGCAGGACTTCGCCCGCGACCTGTCGCGTGGCACGCCCACCCAGGTCCAGGTCATCCTGGACGGCACCGACCCGACCCGCAGCGGCGTCGCCAGCGGTGCGGCCTCCCGGTACCTGGGGGGGCGGGGCCTGGAGCTGGCCCGCCAGCAGCTGGACCGGGTGACGGGGGGACGCCTGAAGCTGCCGGCCGTCGAGATCCGCCCGCGCCTGCTGTTCAACCCCGAGCTGTCCAGCGCCGTGTTCATGGTGCCCGGTATCGCGGGCATGCTGCTGCTCATCATCACCACCTTGGTGACGGCCATGGGCCTGTCCCGCGAGGCCGAGGTGGGCACCCTGGAGCAGGTGCGGGTGACGCCGCTGCCTACGCCGCTGCTGATGCTGGGCAAGATCGGCCCCTACGTGATCGTGGGGCTGCTGGACGTGACCCTGGCGATCGCTGCTGGCGCCTGGGTCTTCGACATGCCCCTGCGCGGCAGCATGCTGCTGTTCTACGTGCTCACCGCGGCGTACCTGCTGAACACGGTCGGCCTGGGCCTGCTCATCTCGACCATGAGCAAGACGCAGCAGCAGGCCTTCATCGGCGCCTTCGTCGTGATCCTCCCGGCCATGCTGCTGTCGGGCACGATGACACCGATCCATGCCATGCCGGACTGGCTGCAGCCGATCACCCTGATCAACCCGCTGCGCTTCTACCTGGAGGGAGTGCGGGGGATCCTGCTCAAGGGCGCCACGCTGTCGGACATCTGGGTGCAGCTGGTGGTGCTGTTGGTCTACGGCGTGTTCATCCTGGGCGGCGCCAGCCTGCGCTTCCGCAAGACCGTGGCTTGACTCACCAGGGCAGGGGCATGGGCCCCAGCTCCCCGGGATCGGGGGCCGGCATCGGCTGCCCCCTGAGCACGAAGCGCTCGAAGAGCTCGCGGAAGTCGCGGTAGGCCTGGTCCACCCGGACCACCTCCTCGGCGGTGTGGGCCTGGGCCAGCTCCACCGTCAGGCCCTCCAGCAGCACGCGGAGCAGCACGGCCATGCGGTCCGGCGTGACAGCCAGGTGGTCCAGCTCGTCGGCGAAGACCAGCCGGATCGCGTCCTCGAGCAGGCCGGTGCTCTCGCTGTACAAGCGCGCCACCCGGGCGTTGAGCGGGCCGCCGTGGGTGGCCATGGCCAGGGTCTCGACGATGAAGGGGGCGCCGCCGCGCAGCTCCCGCACGGTGCGCCACATGGCGTCCAGGGCGTCCAGGGCCGCATCCAGGCCGCGATCGCCGCGGCCGGCCCGGTCGGCGAAGCGCCGGTGCAGCTCGCGGAAGGTGGCCCGCTGGGCCTCGATCAGCAAGTCTTCCTTGCTGGCGAAGTGGTAGTGCAGCAGGCCCTTGCTGACCCCGGCCTCGCGGGCCACGGCCCCCATGCTTGAGCCCTCGTAGCCGCTGCGGCCGAAGACGCGGGAGGCGGCGCGCAGGATGCGCTGGACGGAGAGGGTGCCGCGGCGGTTGGGCTCGGGGTCGGACACGGAGGCTCCAGGGGCGGGTCGACGGCCCTCACTGGCCGCGTGGCCAGTCTATCGGGCGCGGGCCGCACCTGCCGGCGCCGCGGCCTCGACCCTCGTTTCGGCCATCCGGCCGAAACGAGGGTCGAGGCGCTTTGTTGGCGGGGGGAGGATGCCTCCCCCCGCATGCGCTAGCGCCCCCCCTCCCCGCGCCTTATGGGCGCGC
>Ga0100377_1000999_pt1 | contig 24466 bp, 25 predicted proteins | sample CryGeymeta201501_FD_83664 | JGI IMG/M metagenome (GOLD analysis project Ga0100377, IMG submission 83664) | Groundwater microbial communities from Crystal Geyser aquifers in Utah, USA - Crystal Geyser metaG 2015-01 | ecosystem: Environmental > Aquatic > Deep subsurface > Groundwater | place: USA...
AACGCTAATAATGGTTAATTGACCTATTGCCATCATTAGCGTTTGGTCTCTATAATAACCCGAGCGAAAATCACCATCTTTGAATTGTTTGGCTAATGCCAATTGAGGCAACTCTTTACCATCACCAAAAATGCCAAACTTGGCTTTTCCTGTCAACACTTCTTTCCTTCCCAAATAAGAAGTTTCTCTACTCATATAAACTAATTTATAATCATTTAAAATAGTAGTTTTAAATTCTTCTTTTGAAATTTTGGTTACCAATGATGTTGCTGTTTCGTTACTCATACCCTGCTGTTTAATTTTTTTATAAAATAATGTAAAGATATACGTTGTATTTTTTTTCTTTTCAAAATACTAAGCCGTGCGAAGTTAATAATTTATCTTTTAAAATAGAGAGGACAAAAAAAAATAGTAACTTTATCACGTAAAATATATCTTTATGTATTTAAAAAGATACTTTATATTGATAGCTACCCTATTGTGCTTTTTACCGCTAAAAAGTCAATGGGTAAATGAGTCAATAATCACATTGTATATTGAAGATAATGCTGGTAGAAAAGACACCATAACTTATGGAATGAGCGATAGTGCAACGATAGATATTGATACCGCTTTTAATGAAGTAGATATTTTTGGAACACCTTATGACAGTCTTGACATTAGGATTATTCAACGAGACACCAATAATTATGAATGTATTGGTAATTACCTTAGCTCTTACAATACACAATTTTTTACTACCAACAGAGATTTAAAAATAGATATTCGAGACATCAATAACTTTTACTATGGATCGATAAGTTCTATCTTTGAATTAGCCTTACGTAATGTTGTTTTTCCAATTACCATTAAAGTAGATGAACAGGACTATATTAATTCAATGTTTTTCGGATGGAGTGTTTTTTATGCTCTTGATTCTAATTGCTCAGGTAATATGCATTATGATTTAACTAATCTTATCAATTCCTACAATAATGATTCATTAATACTATATGATTCCTCAATCACACATCTAATATTTCAATTTGACCACGAAGTAGGCATCAACGAGTTTAGTAAAACTACACCAAAATGGAAAATACAACCCAACCCTGCTAATGACAACATTACAATAGGAGGGTTAACAACCTATGATGGGAGGTTAGAAATCATTAATATTTTAGGAGAAATTGTTTTCACTCATGAAATTCATACTGTTGAAAATGCTACTGTTCCTATTCATCAATTAAAAAATGGAGTTTATTTCATTCGCTATTACGATAACGAAACAAAAACCTACTCTACTAATAAATTGATTAAAAATTAACTTCCCTCAAAATAGGCATCTTTTCAAATAAAATAGTCACGAATGCACGAATAAAACGCTTTAATATTCGTGCATTCGTGGCAACTAAACTGTTATCTAAGATGAATTTAAGGCAATGTTCTCTGTATTGAAAATTTAATTAGGAAAGATGTTTGATAAGAAGAAAAATGGTTTTTACATTTATCACTAATGAATAAATATAAAAAACTAATTTTGCACCACTATGAGTATAGCCAAAGAAATAGAAAAAAGGAGAACATTTGGGATTATCAGTCATCCCGATGCGGGGAAAACTACCTTAACGGAAAAGTTATTGTTATTTGGGGGTGCTATCCAAACAGCAGGAGCGGTTAAATCCAACAAAATTAAAAAAACAGCCACTTCCGATTTTATGGAAATTGAAAAACAACGGGGAATTTCTGTTGCTACCTCCGTAATGGCATTTAATTACAAGGATACTAAAATCAATATTTTAGATACACCCGGTCACAAAGACTTTGCTGAGGATACCTATAGAACGCTCACGGCAGTAGATAGCGTTATTTTGGTAATTGATTGTGCCAATGGGGTGGAAGCTCAAACCAAAAAATTAATGGAAGTGTGTCGGATGCGTAACACGCCTGTAATTGTGTTCATCAACAAAATGGACAGAGAAGGTCAAAATCCTTTTGATTTGTTGGATGAAATTGAATCTGTGTTAAAAATAAAAGTACGTCCGTTGAGTTGGCCTATTTCTATTGGAGCAACATTTAAAGGAGTTTATAATATCTATGAAAAAAGCCTGAATTTATATGATGGTAATAAAACAAAAATAGAACGTAACTTATTTTCTATAACCGATTTAAACGACCCATTATTGGATGAACAAATTGGCGAATATGCTCCAAAACTTCGTGAGGATGTAGAACTAATTGAAGGAGTGTATGATCAATTTGATAAAGAAAAATATAGAAACGGAGAATTAGCCCCTGTATTTTTTGGAAGTGCCTTAAATAATTTTGGTGTGCAGGAATTGTTAGATACTTTTATTGAAATTGCTCCTAGCCCAAAAGGGAGAGAGACCAACGTGCGTGTAGTGGAAGTGAATGAACCTGATTTCACAGGATTTATTTTTAAAATTCATGCTAATTTAGACCCCAAACACAGGGATAGAATTGCATTTTTACGCATTTGCTCTGGAAAATTTGAGCGGAATAAGTTTTATTATAATGTAGCCACTGATAAAAAACTTCGATTTAATAATCCTACAAGTTTCATGGCTCAGGACAAAAGTGTGATTGATGAAGCCTTCCCGGGTGATGTAATTGGTTTGTATGATGCTGGAAATTTTAAAATAGGAGATACGCTTACTGAAGGAGAAAAAATTGAATTTAAAGGAATTCCTAGTTTTTCTCCCGAAATTTTCAAAGAGTTAATTAATAAAGACCCTATGAAAACAAAACAGTTGGAGAAAGGCATTCAACAACTTACTGATGAGGGAGTTGCTCAATTATTTATTCAACAACCAGGAAACAGAAAAATTGTTGGAACAGTTGGCGAATTGCAGTTTGAAGTAATTCAACATCGTTTAAAACACGAATATGGTGCTTCGGCTGAATTTGAAGCAAAAAACCTACATAAAGCCTGTTGGATGACTTCTGATAATGAAGCAAAATTAGATGAATTTAAACTAAGAAAAAGTCAAAATGTAGCTGTTGATAAAGATGGGAATGATGTTTTTTTAGCTCAAACCGCATTTTTATTGCAGTCTGCTCAGAATGATTATCCCGAAATTATGTTTCATACTACTTCAGAATTTAAAAGAAGTTTAATTGAAAAATAAACCAGCAATAACTATCAGCAATAACCATGGAAGTAAAAACCAATAAAATACTCGTTCCTATAGATTTTTCAGAACAATCATTGATTGCCCTAAAACAATCCTACAATTTGGCAAAAATTTATGATGCTGAAATTGTGCTTATTTACGTTTTTGAAGAATTTAATCCCGTGATGAAAATGTTTTTTTTAGAAACAAAAGGATTAAAAGAAGCAGTTACAAAAAGCCTAAAAACACTTGCAGAAGACACAACAAGCGAAACAGGTATTACTGTTTCCATACACATATCAAAAGGCTCTGTGTATGCTAAAATTGTGAAAGCAGCAAAAAAAATGAAGGCCAAAATGATAGTGATGGGAACGCAAGGAGGCAACAGAAGTAAATTTATTGGTTCCAATGCACTTAGAGTTGTTAAAACTGCTCCTTGCCCAGTAATTACTATCAAAGGTAAAACTCATAAAAAAGGCTGTAACCGTATATTATTACCATTAGATTTAACTAAAGCAACTGCCGATAAGGTTAAAATATGTATTAAATTAGCAAAGTTATTTAATGCTGAAATTAATGTTGTTTCAATTATACTTAAAGATAAAAATGAAATACATACTAAATTAGAGCAACAAATTAATGAAGTGAAACAAAAAATAGAATCTGAAAATATTAATTGTAAATCGGAGTTAATTAAAATAGAAAAAGGAGAAACAACTTTGGTCGAAGCAGTTTTAGCTTATGCTCAAAAAACAGAATCTGATTTAATAGTGATTATGACACAACAAGAGAATAATTTTAAAGAATTATTTATAGGCTCAAAAGCACAAGCTATTATAAATCATTCAGAAATTCCAGTATTGAGTGTGTTACCACAAACAAAATATGATAAAATTAATTAGGAGTTAGGTGTTAGTGTCATTCTTCACTTCATCCCGAAAGCTTTCGGGATGAAGTGAAGAATCTATAGATTTACAAACTTTCAACTTTATGAACTTTAAACTTTAAACTTTAAACTTTATGAGCTTTCAATTAAATAAACTTCTAACTATATTGTTTGTAATTCTTTGCACAACTTCTTTTTCTCAAAACAAAGATACCATCAATACAATAGATGCTTCGGGCAAGAAACAAGGAGTTTGGAAAAAATACCATCCTAATGGAATAGTTCGGTATGAGGGGCAATTTAAAAATGACAAGCCAACAGGCACATTTAAGCATTATGACGACAAAGGAAAGTTAAGTATGAAAGTACATCATTTTCCTAATACGTCTTATGCCAATATGTATTATCAAACAGGTGAATTAAAAGCTACTGGCAAATACGAAAACCAACAAAAAGATAGTATTTGGACTTATTATCATTTGAATGGACACCCTATCTCAGAAGAATTTTATTTAAGTGGAAAAAGAGAAGGAACTTGGAAAGTTTTTTATGAAAATGGCAAAATTGCAGAAGAAAAAAACTACACCAACAACCTCGAAAATGGAGATTGGATTGAATATTATGAAAGTGGGAAAATAAAATCAAAATCTACTTACGACAAAGGAAGAATGGAAGGTAAACGCTACTTTTATTATGAAAATGGATTGACAAAAATTTTAGGTAATTACTCCAGAGATGTGAGACATGGAGTTTGGATGTACTATAATGAAGATGGAACAACAAAAAAGAAAGAAGAATATAACTTTGGAAAAAGGATAGATGAAAATAAAGATGATTTCATGATTATTGATGATACATTGAATCGAGAAAAGAAAGATATTTTAGACTTTGAGGATTTATTTCCACAAAAACAATTGAATAAAAATGAGTAAAAAAGGGAAAGTATTGGTAGCAATGAGCGGGGGAATTGATAGTTCCGTTGCTGCATTATTGCTCCACGAACAAGGCTATGAAGTAATTGGTATGACCATGAAAACTTGGGATTATGCCACTTCAGGTGGAACAAGAAAAACAACAGGTTGTTGCAGTTTAGATGATATTAACGATGCCAGAGCATTGGCTGTAGAAAATGGATTTCATCACATTATTTTAGATATCCGTAAAGAGTTTGGAGATTTTATTATCGATAATTTTGTTGATGAATATCTCGCAGGAAGAACCCCAAATCCATGTGTACTGTGTAACACACACATTAAATGGGATGCACTTTTAAAACGTGCCGACCAATTGGGTTGTGAATTTATTGCAACAGGTCATTATGCACAAGTGAGAAAAGAAAATGGACGTTATATTGTGTCTAAAGGATTGGACGAAAACAAAGATCAATCGTATGTGCTTTGGGGATTGAGTCAGGAGAGTTTAGCACGAACTATTTTTCCATTGGGAGGATTAGAAAAACCTGTTATTCGTCAAATGGCATTGGATAGAGGATATAAAGAACTCGCAAAAAAAAGCGAAAGTTTTGAAATTTGTTTTGTTCCAGACAATGATTACAGAGGTTTTTTAAAACGGAAAGTAGAAGGTTTGGAAGAAAAAGTTGCTGGCGGAGACTTTTTAGATATGCAAGGAAATGTAATTGGTAAACATAATGGCTATCCATTTTATACCATAGGACAACGAAAAGGACTAGAATTGGCTTTCGGAGACCCTCGATATGTAATAAAAATTGATGCAGAAAAAAATCAAGTAACACTTGGATTGGAAGAAGATTTGAATAAACAAGTAGTTTATGTTCGCAATCCAAACATGGTAAAATACGAAAGTCTCTCCCATGAAATGGAAGCACTAAGTAAAATTCGATACAAAGACAAAGGAAAAAACAGTAAACTCATTCCTTTATCGGACGGGCGAATTAAAATTGAATTTTTTGAAAATGTAAAAGGTGTTGCTCCAGGACAATCTGCTGTTTTTTATGATGGAAATGATGTGATTGGAGGTGGATTTATTGATAAGGAATAAATATACTCAATAAGTTACTTTTTTTAATAAAAAACAACCATTTATCCTTTTTTATCGTATAGTTAGTGTTTATGACACTAAATTGCACCAAAGTTGGAACTAACTGAAATCATAGAAGGTTGCTACCAAAACAGCCGAAAGCACCAAGAAGCACTATATAATCTTTATGCTTCTAAGATGCTTGGTGTTGTGCTAACCTATACCCGAGACCGTGAATTGGCTCAAGACATTTTGCATGACGGATTTTTTAAGGTTTTTAAAAAATTTGATCAATATAATTCTGAATGGGCGTTGGGTGCGTGGGTAAGAAGAATTATTGTCAACACTGCCATCGATCATTTTAGAAAAACAAATAGAATGACTTCTATGGATTTTCAGGAGTCAATAAACCTTGCTGGAAGTTATAACAACGCAAGTGAAAATTCCAAAACTAGAGATTTATCTATGCTAATTAATATGTTGCCCGTTGGAGCAAGAACCATTTTTAATTTATATACCATAGAAGGTTACAAACATAATGAGATAGCAGAAATGCTTTCTATAAGTGAAGGAACTTCCAAATCGCAACTATCAAAAGCAAAAAGTGTTTTGAGAGAATTAGTTACAAAATTTTATGAAAGATAATTTTAACATAGAAGATTGGTATAAAAATGAGTTGGAAAACTATAGTGTTCCACCTGATGCTAACTCGTGGAATAAACTTTCTGAACAACTTAATCATGAGGAACTACTCACAGATGAAAAAATGGATGAGTGGTATAAAAAAGAATTGGAAAAAGTGGAGAGTCAACCTGATAATGCAGTTTGGGAAAAACTTTCTACCCGTTTAGACACATCTTCTGTGTGGGAAAGATTAGCCGTTACATTAACTAAATACGAAAGATTTATTTGGTGGAGAAATACACTTTTGAAAACTGCAGCTTTATTATTGTTTTTTGCTGGTTTAACGGTAACTATTAATAATAATAGCCCTGAATCGGTAAATCACAATTCGCAAATCATTTCGCAAAATGCTAATGCATTATTCAATAATAAAAACACTGTTAACTCTTTATATGGGAAAATAGTTGACAACGATATTAATCAAAAAGAATTAACTGAAGAGCAACCTATTCGTATAAAAAAACCGGTTAATTCTAACTCTTTAATAAAAAAAGAAACTACGCTAAAATCACCTAATGAAAATTTAATTGTCAGCAAAAAATCTTCATTTAAAGCTTCTAAATTTTATTCCAACACTACTGAAATAAATACCAATTACTACGAAAATAATTTACATAAAACTATTTATGCCAAAGAGTTTTTAATTAAAAAAGAAAACAATAAAATTATTTTTAATAACAAACGATTTACTTCAAATTTTGCTATTGGTGTTTATGCTCAACGGTTTTATGTGGGCTTAAATGGAGGAGTGAAAAAACAAGGTATGTTTACTAAAATTAATGAACTAGGAGCTTTACAAAATTATAAACAAGAAACTTTATTAGACCATGGAAGTAGTATAGGAGCTACTTTCGGAATAATTCTTACAGATAAACTTAACATTGAAACAAACATTAATTACGCTAGCAATGGATTTAGAAAAAAATACATAAGCAATGAAGAAATTATCAATGAACGATTAAGTTTATCACACACTAACATTAGTTTATTAGCTAAACGAACCTATAACAAATCTACTTTCGATAGCAAAACCTATTCAACAAATATTATCGGAGGTGTTTATGTTGGCGTTTTAAATTCATCCAAAACTAAGATTAATAGCACTACTTTAAGTACTTCAAATTATGAAAATATTGATTTAGGATTAGTTTTAGGCATAGAACAAGATAGATACATAAGCAAAACATTAGTAATTACACCAGGTATTCGTTATTATCAAGGCATTAAAAATAGTGCTACAACTCAAAATCCATTATCCGCTGCCTATAGTTATTCTGTAGAGTTTAATTTGGGTTTAAAATATATTTTCTTAAAAAGAAACTAGCCTATCCAACCAAAAGGGTTGCTTAATCGTTCTATAAGCAATGCGTTACTTTAAAAACATATTATTATCTATTTTAGTGTTGGGCGTTTTTGCTCTTCATCCAAGTATGAATAAACAAGAAAATCCTTTTTCTTATTTACATTATTTGGCTTATGGAAATTTACTTAAATTAAAATACGATTCAACGATAGATAAAAATCAAATAACCATAAAGTGGATTTGTGAAAAAGAGGCTATTTCGTGTAAAGAAATAACAATTATGGAAGATGGAAAAAAATTAAATAACATTCCTTTTGAAAGTGGAAAGCAACAATTAGTAGTTTTTTATAAGGATAAGATGGTAGGAACTATCCAACAAAATAAGCCAATAAAAAATCAAGCTCATAGCTATTATCTAGAATTGATTACGGACAAATCACCTTATTCCATAAAATTTAGAGGCACTATTTTTGGTCCTGCCGCATCCGATTCCTATAGCCTAACAGTAACTAATCAAGACCGATATTCAGAAAATATCAATTAGAGTTTGTCTATCCAATTATGGGTATCAACAACTCTTCCTCTTTTAATGTTTTGAATAAGGGTTGAAATTTGATTAGAAACCGTTCTTTGCTCTAAAGGAGCTAATTCAAAACGCTCATCATTAAATGTAATTGAGGCTATTTGAGCAATAGTTGCTGCGGTTCCAGTTCCAAAAGCATCTTGAAGTAGATTTTTACGAGCTGCATCAACCACTTCTTTAACAGAAACTCTTCGTTCTTCCACTTTTATTCCAATTTCTTTAGCTAAGGTTAAAATACTATCTCTTGTAATTCCAGCTAAAGTAGTATGAAGTGAAATTGATGGTGTAATTAAAACATTATTTATTAAAAACATAACATTCATTGTACCAGATTCTTCAATATATTCATGTGTGTTCGCATCCGTCCAAATAAGTTGTTTATAGCCTTGATCTTGACCTAGTTTTGCGGGATATAATGCTGCTGCATAATTACCTGCTGCTTTAGCAAAACCAACACCACCTTCAGATGCTCGTGTATAATGTGTTTCAATTTTTACATCTACTGGTCCAGTATAATAAGAAGAAACTGGAGATGTAATAATCATAAATTTATATTCTTCGGCTGGTCTAACGCCCAATAATTCTTCGCTGGCAAAAATAAATGGTCTAATATATAAAGAACTATCTTCTGCTACTGGAACCCAATCAGCATCTAATTCAACCAATTGATGTATTGCATCCATAAATAATGTTTCAGGAATTTCGGGCATACACATTCTTTTGGCTGACATATTTATTCTTTTGGCATTTTCGGTAGGACGAAACAACAATACATTTCCATCACTATCTTTATAAGCTTTCATTCCTTCAAAAACAGATTGACCATAATGAATTGCGGCACATGAAGGACTGATTGAAATAGGAGCGTAAGGAACAATTTTTAAGTTTTTCCATTCTCCATTTTTATAATCGGCAACAAACATGTGATCTGAAAATTGTTTTCCAAATTGTATATTTTTAAAATCAACCGACTGAATTTTAGAGGTTTTAACTTTTTCGATTTGAATATTACTGATTGTATCCATCATTATTCTAGTTCTTTTTAATAACGGTATCAAATTTACTATTTTTTATGGTAATGTAAAACGAATTTGGTGTCTTTATAAAGACTTTTGATAACCTATTAGAGGTTAAAAAGTTAGAAATAAAGTTGTTTATGATTTTAATTTTTCATTAACCAAATTCATCACTATAAGAAATTGTTCTTCTTGGTTAATGTTGGAATTATCAAGAACAACAGCATCATGTGCTTTTATTAATGGGTTTTCAGTTCTGCTGGTATCATCATCATCTCTCGAAACAATATTTTTCAAAACGGCTTCATAGGAAGTGTTGTCGCCTTTAGCTTTTAGTTCATCAAATCTTCGTTTTGCTCTAATTTCAAAAGCTGCAGTCATAAAAATTTTTAATTCAGCATTAGGAAAAACTACTGAGCCAATATCTCTTCCGTCCATAACTAACCCTTTTTTCTTACCCATTTCTCGTTGAAGCTCTACCATTTTGGCACGTACTTCCTTTATTTTTGCTATTTTGCTTACTAAATTAGAAATGGTAATTCCTCTAATTTCTCTTTCTATGTTTTTTCCATTCAAAAAAGTTTCAGAAGTATTAAGTTTTGAGTTGAATGAGAAGGATACATTTATTTTATCTAAGTGTTGAATCAATGCTTTTTCATCAAAAAAATCGACATCAATAAATCCATTTTGCAATGCAAATAATGCAACTGCTCTATACATTGCTCCCGTATCGATATATACATAATTAAGTTTTCTAGCCAATTGTTTTGCTAAAGTGCTTTTTCCACAGGAAGAATATCCGTCAATTGCAATTATTATTTTTTTCATTCTGTGGAAGTTTTTTTGTTTCGGACTTTTCTTTCTCTTTTAGGTTTATCGGTAATCACTTGATTTTTCTTATAATAATCTGAAATATTGGTAGTAATTGTGAAATGATTGGAAGAACCTGCTAAATGATAACTTGCACTTCCGTAGCTGATATGAATTTTTTTAATTCGGAAGCCTACTCCCCAACTAAATCCAACCAATTTTCCTCTATTATCAAAAGCAAGCTCTGAACGTCTTTTGAAATTATAGCCAAATCGTATCATAAAATTTTTTGATGGTAAAAATTCCACTCCTGCAACAACATGTCTAAAAAACTCACTTGTAATTCCTGTTTTGTTTCGTTCATTTTTTTCCTCTTGAGTTAAGTCATTGTTTTGGTTTGTAGCAATGGTAGAATCATTAAAAGCTAAGTTCCAATTTTGTAAATGAATGAGGTCAACATTAAGACGAATGGGTGTGTGAGCTAATTTTTTCGAAATTCCTGCTTGGATTTGAAAGGGTAAAGCTTCTCTTTTAGCATCTTCGGTATAAGTTGTGAGTTGCCTCCCTATGTTTCTGATTAATAATGATGTGGTAAAGTTTTTTGAAGAATTATGATACGTACCTACTACATCAAGTGCCAAGGCTACGGATGAATTAAAATAAAGTCTGGAATAAATGGGTTTTAAATTTGCACCAACCGAAAAAGAGGAGTCAATGTTTTTCCCCCAACCTAGTATAAATGCATATTCCGCTGCCGAAAAACTTCCTAATTCATTACCTCCTTCGTCTGTTTCCAAAAATTTTCCATAATCAATGTATTTAATTCCAGCTGAAAATGTTCCATATTTTTTAAAATCATTGATGTAGGAAAAATATCCATAATTAATGTCTGAAAAATAATTTAAATAAGTAAAAGTAAGTGAACTGTGCATTTCAGCAGTTAATAAAGATGGATTGTCTATGGATAAATTTGGGTCATCATCTTTTATGGCAATAACACTTCCGCCAAGGGCTCCTTGTCTAGCAGAAACAGGTATATCGAGAAAGTTAAATACTTTTTCCCCTCCTATTTGAGCATTTAAAATATTATAGGTGAATAAAAAAAACAGAAATAGTACTATTCTCATTTAGTTCGATGTTCTTTAGTCTTTCAATGGTTGGCTAAATTACGTAATAATAGATTAAATATTGTGCAAGTTATTTCATCAGTATCGTTATTATTGAAATGATGCTTGTTGTTCGGAAAGTGATACTAATACTTTTGAATATATTTCTTCCATTTTATTGGGTTCTGAAGAATAATGCATTAAACTACTATTAAATACATCATAAGAAATATTGTACTGACTGAAGATTGTATCAAAAATTTGTTCCTGATAATTATTAGTAAATAATAGTGAATCTTCTGCTATACTTTTAATTTTAAAATAAGCTTGAGTAATTTCTATTTGAGTAATTATTTCAACCATTTTATCCTCATCTAATAAGTTTGATGGAATTTGGGTTTTCTGTTTGCAGGAGTAAACGCTAAGCAAAAACAAGCATAAGAAACATATTCTTACCATATTGCTTATACTTTTGGTTCGCTCGAGGTTATTGGGGTAAATCGAAGTGTTTGAGCTGCTTTTATCATGTCTTCAATCATTTTTTCGCCATATTGCTCTCCTTGCAAATCACGAACTTCATAAATATCATTTCCTATAAGTGTTTTATAAAAAAAGTGATGTTGGGTTTTTATTCCAGATTCTGGAATATCTTGCTTATAAATTAAGAGTGTTGAGTCTTCTTTCACAATTTCAGATGAAAAAACTAAATCTTCTTCTAAATCCATTTTAAGTAATTCAATGTCACCTTCTCCGTAAATAATTTCTATACCAAAACTCTGTCCGACAATAATTTCCAACGCACCTCTATTGGTTAATGTTACTTGAGCTTCTCCGTTATTTTCGGCATCGGGAACCATAACTGACATTGGGAATCCCCATTGGGTTAGGTCTAATTCTTCATACCCTTTAAGCACAATGATTTTGTTTTCATCAGTAGATTTTTCTTCATTATCACAGGAAAAAAAAGAGATAAAAGAGAATAATAAAAGTATAAAGGCTATATTTTTCATTGTAAAATATTTTTTTGTTAAACGAATAACAAATATATACTAAAAAAACACAACCTTCAAAAAATAGAAATTTATTTTTATTTATGCTTGGGTTCATAAATCAATCTAAAAAAAGAACTAAATCGTTGGTTTTCCCTTTTTATAGGTATTCCAGCGACAATTCCTATCAATAAATTCTCTGAAATTCCCAACCTCATTTGAGGTCTGATTGTCATATCAAAATCATTGGATGTAAATTCCTTGTTAAATTCAAGTCCAATAAAATTTCTTGTTCCATCTATCATATAATGAATACTAGAATTTATTTGCCAGATGGTATGGAATTTAGTATTAGAAAAATGTTGCTGAAATTCTGGCCCTGTATAAATTAGCGTATGAAAATTTTGTCCCCAACGTTTTGCTGCAACAAAAAAAGGATTATAGGTGTTGCCTTCTATGAATTGTTCTTTTCCGTAATTATTAAAAGTAGTAAATTCAAATTCGTTTAAATAGCCTATAGCAAGCGTGGTATTTAATTTTTCAGATACAAAAAAAGAATATTGTGCAGCCAGTTTTAAGCCATTCATTTTATTTTGAGGTATCCCATCGTTAACTCTGTCTTCGGTTGTCGGGTAAAAGAAAGTGAAGGGTACTTCTATTTCAAAGCCAAGCCTATTAATAGGTGCCCATTCATATTCCACCAAAGTTTCATAACTATCAAATTGGTCATTATCTGTTAATCCAAAGCCAACATTCCATTCTTTTTCGCCTTTTCTTGCACCCAAGTCTCTAATTAAATCAATAAAAAGAGGCTCGGCATGAAGAATTTTAGCTGTTTTACGATGATTTTCAACTTCTTCAATATAAAGGCTATCTAATCTGTCTTTTTCGGCTTTCATACTATCTTTTTCTTGAGAAAAAATGCTAGAAAGTGAGAAAAACAAACTAAGAAATAGAAAAACTTTCATAATTTTTGATTTTAAAACTTTAATTGATAGACTTCATCTAATTCATCATTGTTTTTGAAATTCACATTCAAGTCTTTTATTAAACCTGAATCAATTCCATAAACCCATCCATGAATATTTAATTCGTGCTTATTTTCCCAAGCATTTTGAACGATGGACGTTTTTGCTAAATCAAAAACTTGCTCAACCACATTGAGTTCTACATACCTATTGAATCTATCTTTTTCATCAATAATCGCATCTAACTCATCTTGGTGAAAACGATAAACATCTTTAATGTGTCTAATCCAGTTATCAATTATTCCAATGTGTTGATTTCCCATTGCTGCTGCAATTCCACCACAACCATAATGACCACAGACAATAACGTGTTTTACTTTTAGAGCATTCACTGCATAATCGAGAACACTCAACATATTCATATCTGAATGTATTACCATATTTGCGATATTTCTATGCACAAACACTTCTCCTGGTTGAGCTCCAATAATTTCGTTAGCAGGAACTCTACTATCTGCACAGCCTATCCATAATACAGGTGGTTGTTGTCCGTTGGCTAACTTTTTAAAATAATTTTGATCTAAATCTAATTTAGATTGAACCCAAATTTTATTATTATCTAATAGTTGTTTGTAAAGTATATTTTCCATTATTATTGTTTTTAAATGTTATTATTAATCTTATCCTAGAAAATTAACTTCGTTGAACTCGCAAGCTCGGTTCACAAATTTTCTTCGATATAGCACATTCATACAATTCGCTTCGCTTTTGCATGAATAAAGTGGGTTAACGTCCTGCTATCACTTTAACTGCATCAACTCCTTTAGTTTCAATAGTTATATTTTTTAGTTTTGATGTGTGGTTAACAAATTCTTGAATATTTTCCAACACATCATAAGAAATGGAGTACGAATTAGAACCATCTATTATTAAATTAACATCTTCTGGAATATCAGCTAATGCTTTTGCTACACTGGCTTTATTTAAAAATGTTATTTCTTCTGATAAAGTTAAGTAATAAGTCGGTTTCCCATCCACTTCATCAATTCTTAAATTAAGTGCGTTTTTATAATTTTTTCTTAAGATATAAAAAACAGCCACAACCATACCTATTCCTATTCCTTTCAATAAATCAGTACTTACAATAGCAACTACAGTAATAATAAAAGGAATAAATTGTTCGTGTCCTAATTGATACATTTGTTTAAATAAACTTGGTTTTGCTAATTTATATCCCACCATTAAAAGAATTGCAGCTAGAGAAGCCAAAGGTATAAGATTTAAAAATATAGGAATAATGATTACCGAAAGCAATAAAATTAAGCCATGGATAATAGTTCCTAATTTTGTTTTTCCACCAGACTCAATATTTGCAGAGCTTCTTACTATAACTTGAGTAACAGGAAGTCCGCCAATTAATCCTGACACCATATTTCCAATGCCTTGGGCTTTTAATTCTTTATTGGTAGATGTTCTTCTTTTATGTGGATCTAACTTATCTGTTGCTTCTACTGAGAGTAATGTTTCTAAACTTGCTACAATTGCTAATGTAACAGCTACCATATAAACTTGAGGATTAGTGAAGGCTGAAAAATCTGGAAACTTAAAAAAACTCATAAACTCTTGAGCAGAAGAGGCTACAGGAAGCTCTACCAAATGTTTACCACTCAATGCTAACTCTGGTGAAAAGAAATTAAACAAATAGTTAAGTAATATCCCTACTAAAACAACAAATAAAGCACCTGGTAAGAATTTGAATAAAGCAATTCTTTTCATGAAATTTGTATCAAATAACATTAACAGTCCTAGTGAAATGATGCTTATAATAATTGCACCCCAAGTACTATATTTCAAAGAAAAGTAGAGTTCGGTAAATGTATTTTGACCATCTTTTTGAGCAAAATCAACATCACCCATAAAATTTTCATCATACCCAAAAGCATGGGGAATTTCTTTGAGAATAAGAATTATACCTATTGCTGTTAACATTCCTTTTATAACAGAAGAAGGAAAGAAATAACCTATAATTCCTGCTTTTAAATACCCAGCAATAAATTGAATAATTCCTGATAAAACTACTGCCAATAAAAAGGCTTCAAAGCTACCTAATGCTTCTATAGCTGTAAACACTATTACTACCAATCCTGCTGCTGGACCAGACACACCTAAGGATGAATTACTAAGTAACCCCACCACAATACCCCCAACAATACCTGCAATAATCCCTGAAAACAACAAATCGGATCGACCTGTTGATGCTAGTGCTACTCCTAAACATAGAGGCAGTGCAACAAGAAAGACTACTAACCCAGCAGGAAAATCTGATTTTAGATTAGCAAACATATTTAATTTTTTTGGTGTCATAGTTTTAATAGTTTTCAATATAAATAAAGTGTAACTCTTCTTTTGTAGAAAAGAGAAGTGCCAAATGTGATAAAACAAAATGATAAATAAAGTGCTTGTTTTAAAAAATTCTTTTTAAAAGAATAAATAAAAGAGAATTATACTAACTCTGGTGGAGGAGCAATAACTTTTCTTGTAGGAGTTATAAATTGAAAAGTGTTGTTTTGATGATTTATATCAGTAGTGAATATGAAGAGAATGGAATTTGTATTTTCAGTTACATATTCTTGCATAGAAAAAGTAATTGAACTTCCATTGTGCTTGTTTTCTTCTTCACTCATTTCAATAAACTGATTGGTTGGAACAGAAAAATAGCTGAAAGAAAAAGTACTAACTAAAATAGTTAGTAAGAATGCTGCTATTACTTTTTTGAAATTCATAATCGCAAAACTACTTAAATCATTTTGCTATTAGTACTATTAATAATTAAAATAGTGTTAAAAAATGCAAAAAACATCACGCCAACTTGGGTCTCGAGTGTGTCTTCTGTAACCATAGAAAGTAGTGCTACACAAAAAAAAGCAAGATATAAAAAATTGTTATATAGTTTTAATTTAAAAAAAGGGTAGCCCAAAAAAAACAGAAACCACCCCAACCCAATCAACCCAAAGCTAATTGTATAAGTAATGTATTGGTTGTGTGCTCTTAAATAATATTTTTCGGAAAGTACTGTTTGTAATTTATATTCCTGATTAAAAGCATCCTGCAAATCACCAGTTCCTACACCTAGTAAAATATTTTCTTTAAAAATTCTGAACGCATTTTTCCAATATACCCACCGCATAACAACAGAGTGCCCGTTAGCTATTCCATGTTGATTATACACATCAAATTCCCATATTATTTTATGTACTCTACGAGAAAAATCATTCATATTTATATATTGATAATTTGCTATTCCTTTTTCAATTGCGCTTATTTCTTCATTACTTAAATTTTCAATTGCTTTGGCTGTTTTTCGTTCTGCTTTTGATGTGATAAAACGAAGAAGTGTAGTTTTCAGTTCTTGCCCTTTTAAATCTGTACCATTGAAATTAAAATCACTTCTTCTATTCCATGCTTCTTCAAGCTCAGTAAAAGCAATGTTTCTATAGATGTAATTGCCATTTTCTTTAAGATTTTTTACTTCACTTATGGTGTCATGATAGAATTTTTCTCCATTTTCTGAATATTCATCCATAGGTAAAGATTCTATTTGTTGTGCTGCTTTGTAGCTTGATATTGAGTTATTGATATAAAAAGAAACTGAAGCTATAAGTGTTATAAAAACACACAAGAAAGTTATTTTAACAATTTTATTTTTATGTTGAACACCATAAAACAACAACAGGACTGAAGTTGTTATTGAAAAAACTAAAATACCAGTAAAGAGATTTATAATCACCATAAAAATCAGCAACCAAATACCAGCAATGAACCATTTAATTTTATTTTTTGTATCAATTTCATTCAACGCATAATAAATGCTTCCAAAAATTGCCAAACAAATTTCTAATCCAAATCGAATGTGTGATGTGAAACGAGATAATTGACGAGTATCTATTATAACTTCATTTAGTCCTCCCAACAAAACAAAAACACTCCAAAAAGAAGAAGCTACAACTCCTATTACATAAACATTGAAAATAAATTTAATCTCTTGTTGAGTTAAAGGATTTAATCCACTTAAAAGAAAAGGGAGTAAAAAAAGTGGAATTTTTCTACGAACATCTCCTATTGCAAACTCAAAATTTGTAGTATAAAATAGCCCAATTATCGTTAAAAGATAGATTGAACTTAGTATAAGGGCAATTCTATTTTTAAAAAAGGAAAGAATTTGATTTTTTATATTTCCTTGAAGGAGCCAAGCTGCTCCTAAACCTATTTCGCCAAGAGTAATTAGTGGTTTTGATAGAGATAAACCAACCACTATCATCATTAAAAATAAAATGACAAACTTTCTATGATGAGTAAGAAGTGGTTTTAAGTTCAAAGGTCAATTTTTGAAATTTGATTGTGAATTTATTTTTTTATTCCTGATAGAATAGCTGTATATGTTGAATTATCTTTTAAAATAGTAATTGCCTCATCCACTGCTGGATCGTTTTTTAGAGCTGCTTCAATTTTTCCTTTTTGATAGAAATAACGAGCAACTATTTCAGTTTCAAGAATGTATTTTATTTCCTCTTTGTGTATATTTAAATCCTCTTTTTTATTGTGATTTAATTTATCTTTTAGTGCCTTATATTCGTCTGCTAATCGTTCGTAATAATTATCTTCTTTGGTTGCTTTTTCTAACTGAGCCAACAAATCTTCGCTTTCTGTGGTATAATCATAATCCTTATCTTCTAAATAGTGAATGAATTTTTCATATTCAGTATCACTGATTGAGAAATTGGTAACATCAGCAATAGTTGGATTTTTCAATTTAAATTCTGTAGCATAATTAAAAAAATGATTTTTCATATAAAGACTTCCCGAAATATCACTCATATTTTTTTTCTCAATTTTTACATCAGGGTCAACTCCTTTTCCATCAAAAACAGGTCTTTTGTTTTTTAAGGTTTTATACTCAGTAATCAATGAATCAGGAACTTCTTTTACTTTCCCACTTTTATCTCTATGCGAATAATCTACTTTTTGAATGCATCTTCCACTTGGTGTGTAATATTTGGCAACGGTTACTTTTAGTTTTGAATTATAGCTCAACGATCTTACTTGTTGAACCAATCCTTTTCCAAACGAACGCCCTCCAACAACAACAGCTCTATCATGGTCTTGCAACGAACCAGAAACAATTTCGGATGCTGATGCGGAGTTTTCATCAATTAAAATTACTAAAGGTATTTCCGTGTCAACAGGAGTATTAATAGCTTTATACATTTTGTCCCAATCGGTAATTTTTCCTTTGGTACTTACTACATCTACACCTTTTGGCACAAAAATATTCACTATGTTCACAGCTTCATTTAATAATCCACCACCATTTCCTCTTAAATCTAATATTAATGATGTTGCATTTTGTTCTTTCAATTTTTGAAAAGCTTCTTTTACTTCCCTGCTTGCTGACTCAGTAAAACTATTGAGTTTAATATAACCAACAGATTCATTCATAATTGAAAAATATGGAACATCATTAATCTTCACTTCTTCTCTAGTTACTATTTTTTCCAAAGGTTTTTCAGTTCCAGGTCTTTCTATTTTTAGTAGTAGAGAAGTGCCAGGTTGTCCGAGTAATAATTCTCGAATTTCGTCTGTATTTTTTCCTTTCACATTTTTCCCATCAACTTCCAGAATTTTGTCTCCAGCCCATAATCCTGCTTTAAAAGCACCAAAACCTTCATAAGGCTCAGAAATCACAACATAATCGCCTTGTTTTTGAATTAATGCTCCAATTCCTCCATATTGACCTGTAGTCATTAACTTATAATCTTCAATGTTTGATTCTGGAATATAGTTGGTGTAAGGATCTAATGATTCTAACATGGCATCGATTCCTGTTTTTATTAGTTCTCCGGGTTCTGTTCCATCTACATAATAGATATTTAACTCCCTAAAAAGTGTAGCAAAAATGTCAAGGTTTTTAGAAACTTCAAAATAGCTATCTGCAAATCCAAGAGAAAAAACACTTGTTAAAGCAATGCTAATAATTAATATATATTTATTTATTTTGTTTGTCATAGGTTTACATTTATTATATTTTCATATGTGTATTTTATTGTTTTTTATATGTCATCCCGATACTCGGGACAAGTTAATGGAAGCGCCATGTGAAATATTCATTGTTGTTGGTGAACATTTTTGCTCATGGCTTATTTCATATCAATTAAGGAACAGGATCATGTCCATGTCCGCCCCAAGGATGGCAAGATGAAATTCGTTTTAATGCCAACCAACCTCCTTTTAATGGTCCATATTTATTAACTGCATCTACACTATATTGTGAACAAGTGGGTTGATACCTACAATTTGAACCTAAAAACGGAGATATACTTAGCTGATAAATACGTATTAAAAAAACGATTATTTTACTTACTATCCACTTCACAACTTTCTGTTAAACGGTATAAAATTACTTTTATTTTGCCTTCAATTTCGCTATATGATAAAATTTGTTCAGAGCCATAAATAAGCATCATATTTAACTCTTTGCCTGAGTTTGAAAGCATATTTTTTAATGCTTTGTTATTTAATCGATAAGCTTCTCTAACTCTTCTCTTTATTAAATTTCTATTTACAGCAAGTTTGATTTTTTTTTTAGGAACACTCACTCCAAAATTTATCAACACCCCATTCTTTTCTTTCTTTTCGAGATAAGTTAACCTAAAAGGATATTGGTGAATTGATATTCCTTTTTTAAAAAGTTGCTCAATATCTTTTATGCTTTTGAGCTTTTCTTTTTTAGAAAAATTAAATTTTGATGTCATTGTAAATTATTCAAAAGGCAAAAGTAATGTTTCAAAGGCAATTAGTTTATAAAATTCGTAAAGTCCAAAAAAATGTTGTTACTACTCAGGTAGATATTTTTTTTCACCATCAACACAGTTCATTGCGGGATTGACCCGCAATCTCAAATAAATAAAAAAACAAGATTGCGGGTCAAGCCCGCAATGAAAGTGAAACCTTGCTACTGAATATGGTTTGCTCATCTGCATATTGTAGGTTTAATCACATTAATCTACCTGAGTAGTAACAAAATATTTTCTAAAAGGGAAATAGTAACTACTTAGCAAGTTTTCTCCTGAATAACAGTTTGAGAAACCTTACCCCAGAAAATTAACTTCGTTGAACTCGCAAGCTCGGTTCACAAATTTTCTACAATATAAGTAAAACCAACAGATTTAGCTATTTTCAATAGCCCAAATTTGTGTATTACTATTCCGATAATTATCGGAAGGTATTAACCGTTGTTTATTCAGGAGGAAACTTGTTGTCTTTGTGTCTTCGTGGTAGAAATTATTCAGCAACTTGAACAGTAACTAATTTTTAAACTAAAATTGTTTAATACTCTATTTATATAATTACTTTTGGCTTTGAGACTAACTTTTTTTAAAAAATTGAAAAGACACATTCCAAATTTAATAACCACAGGCAATCTATTGTGTGGTAGTTTTGCAATTGTTAATGCCTTTGAGGGAAATTTAGCTATGTCATGCTACTTAATCATTATAGCATCTGTACTTGATTTTTTTGATGGTTTTGCAGCCCGAATGTTAAATGTTTCCTGTGGCATTGGTAAAGATTTAGATTCTCTTTCGGATATGATTTCTTTTGGGTTGGCTCCTGGTTTATTATTGTATCAATTTGTGAAAATTCTTAACCAAAATCAGCCAATGGAGTTGCTTACACAATATCCTTGGTTAATGTATATTGCTTTTATTATTCCCGTTTTCTCATCGTTCAGGTTGGCAAAATTTAATAATGACACAAGGCAATCTACCACTTTTTATGGCTTACCAACGCCAGCTAATGCCAACTTTTTTATTTTTTGCATTTTGCTTTATCTTTTCCCTGATTTACCAATGATAATAAATGTTTCTAGTATAATTCAACCTATTGTTTCCAATCCATTAATTATGTTGGGATTTGGTGTTGTATTTTCGATTTTATTGGTAGCTGAAATACCCATGTTTGCCCTAAAATTCAAATCTTTGAAATGGTCATCTAATAAATTACCCTTCACTTTTGTTTTAATTTGGTTGGGATTATTGGTATTTACAAACATTGTTGCAATGCCAACCATTGTGCTTATATATATTGTATGGTCAATAATTGCTTGTAATTTAATTTCTAAAAAAGTAGAACCGAGAGATGTGAACTCTTGAATACCATAAAAATAATAAACACTATAAATAAATCTCACATTAATGTTGTCTTTATTTTCTGATGAATTTTTTATGCAAGAAGCAATCAAAGAAGCTCAGAAAGCTTTTGATGAAGATGAAGTACCTGTAGGAGCAGTAATCGTTTGCGAAAATAAAATTATTGCCCGAGCTCATAATATGACAGAACGATTAAACGATGTAACTGCTCATGCAGAAATGTTGGCATTTACTTCAGCCACCGATTTTTTAGGAGGTAAATATTTGAATGAATGTACGCTTTATGTTACACTTGAACCATGTGTGATGTGTGCTGGAGCAAGCTATTGGACACAACTCAAAAAAATAGTTTTTGCCGCAAGCGATGAAAAAAGAGGTTTTGAACGAATTTCTCCTTCACTTTTACATCCTAAAACCCAAGTTGTAAAGGGTATTTTAGAAACTGAATCCGCTCAGTTAATTCAAACATTTTTTCAGCAAAAAAGAAATTAACCTAACAGGTTTCTAAAACCTGTTAGTTTTAGTATAAGAGTTACTGTTTCACCATTTTATGATGCAATTTCTTATTTCCATCTTGAATAACCACAAAGTAAATTCCGTTGGAAATACCGCTTAAATCTACTACTGTTTTAGTTGACACAATGGTTTGTTCAGCTACTTTTACGCCCATTAAATTATAAATTGCTAAATAAACTGATTGGTTTTCTGTTTCATACTCCACTGTAAATTGGTTGTTAAATGGGTTGGGATAAATAAGCAATTGTTTTTCTGTTACTCCTTTTTCATCATTAATGCCATTAATTAATGTACCTCCACAAACCGACTGAAAATCAGTTAAAAAATAACTTCTTATAGAATCCACTCTTTCTTGCATTATGGGTAGTCCAGCAAAATTACCTTGCGTAGTATAATCTCTGCCAAAAACAAATGCCATAGTTAATTCCACACTTTGTTGCGGTGCAAAAGTAAATGGCCCAGAAGAGCCTGTTCCCCTTACATCTGAACCAAAACCTCCTAACCAAGGTTGTGTCACAATACCGTTTGTTCCATAATGGTAGGTATCCGAACTCCCTGAAAATAAATATTTTGTAGGTATAGTACCGCCACCACTTATATGTCCATTTCCACCATAAACAAATACCGTATTATCTCTCCATTTACCTGATAGGTAATTATAGAAATCTAAATCATTTGCAGGAGTTCCATCGCCAATAAATTGACCACTACTTCCACTATAGTTTAAAAAATGCTCCATCCCCCAATATTCATTATCCGTTATTCCATCTCCAAAACCATAGCCATTTACAGTTTCATAAGGTGCTATACCAAAAGCATTGTCTATCCCATCATCATCTTGTTTTGTTCCTTTTAAAAAAGTTACGCCTTGATAAGGAATGTAAGCTCCATAACCCAATACTACTCCATTATCTTCATCAAAAGGGTCTCCATTATACACGTAAAAAGCACTTCTATCTACATCACAAGCCATTCTATCATCATCAACATTTCCTAAATCAAAATCTGTAAACAAACCTACATAAGAACTATCATACGTTTTGTTAGAACGGTTATAAATGGTTAAATCTAAAAATACAGTGTGATTAAGTGCTGAATCTGAAGGACAATTGTAAACATACGCCATTCCATGCGTTTCTATCTCCATACGATTAATGGAGTTTTGTTGTTGGTAATCATTTCTTATAAAATAGATAGCCTGTTGTCCTTTAAATTGAGGGTAATCACCATCGAAAGGGTTATAAATACCGTCATTGTTTTTATCTATAAAAGGTGCTAAATAAAAAGCTTGTCCGTTAGTAGTATCACCATGTGCCGGCCAATCTAAAAACACTTGTGGCGGTTGGTAGTTCGGGAAAAACCAATTAGAGATGTGATATTGCAAATCTGTATTCGTTACCTTCCAAACCCTATCCCATTTTAAGTGAAAATCAAAGCCTTCATAACTATTAGAAATAGGCCCTCCACTTCTCCATGCAACATTCATTGGATAAACTTGCCCTCCATAGGTACTAGACGAAGAATAAACGGTGTCGTTATACTTTCCTGCTACCCATGGATTCGCTGCAAATATGGTGTTTCTACCACTTCCTTTTGGAACTTCAAAACCACTTATACTATTTTTATTATCATAAAACAACACATCCACATCAATTAAGGCTTTTATGTTATTAAGGTCTAAAAAATCATTACTTTTTTGAGCCACAAAAATGTAGAGCATTGCTGTATCATAAAGTGTTGGAGTCGCTACATCTCTTATAGTATATTGTATGGAATCCCAACCTGAAAAACCAGGATTAGCTTTAAAAATTATTCGTGAAAACCGAAAATGATTAACGGTAATCTTGACGAAACCAACCTGATTCGTTCCATTATAACTTATCGTATCAAACGCCAATGTATCTCCATTAGAATCAAAATCATTGTTCATTATCTGAAAGACTGCCTTGTAAATAGAGTCTTCATGATAAATTATTAGTGTATCATTTACTGCAACAGGTGCTTGGTTTTGCCCAAGTGCTAATTGGCTAATTAGCATCACCATTATAAAGTATAGTTTTTTCATAGCTAATTATTTAAAAGTTTAAAAATAGTGTATATACTCTAATAAGAAATTTGGGTGCTGAGGCAAAAGGAGGAGGAGAACCTCAACACCCTAAATTTCACTTTAAAATCCGTTCAAATCAGTAGGTTTAATAACCCCGAACCATTTGAGCGTACGTTCACCTATATCAGGGACATTGATGTGCATCAAATAAACACCTCCTGCTATAGGAACATCCACAAAGTT
>Ga0100377_1001012_pt1 | contig 24361 bp, 6 predicted proteins | sample CryGeymeta201501_FD_83664 | JGI IMG/M metagenome (GOLD analysis project Ga0100377, IMG submission 83664) | Groundwater microbial communities from Crystal Geyser aquifers in Utah, USA - Crystal Geyser metaG 2015-01 | ecosystem: Environmental > Aquatic > Deep subsurface > Groundwater | place: USA...
GAGAGATGAACCTTCGATTTCAGACAGACTCCACGGGAGCGCTGGTGCCGCGTCGGATGTCGGCGCAGACCGCTCTGCTGGTGGGTCACCGGATCCTGTCGCGGCGCGCGGCGCTCGAAGCCGCTTTGCCGGATGGACACGTCGGGCGCGGCAAGGCGCTGCTGGCCGAGCTGGCCAAGGAGGTGGCCCTGGTGCATGCGGGCGATCAGCCCCCAGCGCCCGCGGTTGAGCGTCCTGTCCCGGCGGCGGTCCGCGAGCTGCTGCCGGACCTGGAGGCCACCGCGGTCGGGGCGGTCAACCACGCGGTCGACAATCACATGCGAGCGATCGCCGACTCGGTCGAGGGCGCCTTGCGGCGGTTGCCTGGCGATCCGAAGCGACTCGCCGCAGAGGTCCTCCGGGGGCTGCTCTTCGCCGAGGGCACCGGCTATCTCCAGCTCAAGAGCGAGTCGCAGTGGATGGAGGTCGATCGTCGCCTTGGCCGTGTCGATGCGGACGCTCGTGAGGCCGCGGCGACCCTGGGCGTCGATGACCTGCTCGAACAGCTCGGCGACCTCAACGCCTGGTTCGGGACCCTGCTTGGCCTGGTCGCCGATGATCAGACCGAGCCCGTGGAGCCGCCGCCGGCCGCGCAGCGGCCGAGCCATCACGACCTGCTCGTCACCTTCACCCGGTTGCTGAGCTTCGCCCAGAACGCCTGGCCAGAGCAGGACGAGGCGCACGCCGCACAGCGCCTGGCCTGGATCGGGCCGTATCTGGAGGCGCTCGCGGGGAAGGTCTTGGGATGATGCAGGGGGCGCCCGCCCTGTCAAGGTGGGAAAGTCGAAACTGCGGTTGGCTGAACCGGCTGCGGACCTGCCCTCCGGCGCCCTGACGCAGCCGCAACGACGTGTCGAGGTGGGAATACTGCTGCCACTACCCGTCCGTGAGGGTGTCAGGCGCCTCGCTGCTGCGTGGATGCCACCCCCGGTGACCTGTCGGGCTGTTCGGGGCGGCGGACGATAGCGATCTTCCCACTTTAGGGGCGTTGCTGAGCGTGATGCGGTGGCTGGGGTCGCGCGCAGGCCACCGCGAGTTGTTTGGCGCAAGGCAGGCGAGGACCTGGACGGGGGACAAAGAGAGCGATGATGGAGGAGGCACAGCGGCTGCGGCTGGGACACGCGGTTCGAACGGGCGAGGGCACGACGATCGGCCGTGCTGATCTGGAGGAGGTGCTGGAGGTGCTGGGTGGGGGTGTGCCGCTCTCGGCGCGCGCGGCGGCTGTGCCCACCGTCGTGGCCTGCGCTGAGGCGCTGCTGGGAACGGACGGGAGCAACCGTCCGGTGTATGCCTACCTGGGTGACCTGCACCCTGGTCTTGGAACCATCGGCCTGATTCTGGATCCGGCCTGGCTGGACAGGCTGGTCGGGGTGAGCCGGTGCGACTCGGGCGGGTTGGCGGGGGGCATCGGAGGTTTTGCGCATGTGGACGAGGCAGATCGGCGCGCGGGCGTGAAGGAGCTCTCGACCGAGACGAGCGTGGTTCTGACGGACGCTGGCTGGATGCAGTCCTTCGTCGACGAGGTCGCCTCGAGCTACAGTCGGCAGGTCAACGGGTACGTTGAGGGCGAAGAGCCGGACGTGTCGGCATGGGGCGACGTCCGGGGCCGTTGCATCGAGGGTGTTCGGGGGGCGGGGGGCGAGATGGACCGGAGGCTGTGGACGTGGGAGTGTCGGCTTGGCTTGCCTGAGATGGGATGGTTCGTCGGCCTGGTCCTCTCCGAGGAGGGATACGTCACGCTCGAGGAGCTGCTGGATGAGGGTTGTGTGGTGCCAGCGCATGTGACTAGACCAGCCTGAGTCTCAGTCGGACCCGCAGGGCAGGGAGCCGTGCGAGCGATAGCTCGCAGGGGGCCCTGCATCGCGGGTCCGACTGAGACTCACGGCGGTATATCGTGATGGAGGGACCGGGCGTCGACGCATTTCAGTCCCGTGATGCTCGGGCTTTGTTGCGTGGAGTTCGCCCATGACGGGTCGCACGGTGGTAGCCCTCCTCGATCCCCCGGCCTCGCTGAGATTCCGGGCGGTGCCCTACCTGGTGGAGGCGGGGGATCACTTCCTTGTCTGCGGCTGGCCGGACCTCAAACGCAAGGAGCGCGCTGCGGACGAGGTAGAGGAGCTCTACCAGGCCGGCTACGCCTTGAAACTGGATGAGCCGGTCGAGCTTCCAGAGGGCTTCGAGGGAAGACTGGGGTGGATCGGCACGGAGTTCTTGAAGCAAGCTCGGGACGCCGGATGTGTGCCCCGTGAAGTGGAGCTGGTCGACTTCGTTGAGGTTGGGGAACGCGGCAAGGTGTGGGCGCCGGTCGGGGAGGACAGCGTGGCGCAGTCGCTTGAACAGTGGTTGCACCAGGCGGCTGCCAAGGTCTTTCGTGCGTCGGTCGAGCAACGTCGCGCGCTCGCTTTCTTGATGAAGCGCTGCGATCCCCATCACGAGTTGACCCGGGCCGCGGTGTGGTGGGCGCTCGAGAACAACGATGCGGAGCAGACGAAGCATCTGGCGTGGATCGAGCGGCTGGAGCGGGATCGCGGGCGCGGGGAGGAGTGTAGCGTCGACAGGCAACGCCAGCGCTATCAACAGATCCGCAACAGCTACTCAAGCACACCCGTCAACGGCGATGTCCGGCGCCGTCCGGCGCAAGGTCAGTCCCGGATGTCGATGGAAGGACACGTTCGATGACAGCCCTCCACGTGACGTTCTACAGCTACAAAGGCGGCGTCGGACGCACGCTCGCGCTCCTGAACGTGGCCGTCGTCCTGGCCGAGGCTGGCTTCAGGGTCGTGGCGATCGATCTCGATCTGGAGGCCCCCGGGTTCGGGCTGTCCGAGTTGACGCGGCGAGCGGACCCGCGCGCCTTCCTCGGCTTCTCCGATCTGGTGATCGACCGGGTCTCGAACTATCTCGAGCGTCCGGTGGAGCGCTTCGCCTATCCGATTCTGCGTGAGCGGTGCGGTGAGCGGCTCTGGCTGTTTCCTGCGGGGTTGCGGGCGCAGAGTCTGGTGCGGGAGCTGCCGTCGTTCTATGGCCCTGTCGTGAACGTCAGCGGGATCTTCCTGAACGTGTTGGCCGAGATCGTCGACAAGATGGAGCCGCACTTCGTGCTGATCGACAGCCGGACGGGGCTGGCGGACATCGCGGCGATCCCGACGATCGAGCTGTCCGAGGTCCTGGTGGCCGTCTCGGGGTTGAGCGAGCAGAACATCCGCGGGATGGCGAGTGTCCTTGAGTTGTTTCGAACGCACGAGAACCGTCCGGTGTACGGCGAGGGGGAGCATGAGGGCGAGGAGGTGCCGCAGCTTCAGTTGGTGGTGCTGAGCCCGTTGCCGGAGCGGATCGTCGTGGACGGGAGGGCGTTCAGCCTTGACCAGACGATGGAGCAGCTGGCGGCAGCCCCTGGCCTTCGGACCTCGCTCCCGAGCGTGGATCCGCTGGTGGCGCGGGTCGTGTTGGCGCAGGAGCTCCTGCTGACGCCTGCGGTGGCGTACCATGCCGAGCTGCGGCAGAAGGGAGCCTACGGGCGCATCTCACGCGAGGACGTGCTGCATCATCTGTCGTTGGAGCCGGAGGTGCCTGTGCTGGGGGAGCTTCAGCTCGACCGTGCGGGGTCACGCCTGCCGGGGCAGTACAGGCGCCTGGCCCGCGCGCTGGCGCGGGCCCATCCCGACGTGGTTGTGCCGCCGTCGCTCGACGCCCTGCCCGGTGTGGCGTTGACGCCGTGGTTCGTCGAGGTGGCCGATGGGTGAGGAGGTTCCCGGGTTGGCGCAGCGGTGTGCCGAGCTCGTCGATGCGGCCGTGCACGGCCCGTGGCCGTCGGAGGGCGAGGTCGAGGCATGCGGTGAGGGCTTGCTGGAGGCGGTCGGCGAGCCGGAGACCGAGGAGGCGTGGCATGCGGCGTGGATGCCCGTCGCGGCTGCGATCGCGGCGCGGTTTCGCGCGCGGGCCTCGGAGTGGAACGCGGTGGTTCGGTACACCGATACCCTGTTCGGCCGGATCGTCACACCTCGCCAGCATCCTCGGCAGGTGCCGAACGTGCGGATGGGCGAGGGGGCCGGGGCGAAGTTCATCGTGCGACTCCCGGTCGTCGATCAGGTCGCGGTCGCGCTGCTGAAGGACGCCAAAGCCCCGGAGCGCCTCGCCTTCGTCGCTGCGATGGAGGACTCCATGGTGTTCCTGGCGGTGCTTCGTGGCCTGCCGAGCTGGGGTCCGACCCAGCCGGAGGTCGTGGCGCTCGCGGTGCGGGTGTTTGAACAGTTCAAGCGGGACATGATGTTGGGGGAGTTCCTGGTGCCGTTTCGGGTGTGGGCGAGCGAGGCGCCCGAGGAAGCGCGTGCGCTGGTGGAGGCATGGCTCGACAGAGCAGTGGATGCGCACACCCTGCCGCCGAGTGTGGTCCAGCTTCTGATCGAAGGGGTGGTGGTGGCTCGCGAGGAGGGCTGGGAGGCGTGGCGGGACGGGGTCGTTCGGCGTCTGGTCGACAGCGTGAATGTGACGCGGCGGGATCTCGGCCCGCTGGTCGCCTGTTTCGCGTGGCCGGAGGACCGTCCAGTGCCGGAGGCTCGGCACGCGCGCATGCTCGAGCTCGTCGCTGCGGGGCCGCCTTCCGCGGTGCTCTCCGGTTTGCGCGCTATGGGGCGCGAGGCTTCCTCGGCGGAGACGGCCGCGGAGGCTTTGAGGACCTCGTGCACGCTCGTGGGGTTGGCTGGGGCGGCAACACACGAAGGGAGCGATCTGGCATCGTTGCATGTCCTGGTGGCGGGGGTGCTCACGCGGGCGTTGTTTCAGCTGCCGGCCGCGTCGTATGAGGGGGCCAGGCCTGATATCGACGCGCTGCTCAACGTGTTGCTGGCGATGGAGGTGCAGCCGGGCCGCCACGCGCTCGATGGCTGCTTGATGGCGCTGGCGGAGCAGGACCGGGGACGTGCGGAGGCGTTCCTGCTGGCGTGGTTGGAGCGGCATGGGCAAGCGGTGATGCAGAGTGGGAAGACGGTTCGGGACTGGTTTCCAGTGGGCTTCGATGCGATCGCGGCGAAGCGGTCGGTGCTGGGGTGGTGGCTCCGGTTGATGGCGGGGCGGTCGTTGCCGTTGCGCGCGATGGGCGGTCAGTCCGTCAGCGCATTGCGCGGGGCCTGGGCGATCGGCCAGGAGGAGGTGGACTGGCTCCGGGGGTTGGAGGTCGAGCGCCTTCATGGCCTGTGCCACGAGATCGCCGCACACCTGCCGCGCAACAGCGCGTGGGTGGGTGTGCTGTTTGACCTCGGGCGGCATGTGCCCTCGGCGCTCCGATTTGCCACCGCGGTTATCTGTGAAGACGGCGTGGCGGAGTGGCCTCATGCCTGTCAAGAACGCCTGGCATCCTGGCAGACCTCCATGACAGAGATCCCTGAAGACCACCGCCAGTCGTTGGTCGACGCTGGCGGACAGGTGTCGATCACGCTCGAGCCCTTCCGAAGGCTGTTTGACTCGGCATATCGTCATCCTCCAGAGCTTGAGAGCATGACGCCTGCGAACGAGGAGTCCTGGCGACGAGAGCAGCGGCGGATGGCCGAGGCGATGCGCGACGCCGAAGGGCAGTCGATCTGGAGGCAGTTCGCGCAAGAGGTGCCGATCCTGCGTGGAAGCAAGGTGACGATGGGAGAGGGGGTGGAGACGGAGATGCGCTCGATCCATGGAACGGTGAGTGTGCCGATGAGGGCGCGCTTCGATCCGATCACGAGCTGGCAACGACGCCTCTGGCACAGCTCGCGCGCGGCGGAGCTCCTGGGGGAGGAAGACGCCGTATGACTCCCTCGATGCACGAGGTGCTCGACCGGTACGTGCGGTCGATGAAGGAGCGTGGCCCCGCACGGGATGATCCAGAGCGTCACCAGGATCTGGGCACGTTGGTGTGCTGGATGCTGGGGCCGATGGGCTTCGAGGTGACCGTTCGGTCGTTCTACCACGACGGCGTGCAGCGGACCGTCGACAAGGGACGGAGGGAGTTCGGGGTCGACATCGAGGCGGTGCGGAGGAAGGACGGGGCGGTGTTCTGGTTCGTGCTCAAACGGGGCAACCTGACGCGGTCGAACTGGGACAACAAGGACACCGGCGTGATGGCGACGGACTTGCGTGAGGCCGCGTCGCGCGCACGCGAGATGGAGCGCGCGGTGACGCTGGTCGCTGTGCACAACGGCGACGTCCTGGAGGAGCTCCAGTCGCAGGTCGACGCGCTGTGCGGGCGCCTGGTGGACGCGGAAGGCAGTCAAGTCCGTGCGGTGGAGTGGTGGGACGCGGCGAGTCTCGTGGAGCGGCTCGCGGAGCGGATGGAGGACACGTCCACGGATGGTCTGGGGCTGTTTCCTCCGCTCGTTCGTCCGTTCCTCCGCCTGTGCGTGGACTCGTTGCGCCTCGACTCCGGGAAGGAGGGCAGAACCTGGTCGCACGCCGCGGCCGCGCAGGTGATTGAGCAGCGTCTTCCTCACGATCGAGCGCTGCAGCGCGAACCGCAACGGCGTGCTGAGCCGTTGGGCGAAGGGCCAGCGATGAAGGGCGAGGATCTGGCGCGGTCCTCGAACGAGCTCGCGTTGTTTGCGCACATGGTGGAGATCGCTTGCCGGCATGACGCTGGTGGCAACGTGATGCCGGTGCTGGAGGTCCTGGAGCGGACGTTGTGCCGGACCGTGGAGCACCTGCGTCGCATCGAGAAGCCGCCGCGCGAGGCGTTCGAGACGCTCTTGCGTGGACTCCTCGCTCACCACCTCGCCTGTGTGCTGGATCTGGCAAGAAGGTTGGAGCCGATCGCCGACGTGCCCATGGGTCTGAGCGTGCCGGATGATGTGGGGGAGCGGATCGACTGGCCGCTGCGCTCGCTGCGGATCGCCTCGACGCTGGCGTTGGGTGGCCTCACTGCGCTCGATCGTGGGCAGGAGGCGGAGGCGGCGCGGCTTGGTGAGTTGGTGGGGCGGCTGTTCGAGAGCAACCAGGGTGGTTTCGACCCGATCACGGACGATCAGATCATCGAGTGGGAGCTGGTCTGGGACTGCTGGGAGCGGTGCGGGCAGGTGGATCGGGTGGTGGCGTCGTGTCGGTGGTTGTTGGACCGGCTGGGTTTTCGCTTCAAGGTCGGCTTCCCGATGCCCGCCAGTCGCCAGCACAGCGCCTGGCCGATGACCGACGACGACCTGCGCGTGCTGGTCGAGGTCTACGCGGGGCCGACGCCAGCGACGCACGCGCTGTTCCGGGACAACGCGACGACCTTCGTGGCGTTGCTGTTCCGGCGTGCGCATCGGCATGGGGTGGCGACGGACGAGGACTGGTCGGCGATGCAGCAGCCGATTCAGCTGCGGTCGGGGCATCTGCGGAAGCTCACGTTGCAGACGTGGCAGCCCCCCGAGGACGTGGCCTCGACGTGGTACGTGTGCGATGTGCCGGAGCAGGGGCAGACGCAGACGTGCGCGTCGAGCCTGAGCCTGGCTGAGGCGATGGCGCAGCTCGACCGCTTCCACCCCGCGTTGCCGCAGAGCCCCGCCGAGGCGTGGGGCGTTGCGGTGGTGGACCGCATCGCGCAGCGGATGTACCGCATCCCGGTGGTGCGTCCGCCAGGGCCGCTTCAGGGGGCGTAGCCCGCCCCTGGGCGCTCAGGGCCTCCGATACACCGTATTGCCGCAGTTGACGAACGTGTTGTTCTCCAGCACGGGCTCGGCGCCGCCGCGCTCGATGTAGACGCCCGAGCTCAGGTCGGAGAAGGCGCTGTTGCGGATGGCGGGGGTGTAGGTCGGGTCGCCGGTGACGTAGATGCCGTTGACGCCGGTGGCGGCGTTCTGGGTGCCGAAGGTGCAGCCGTCGGCCACCAGGGGGTTGGGGGAGCGGAGGGCGAGCTGGCTGAAGTTGCTGCGGGTGGCGAGGAAGGCGGCGCCGGTGATGGTGCCGGTGGAGGTGCCGATGTAGCTGACCGCGATGTCCTCGAAGCGCGCGGCGAGGATGTCGAGGGTGGCGTTGCCGGTGGCCTCGATGACGCGGACGGTGACGTCGTCGAAGCGGAAGCGGTTGGCGGCGGCGAGTGTGATGTGGGAGTCGCCCTGGAAGCGGAGGGTCTGGTTGAGGAACCAGTGGTTCTGGGCGGGCTCGAGGGGGGCGATGGTGAAGGTGCCAGTGTTGACCGTGCCGTAGAGGAGGTAGCCGCGGCCGGGCAGGGTGGGGAAGGTGGAGCCGGAGATGGCGAGGGTGTGCTCGGGCGCGAGCATGTTGGCGTCGAGCACGAAGGGGATGTCGTCGGCGCGGAGGTCGAAGACGGTGTTGGTCGCCGTCAGCGAGATCGGGCCGGCGTTGGCCACCCACTCCTGGAACTGGACGCCGACGGCCTGGCGGTCGTCGAGGTCGTCGAAGACGGTGCAGTCGGTCAGGGTCAGGTCGCCGAGGCGGGTGATCCAGGCGACGCGGCCGTTGCGTTGGAAGAGCGCGCCGGTGGCCGAGATCGCGCCGCCGCGGTAGGTGTGCAGGGCGTATTCGAGGCCGTCGAAGACGCCGCCGTCGAGGGTGGCGGTGGCGCCGTTGTAGGTGACGACGCCCTGCTGGACCTGGTTGATGGCGTCGAAGACGCAGTCGGTCAGGGTCACGTCGCCCCAGACCTCGACGTAGGTGCGGTCGACCCCGGTGGTGGAGGTGAAGGTGGTGGTGTCGAAGGTGGCGGTTGTGCCTGTGCCGACCTGCACCTGCACGTCGCGGAAGGTCGCCCCGGCCGCCACGGTGAGCCGGGCCTGATCGTTGAGGGTGAACAGGGTGTTGGTGTTGGAGGGGCCGGCGATGACGGTGCCCGGGGTGACCGTGACCAGCGAGGTCTGGCGGAACCGGGTGTTCTCGCGGAGGGTGATGGCGTCGAAGCCCGCCGGGGTGGTGAGCTGCACGTCTCCGTTGAGCGACTCGCCGCGCAGGCCGAGGCCGCGGCCCTGGCGGTCGTCGACGAACGCCAGGTTGGTGAGGGTGGTCGGGCTGGCGGCCTGGTAGGCGTCCGGCTCGGTGGAGATCGGCCAGTCCTCGTCGCCGATGTCGAACTGGACGGCGTCGATGGCCGCGCGGCCGGGGTTGGTGAAGCGGAGGTCGATGCCGACGCTGAGGAGCGCCGGGTCGTCGTCGATGAAGGTGCAGCCGCTGACCGGGTCGGCGACGGTGTTCTCCGAGAGATACATGGCCGTCTGGCAGCCGTCGAAGAGGCTGTCGGTGATGGCGAAGGTGGAGTTGTCCTGGGCGACGGCGCCGTAGCGGAGGTCGCGGAAGGTGGCGCCGTTGATGGTGCCGTTGCCGCTGCCGTAGACGCGCACGCCGCGGCTCTGGCGGTTGTTGCCGGTGTTGACGACGGTGCTCTCGAAGAGCGTCCCGTCGATGGTGACGGTGCCGGCGGTGTGGACCATGTAGCGGTCGTCGTCGATGAGGCGGCGGAGGTGGCCGCCGGTGAGATGGACCTGGCTGTTGGCGTCGCCGAAGAAGGTCAGGTCCTCGATGTTCGGCGAGGGCATGTTGATGGTGCCGCCGCCCTGGGCGTGCAGGCCGATGTTCCAGCCGGGGGAGATGTTGGTGAGCTGGAGGTCGGGGGCGAAGCTGAGGGTGGTGCCGTTGGGTGCGGCGACGTTCTGGGCCAGCACGTAGTCCTCGGCGAGGTCGATGAGACCGACGTTGACGACCGGCGCGTTGGCGTCGCCGCTGAGGCGGTACTGGCCCGTCGGGGCGACCCCCTGCAGGACGGTGCCCGTCAGGGTCGCGCTCGTGCCCTCGCCGAACAGGTCGGGGTCGAGCCAGAAGGCGGTGTCGCTGCGTTCGAGGGTGAACACGTTGTCGATCAGGCGGCCGCCGGCGCCCGCGTAGACGCGGTCCTGGTAGATGCCGATGGTGCTCAGGCCGAGGTCGGTGCCGTAGAAGGTGTTGTGGGTGATGAGCGGGTTGGCGTTGTAGCGGATCTGGACGCCGTAGTCGGGGTCCTCGATGGCGTTGTTGCGCAGGGTGACGTCGGTGCCGTTCTCGATGAGGGCCGCCACCCGGAGCGCCGTCAGCGTGCTGTCTTCGATGAGCACCGGACCGGAGCTGTACAGCCCGATGCCGTACTGGCGCCGCGGCACGAAGTTGAGGCCGATCGCCTCGCTGTGCCGCATGGTGAAGCGGCCGCGGATGGTCGCCAGCCAGCGGCCGTAGTGGTCGGAGCTGTCGAGGCGCGCGTATTCGAGCACGACGTTGGAGTTGGCGCTGGTGTCGAGGGTCATGTTGGTCACGGTGCTCGTCGTCAGCGTGACGGTGGAGGCGGAGTAGACGCGCAGGGTGTTGTCGCGGCCCTCGATGCCGAGGAGGTTCGAGTTGGCGATGCGCACGATGCCGTTGCCATCGAAGCGCGGCCAGATGCCCTCGAAGACGGCGCCGTCCATGTCGAGCTCGGCGCCGGTGGCCTGCCACATCCAGCGGGGGTTGGTGTCGATGGTGCGGACGCTGGCGCCCGGCTCCACGATCATGAGCCCGCCGAAGGTGAACTCGTTGGCGACGTAGTAGCCCTGCGGCAGGATGGCGTCGGTGAGGGTGCCACCGAGGACGATCGGGGCGTCGGGGTCGAGGGAGGGGGTGACGCGGCACATCAGGCGGCCGCGGGTGCAGTCGGTGGTGCCGGCGATGTCGGCGCCGACGACGCAGGTCAGGCCGCTGTCGGTGGTGGCGTCGTCCACGGCGCCGTTGCAGTCGTCATCCTGGAAGTTGCAGGTCTCGGCGGTGGCGAGGGCCAGGTCGCAGTCGGGCGCAGGCAGGGTGCAGGCGCGGGTCGTGGTGTCGCAGACGCGCGCCACGACGTGCTGGCGGGCGCCGTCCCAGGGTTGGCCGTCCCGCCAGAGGCGGACGTAGAAGCCCCAGCCGCCGGTGGATTGCACGGTCTTGACCAGGACGCGGTGGCGTCCGGCGGTCAGGTGGAGCGGGACGCGCTCCTCGTCGGGCGAGGCGGCGTCGGCGATGCGGTCCTCGTAGACCGGCGTCATGGCGCCGGTCTCGGGGCCGACCCAGATGCGGATGATGTCGTCCGCGCCGACGCCGAGCTCCAGGTCCACGTCCTCGGCGACCTCGAGCCAGGTCATGGCGTAGGCGGCCTTGTTGGCGTTGAGCGGGGCGAAGTGGGCGGAGAGGTTGACGTAGTCGGCGCCCTCGCGCAGGCCCACATGAGGCAGGAAGGGGCTGACGAGCTGGCCGTAACGAAGCTCGAAGTCGGCCTCACTTCCCAGTGTGATCAGGTAGTTACGATCGAGGTCAAGGGTCGCGGCGTCGACCGGCCCCGCGGTCAGCCAGGAGGTCACGAAGCCGTTGGTCGTGGGCGCGAAGGTGTCGCATTCGGCCGTGCCGACGCGGCAGCCGCTCAGGCACAGGCCCTCGGGGCCGCAGTAGTGATCGAGGGCGCAGGCGGCATCGTCGCCGCACTCGGGTGGGATCGGCTGGCACTGGTGGGTCGTGGGGTCGCAGGCGGCCTGGGGCGGGCAGCTGTCGGGGCGGGTGCGGCAACCGACGGTGCAGAAGCCGCCGTCGCAGAAGCTGCCGGCGGCGCACTGGTTGTCCAGGGCGCAGTCGCTCCGCCGGTCGAGGCAGACCCGGAGGTCACGGTCGCAGACCCGGCCGGGGCCGCAGCTGTCCGGGGCGATCCGGCAGCCGCCGCGGCAGAAGCCCTGGGCGTCGCAGAAGCCGTCGGCGCCGCAGGCGCCGTCGTCAGCGCACTGGCGAGGCTGGACGCGACAGCCGCCGGTGACCTCGTCGCAGAGCTGGCCGGTGGGGCAGCCGAGGCCGTCCTGGCGGCAGTCGGCGGTGACGAAGTAGACCTGGAGGTCGCGGAGCACGGGGCGCTGCTGGCTGTCGTCGGTGTGGAGGCGGAACTCCATCTCGAGGAGCTGGCTGGCGCCGTCGGTCAGGGTGGTGAGGTCGATGTCGGTCAGGTCCGTCCAGTCGCTCCACGCCATCTGGCCCAGCTCGACCTCGGTGTTGCCGTTGCGGACGCGGACGGTGATGGAGGTGTTCGGAGGCAGGTACGGGCTCCAGGTCATGCGGACGAACCGCACCACCTGCCCGGCGTCGAAGATGTTGCGCCAGACGCCCTCGCGGGCGGTGTAGTTGAACAGCTGGAAGCCGGTGTTGTCGGAGTAGCTGTAGGGGCCGGTCCCGATCGTGGGGTTGTAGGCGCCAGCGATGGGGTAGGAGCCGAGCACCTGGAAGTCCGGCGTGAACTTCAGCAGGACGCTGTTACCGCGGCAGATCGCCCACAGGTTGTTCTGGCTGTCGATGGTGACGCCGCGCGGGTTCGAGCACGGCGTCATGCCTGCCGGGACGCCCGTGGAGGTGTTGAAGATGCCCCACTCGCCCGTGTTGATGTTGTACTTGCCGATCGTGTTCGAGCTGTAGCCGGCGACGTAGACGTTGCCCTCGGTGTCGGCGACGACGCCGGTGGCCTCGCGGATGGCGTTGGTGGGGGCGCCGTAGCCGATCCACTCGCTCGTGGCCGGGTCGAAGGCGAGGAGGCCGCCGCCGTAGTTGCCGTACCAGATGCGGCCCTGACCGTCAACGGCGATGCCGTAGCGGGTGGTGCCGTTGTCGCAGATGCGGCGGACGAGCTGGTCGGTGTTGGTGTCGATCTCCGCGACGCAGCTGCTGGTGAAGCCGGAGGTGAACAGCTTGCCGTCGCCCGTGATGATGACGCCGTAGACCGCGTGCTGCACGTCGATCTCGAGGAGCACCTCGCAGGTGCGCGGGTCGACCTTGTAGACGCGGTTGGTGTTCCAGCCGCCGAGCCAGGCGTAGTTGTTGGCGTCGACGCCGATGCCGCGGACGAGCTCCGTGGTCGACGCGAGCTTGACCTGGCAGTGCACGCACTCATCGGCCAGCGGATCGTCGGAACTGTTCATCATCTCGCCGCCGGTGATGCGGCCGTCCCCGTTGAAGTCCTGGGAGGTCTGGATCACGCCGTCCCCGTTGCGGTCGATGCAGTCGGTGCGGTTGTGGTAGACGTGGGTGGCCGTGCCGTCGCCGCGGTTGCCGATCCAGGCGTCGCCGTTGAGGTCGACCGCCGTGCGCGACGGGTTGGTGCCGACCCAGTATCGGCCCTCCTCGACGCCTGTGCGCGTGTTCCAGCGGCTGAACGTGTTCTCGTCGCTGTTGGGCACCCAGATCGTCTCGTAGGTGCCGACGCTGCCGCCGATGGTGATGCCGCCGTCGGGGGCGGGCGCGAGCGCCGGATCGCCGAGCCCCTCCTCGGCGGGGAAGAGCAGGGCCTGGCCGCACGGCTGGCAGCCGCCGCACGGGGTCTCGATGGCCTCGTCCACGAAGCCGTCGCAGTCGTTGTCGAGCTCGTCACAGACCTCGAGGGGCTCGGCGCCGCAGGCGCCGCAGCGGTTCAGCACGCCCTCGTCGGTGGCGCCGTCGCAGTCGTTGTCGAGCGCGTCGCAGACCTCGCCCGAGGGCAGCACGTAGCCGGTGCAGGCGCCCCATTGGTTGGCGGTGCAGGTCTGGAGGCCGTCGATGCAGGTGCCGATGCCGCGGGTGGCCTCGGCGCCGGGGTAGCAGGGCCGCTCGGCCCCGTCGGCGCAGCCCGTGCAGGCGCCCTCGTCGACCTCGCCGTCGCAGTCGTCGTCGAGGTTGTTGCAGACCTCCTCGGGCGCGGCGCCGCAGGTGCCGCAGGCGTTGAGGAGCCCTTCGTCGACCTGTCCGTCGCAGTTGTCGTCCACACCGTTGCACGCCTCGGTGGGCAGGGGGCCGCAGTCGCCGCAGGCGTTGAGGAGGTCCTCGTCGGCCGCGCCGTCGCAGTCGTTGTCGAGGCCGTCGCAGAGCTCGGCGGCGCCGGGGTAGACCTCGGCGCGGGTGTCGTCGCAGTCGTAGCCCTCGCAGGCCCGGCCGAGGCCGTAGTGGTCGCCGTCGCCGTCGATGCAGATGCGCGTGGCGACGCACAGGCGCTGGCCGCCGGGGAAGCGCTCGCAGGTCCAGCCCGACGGGCAGTCGAAGGCGTCGCAGGCGCTGGTGCAGACGGCGAAGTCGACGCCGTGCTGGCACACGCCGCTGGCGCAGTCGGCGTCCGTCGTGCACAGCTCACCGAGCAGCCCGCCGGTGGTGGTCGCATCACCGAAGAAGTCCGGCGGTACGTCGCTGCCTTCGATGGCGTCGGGGGCGGTGTCGGGTGCGGCGTCGGGGGCGGTGTCGGGAGTGTCGATGTCGTCGGCGTCGGCGTCGGCGGTGTCAGGTGTGGCGTCGGCGTCAAGGTCGGTGTCGTCGGCGTCGATGGCGATGTCGGGCTCGGCATCCGGGAGGACGTCGGCGTCGGGCCGTCCGGCGTCCTCGGTGGCGTCGGGCGCGGCGACGTCCGCGTCGTCCTCGTAGACGTCGCGGCCGCCGTTGGCGTCCTGATCGGCGTCGGCGCCAGCGTCGGTGACGAGGCCGACGCCCGTGGTGACGTCCTCATCGCAGCCGGCGAGGAGGGCGAGCGGGATAAAAATGGCAAGAATAGTCAATAATCTGGCATGTTTTATGCCGAGGCGCCGACGGCGGAGCAACGCCGCGCCGACGCAGCCCAGCAGGGCCAGCAGCGCCGGCCACGTCGGTGAGCTGTGGGAGGGCGTCGCGCAGCCGCAGCCGCCGAACGAGCTGCCCTCGACGTGCAGCGGCGTCTCGCCCGAACCGGAGCCGGTGCCGGGTGTGACGTCGGGGGCAGCGTCGACGGCGGCGTCGGGGGGCTCGGGCACGTCGGGGGTGACGTCGGCCTGGCCGTCGCTGTCGGGGGTGTCGGCGTCGGGCTGAGCGTCGGGATCGGCGGCGTCACCGCCGCTGTCGTCCGAGATCACGTCGTCGGCCACGTCCTCGGCCACGTCCTCGCCGATCTCCTCGGCCACGTCCTCGCCGATCTCCTCGGCCACGTCCAGACCGGCGTCCGCGCCTGCGTCGTCGCCGACCGGCGGCGCGTCGCCGAGGGTGATGGTGCCGTAGGCGTCAACCTGGCCGTCGTCGCCGATGGCGTTGGCCCAGAGCCAGGCGTCCTCGACGAGCCCCGGCGGCGCGGCGATGCCGTGGCGCAGGGCGATGCGGGCGCGCAGGGTGCGTCCGGGCTCCAGCGGCCCGACCAGCGCCGTCGGCACCGTGAAGATGAGCTGCGTCCCGTTGGGCACGGCGCGCTCCTCGGGCGTCGCGAGGCCGTCGCCGACCCGCACGTCGAGGCCCTGGCCGCGCGTCCAGACCGCGTCCACGTCCAGCGACTCGCCGTCGGCCGAGATCCACAGCCCCACGGCGTCGCCGTCATTCGGGACCGGGCGCCGGACGTCCACCACGACGGTCAGCGCGTCGCCGTTGTAGCCCGCCCGCAGGACGCCGCCGAACGGCACCCCGCCGAGCACCGGCCCCAGCGGCCGCGCCTCGATGCGCGAGGTGTCGGTCGTCGCGGCGTTCAGCACGAAGACCGGGTCCACCCCGGTCGGCACCCAGCGCGCCAGCACCGCCGCCTCCGAGGTCACCTCGAAGACCGTCTGAGCCAGCAAGGTGCGGCCCGCCACGAGGCGCGCCGTGTACAGGCCCGGCAACAGGTCCGCCGTGGGCACGACCGTCTCGCGGGTGACCTCCTCGTTGACCAGGGTCAGCGCCTCGGCCACAAACGGCGTCGCCAGGCCGACCGCCGTCACCTGGACGTCGGCCCGCACGGTCACCGGGGCGTCGTTCCGCACCCTCCAGGCCAGCGTCACCGACTCGCCGCGCGCCGCCGCGGACGGCGTCGCCACGATCGCGCCCCGGAGCGGGGCCACCACGTCGAAGTCCGCCGAGGCGGTGTCCAGCAGCAGAGCGCCCGCCGTCAGGCGCGCGAACGCGGTGCAGCGCCCGGTCAGGTTGCCGTCGAGCGTCCAGACCAGGGGCACCGTGGCCGCCGCGCCGGGCGCCATCGTCGGCACGTCGGCGTCGGCGGTCCAGCGCGCCGCCGGCTCGCCGTTGCACAGCACCTCCACGTCCACGCGCAGCCCGGCGAGCGTGAGCCGCTGGCCGAGGTTCGTCACGACGTGCTGGAGCGTGACGTCGTCGGTGTTGCCGTAGAGCGTCGCGCTGGCGAACAGGTCGAGGGTCGCCCCGCGCGGCGGGATCACGTCGGGGGTGGCGGCGTTGCAGTCGTTGTCGACGCCGTCGCCGGGGATCTCGAGCTGGCCGGGGCCGACCGCAGGGTCGGCGTCGGCGCAGTCGTAGGGAGGGCAGAAGCCGTCGCCGTCGACGTCCGCGCAGGTCGGCGCGACCACCGGCAGCTCGAAGCGCTGCAGGGCCGCGGCGCCCGCCGGGTCGGCCGCGATGACGGTGAAGCCGACCGTGGTCGGCTGGCCGGGGGCGGTCCAGCGGAGCAGCCCGGTGGCGGCGTCAAGGGTGGCGCCGGTCGGGTGCGCGCCGAGCGCGTAGGTGACCGTCTGGCCCTCGGGGTCCACCGCCTGCGCGCGCCAGGCCAGCCTCGCGCCCGTGGCGATGGAGGCCGGCGGCACCGAGACGAAGGCCGGCGGCAGGTTGCCGCACGCCGCCTGGGTGAGCGCGCCGCCCGCGCCGCTGGCGATCACGTCGCCCGCGCCCGCGCCGAGGCGGGTCAACCGAAGGAGCCAGGAGCGCTGCTGCGCCGTCGGTGAGCCCGCCCCAGAGAGGGTCATATCCCTCCACTGACCCGGCCCGAGGTCGACGCCGAGCGCGCTCACCGCCAGGACCTGCTCGCCGTCGGTGTCCACCTGGACGAGCTCCAGCGCCGCGTCCGCGGGGATCGCGCCGAGGCCGCCGTTGCCGACGCGCACCGTCGCCGTGACCCCCGCCGCGCAGGTCGCCGTGTCGAACATCGGCTGCGACAGCACCGCCCGAGGCAGCCGCGCCGCCGTGGGCGCCACGCGCAGGGCGTCGCCGAGGTCGAAGTAACGGTCCGCGCCGCCGAGCGCCTGCACGGCGATCGGTCGGCTGGCGCTGAGGTGGTAGAGCGCGTCGTCCGGCAGGGCGAGCAGCTCATAGCGGCCCAGCGTGGTGGGCGCGTCGTCGATCCAGACGGTCGCGCCGCTCGGCCCGGCCAGCACGACCGAGTCGCCCACGTCCGACAGCAGGCTGTGGACCCACAGGTCGATCCCCCGGTCGCCCACCATCTGGGTGATGTCCTCCCCCATCAGCCCGATCCTGTCAGCGCCCGAGCGCGCGATGTCGCCCGCGACGACGCTGGAGCGACCGGTCGTCGAGACCGTCAGCCCTCGGTGCTCCCCGATCCCCGCGTGGAACGCGTACTGCCCGGCCTCGATGTGACCGGACAGCAGGACCTGCAGATCGGCCGTGGTCAGCGTGTAGTCGAGCGCGTCCCAGGCGAACACCGCCACCGCGCCGCCGCTCGGCCCGCGCGAGCGCGTCGAGAAGACGAACCGCTGGCCGACGTCCCCGGAGGTCGCCAGCAGCCGGTTGGCCGGCGGCACCACCGAGAAGCCCGTCACCGAGACCGACTGCACCACCACGTCCCCGTCGGCCACGATGCGGTAGGCCGCCCCCTGGCTGAGCACCTGCGGCTCCCAGGGCTGCCCCACCGCCAGATCGGCGCTGCCCACCGACGCCCCGCTGGCGTCGAAGAGCTCCACCAGCGCCCGCTCCACCGCCACGATCACCAGCCGGTTGTTGGGCGTGAGCGTCGGCGGCGCCACGGTGAAGTCTCGCCCCACCCGCGCTCCGTCCCGCGCGCTGTGGAACATGTCGCCGCCGAAGTCCGGCTCGAAGATCTCGTAGCTCAGGTAGGCCTGGATCGGCCCGTCGCTCTCAACGACGAAGTGGTCGAGCGCGAAGCTCCCGTTGCCATCGTTCACCGTCAGGTTCGCCGTCCACGGCACCATCGGCTCGAGCTGGCCCTGGTCCGAGGTCAGCTCCGTCACCGGGTCCACCACGGCGAAGGCGACCGCCTCGGCCGACAGCAGCGTCAGCGAGGCGTCGACCGGCCGATAGCCCACCATCGCCCGCACCTCGGACGCGTCCACGTCGAGGGCGGTGCGCACGTTGTTGTCCTCACGCTGCTCGACCTCGACGTCGTCGGCGTCGACCATGACGTGCACCAGGTTCCCCGCGAACGCCACCGGCCCGCTCACCGCGATCGTCCAGCTCTCCACCTCGCCGGGCTGCAGCACCGTCGTCATCCGCTCGCCGTGCACCACGTCCGCGGCGCCCAGCCCCTCCTCGAAGTCTCGCTCGCCGTACACCACGAGCCGCGTGGGGATGGCTGGCGTGTCGCCCTCGTTGGCGACGCTGACCACCACCTCGCCCGAGCGCGTCCGCGTGGCGTCGTCATCCTGCAAGCCGGACAGGTGGATCCCGGCCACGACGAGGTCTGTCCCCCGGCGCGTCGCCAGGACCTCGACGGTGAAGGTGTGGCGGGTGCGGTTGCCGCCCTCGTCCTCGGCGATCAGGTCGAACCACTGCCGGCCGACCTGGGCCAGGTCCGGCGTCCAGGACAGAGCGGGGGCCTCCGGCGAGCCGGTGTCCACGGCCCCGGCGGGGAGCTGGCGGAGCTGCCAGGTCACGGCGCTGCCCTCGGGGTCAAGGGCCGTCGGGGCGTAGGTCCAGGTGTCGCCGACCACCACCCGGCGTAGCGGCCGCGACGTCAGGTCGGGTGGGCTGTTTACATCTTCCGGCGCAAGGACGCGAAGCGTCCACGGCAGAGTGGTGGTAGCGCCGTACCGGTCGAGCGCGGCGAGCACCACCTCGTATTCTCCAGGCTGCTGAAGCCGTCCAATCAGCGCGCTGCCCTCCAGCCGGAGCCCGCGCGGGCGGGCGACCAGCAGGAGGAAGACCGGGTCGCCGTCAGGGTCGGTGACCTCGGGCGTCCAGGCGTAGTCCTCCCCGGCGATCACCGTCTCCTCGGGCGCGTTCACGAAGGCCGGCGGGTGGTTGTCCGCCGGCGCCGCGTCCGATGGCGCGATCTCGATCACCGCGTCAGTGCGGTTGTCGTCCTCCTGAAACTCGTCCACGGCCTCGCTCGGATCGACCCGCAGGGACACGATCAGGTGCCCGAGCGCCGTCGTCGTGTCCCAGTCCACCGAGAACGGCGCCTCCGCGCCCGGCTCCAGCGCCGGCACCGCGAGCGTGGCGATGGTGACCGGCGCGTTGTTCACGAGCACCGTCAGGGCGGCGTCCGTTGGCCCCGAGGCCGTGTCGCCCACGTTGCGCACCAGGCCGGCCACGGCGAGCACCTCCCCGTTGTCCACCCGGTCCGGCAGGTTGAAGCCGCCCACGAGGTTCGGCCCGAGGCTGAAGTCGCCCAGGGCCAGCTCGTCCTCGTCGAACAGCGGCAGGTCCGTGTCGGTGACCGCGTCGCACCCCTCGAGGCCAAGCCGCGTGGCGCGCTCGCGCAGGGCCGCGGCCAGCATCGCGTTGTTGTATCGGAGCTCGAACTCGCTCGCCATCCGGTTGACGGCGTCGAGCAGGGCGGCCACGCGCTCGGCGTCGCAGGCGTCGCGCGCCGCGACGAGGTTGTGCAGCACGTCGAAGACCGTCGTCAGCAGCGTCGGGTCGCGTCGCTCGGCCGCCTGGAGGTAGAGGGCCACGAGCCCCTCGGTGCCCGGCGCCGCCACGATGACGTTCACCGTCAGCTTCTGCGGGAACAGCCCCCGCTCCTGCTCAAACGGCGTCAACGGCAGCTCCACCGTCACGGGCAGCGCCACGGGCAACCCCGCCTCCGCGCGCGGCAACACGGTCAGGCTCAGCGGCAGCGCCAGCTCCTGGCCCGGCGCCAGCGAGGCCTCCAGCGCGCCGAGGTCGGCGATCACGCCCGAGGCGGCGGACACGGTCGGCCGGGGCAGCGCGGGCTGGTTGCCCGTGGCCCGCACGAAGAGTTGCGTCTGGACGGTCTGCCCCGGCGCCGCGATCAGCTCGGTCTGCGCGGCCCGCAGCGCGACCGCGGACAAGCCTGGGAAGGCCCACGCCACCGAGGCCGACGCGCTCGCCGAGCCCGTCGCGGTCACCTGCACGGTGACGACCTCACCCGCCCCCGGCCACGCCCCCTCCTCCGCCGCCAGCAGCACCAGCCCCACCCGCCGCACCTCGCCGCTCCGCACCATCGCCTCGGTCGCCGCGAGCTCGACGCGCATCGACGGCGGCTCGACCGTGGCCGCCAGCGTGTAGCTGCCATCCTCGGCCCCCAGGTGCCCAAGCTCGACGAGCCACGCCGGGTAGCGCACCCCGCCTACGTCCATGCTCCGCCGCGTGTCCTCGACCAGCGCCAGCTGCGCCACCGGCGCCGCCGGCACCGTCAGCTCGAAGCTCTGCCGCGCCGACGCCGACAAGCCCTGCGGCCCCTGCACGGTGAGCGTGAGCTCGTAGCTCCCGCTGACCACGCCCACCGGCGGGGAGAGCCGGATCGTGTCGCCGTCCATGGCCACCGTCCATCGGTCCGGCCCCGCCGCGGTGAGGTCGTACGTCCCGGCCAGCGAGGTCGCCACCTCGAAGGCGAAGACGAACGGCCCCGTGGCCTCCGCCCCCTGCCGATCGAGCTGCACCTGGAGCTGATGGGCGCCGGTCAGGTCGACCTCGACCTCGTCCAGCGCGCCCACGCCGCGCCTGACGATCACCGAGCCGCTCGCGCCGCCGAAGCCGCGCCCGCCCTCCACCGCCACCGCGCTGCCGCCCACGTCGAGCTGCCCCGCGCCGCCGTTCAGCGTGAGCCCGCCCCCGCTCAGCGTGGCCGTCACCGAGCTCGGCCCGACCGGGCCAGCGAAGGCGCCGCCGAGCTGGAGGCTGGCCGCGCTCATCGCCCAGGTGTCGGCCGCCAGCGGCGCGCCGTCGGCCACCAGCAGCCCGACCACCGGCTCGGGCAGGCCCGGCGCGTCCATGGCCAGCACGGCCTCCGGGCTCTGCCCGGCCAGGGTCATCGTGTAGCCGTCCGCCCCCAGCGACAGCGCGTCTCCGAACGTGCCCATGCTCACCAGCCCGCCCCCGAGCGCGCCCCCATAGAAGTCCAGCACACCCTGACCCGCCAGCGTCCCCTCCCCGAACCGCTGCAAGGCCACCAGGTGATCACCACCGCCCCACCGGGCGTCCACCGCGCTGACCGCACCCTCGGCGACCCCCGTGAGGCTCGCGTTCTGCGCCAGCAACCGCCGCGTCGGCACCACCTGCGGCCCCGCGAACCCGAACGCCACGCTCAGCCCACCGGTCAGACGGACGTGCGCCGCTTGCGCCGTGCCCGAGATGTCTACCGTGTCGAGCGTCGCCGTCAGCTCCCCCCGACGCAGGAAGCTGCTCCGCCGCGCCGGATCTGTCGGCAGACCGTCGATCACGCCGCCCGGCCGGGGCGACACAAACGGGTCCGCCAGCGCCGAGTACAGCAGCTCATACGTCTCCTCGAAGGCCTCCACGACCCCGCAGATCCCCTCGATCACCGTCGTCGCCGGCCCACACCACGAGCACCCGAACTCCGACTCGACGATCGCCGAGATCAGCGGCAGCTGGATGTGGCAGTTCCCCGTCGAGAACGACCAGCTCAGCTCGAAGCCCAGCTCCCCGATGACCTGGTCAAACGCCTGCTGCAAGGCGTTGTCGTAGGTCCCGTTGCGGAACTTCTCGCAGATGTTCTCGGCCCCGAACGCGCACGCCACCGCCCCCTCGAACGACACCAGGATGATCGCCCACATGCGCGCCTGCATCTTGGCCAGACGCTTGATCAACCCCTGAGCGCTGTAGTCGAGGTCCGGGCACTCCAGGATCAGGTCGCACGCGCTCTTGTAGATGAACCAGGCGTATTCCAGGGCTGCTCCGCCGCTTCCATCCTCCATGCGTCCGATCGTGTTGCCATCGGTATCAAACTCGTACCATCCGTGTACCGTCTGGCCGTCGAGCACCACACTCTGCGTCGGCGTGAAGAGCACCTTGCCCGCCGCCAGCGCCCGCCGCATCCGCACCTGCGCCTCCTCCGACACCGTCAGCACGCCCCGGTCCAGCGTCTCGATCCCGTAGTTGCCCACCAGGAACCGATACGGGATGTTCGCCGCGTTGGCCGCCGCGAAGATCCGGTTCACGCTCGCCGGCTCGCCCTCGGTCATCGCGTCCAGCACCGAGGCCTCCAGCGCCGTCGCGGCCATCCCGTGGGCCATCCGCAGCTTGCGCCGGTCGCTCACCAGCTGCCCCGGCGCCCCGATCGTCTCCGTCGTCTCCCGCATCAGGTCCAGCCCGATCCGCGTCACCACATCCTCGCCGTTCGTCACGAAGTGCGACTGCGCCGCCATCACCCGCGGTTTGACGCTGAACGGCCGCTGGCGCAGCCCCTGCGCCATCAGACGCTCACGGTTGGCCAGCTCAGCGGCGTAGAACGACGCCATCATCCGCGTATGGGCCATCTGCAGGGACCGGTGCCCCTCGATGATCTCCGTGTACGGCGCCACCACGTCCACGTTGTACTGACTGGCGTCGTCGGCGATGCGCCCGGCCTCATCCGCGTTCAGCCGCAGCAGCGTCTGCTGCATCTCCAGCAGCCGCGCCGGCAGCGGGGATGCGCTGATCAGCATCGTCGTCACATCCGAGCTGTCCAGGGCGATCTCGCTCATGTCCTGATTGGCGCCGTCGTACGGGAGGCCCAGCCGCGCCGAGGCGGGCAGGCGGTCAGCGACGTTCTTGGTCAGCACCTCGCCCTGACCCTCGGTCTGCCCCGGCTCGAGCAGCTCCGCGGCCATCCACACCGAGGTCACCGTGTTCTGCACCAGCGGACCGCCGAAGTTCGACGCAAACTCCTCATAGACCGCCCCGGCGTGCACCTCGATGGCCGTAGGCTGCTCCAGGTCGTGCACCTCGATGGATGGCTGATACCGGGTCTGCTTCACCCAGAAGATCATCCCGCCGGTGGTCTCCTCGTGCACCGTGTTGTGCCCCACCACGGTCCGCCCGACGAGATCCCCGCTGCCCACGAGCACCGTGACGACGGGCGCCCGCACCTCCAGCTGCCCCAGCCCCCAGACCGGCTGATACTCCTCGTCGTACATCCGCAGCGAGACGTGGTGCCTCCGCTCCTCCGGCATCGCCGCCGCCAGCGTGGCGTTCTCCGCGCTCCCGATCACCTCGCCCGCCTCCGCCCCCGCCAGGTTCGGGTCCATCGCCTGCCACCGTCCGTCGATCCAGGCCTCGACCCAGGCGTGGTCCCGCAGCGCCTCGCGCAGCGGCCCCTCCAGCTCCCCCGTCTCCAGCAGCAGCCGCCTCAGCCCGTCCTCGTCCATCGTGGCCAGCGTAGCGAGCTGCTGGTCCCGCGTGTCCCCCAGCTCCGGCCGCCGCTCCGGCGCCACCAGGTTCAGCGCGCTCTCCGGCTCGGCCCGCAGCGCCAGCACATCGATCGGCCGCCCTGCGTGATCCTGCGCCGCGTCCGGCGGAAACATCCCCGCCACCACCCGATCCAGCTCCACCTCGTCCAACCGCGCGAACCGATACCCCGCCGGCACCCCCGACGCCCTCAGCAACGCCACCAGCAGGTTCGCCCGATCGATCGCGTTGCCCCCGAGCCCATACAGCGCCCCCCGCGCGCCCTGCAGGCTGCCCGCATACGGCTGCAACACCACGTCCCGCTGCACGAACCGGAAGATCCGCCCCGCATCGTTCCCCAGCACCGCCGCCTGATGCACGATCGGCGGGTCCGTCGGGTCGGCGTCCGCCGTCCTCCCCAGATACTCGATCGGCAGCGACGGCCCATACAGCACCACCCGCCGCCCCTCCACCGCGATGGCCTGCCCCCCATGCACCACCCGCAGCACCGGCCGCCCCAGCACCTCACCCTCCCCGCTCGCGCCCACCCTCAGCACCAGCTTCGCGCTGTCCCCCGCCGCCAGCGTCCCGATGGGCCACACCAACCGTCCCTCCTGCGCCACCAGCCGCGGCGTGCTCCCCCGCACCTGCGCCTCGCTCTGCGCCCCCAGCACCACCACCGCGTTCTCCGCCGCTCCCGGCCCCTGATTCACCACGGTCAACGTCACCGCGACCTCGCCCCCCACGGCCTCCTCCACCCGCCACGCCCCCTGCTGCACCTGCACCGACACCGGCGGCGCCGCCCAGACCGGCCTCGCCAGCGCCACCAGCGCCAGCATTGCGAGCAGGAACGCCGCGACGAACGACGATCGAGAGGGGGCTGCATGGGAACGAGACATGGTCGACTCCAGGGGTCACAGTGCACGCGGTGCGGACGGCCGCGCGAAGGCTCTTTGTTTCATGCCGCAACCTAGTACAGTTGGTGGGTGGAGGCAATCGGGGGCTGTCCCTCAGCCCCCCGCGCCCTCACCCCCCAGCCCCCTCGACTATTACAAAGCTCCGGCCTACGGCCGTTCTCGCTCCGCTCGCCCGTCCTGCGCAACTCGCTCCGCTC
>Ga0100377_1001025_pt1 | contig 24264 bp, 19 predicted proteins | sample CryGeymeta201501_FD_83664 | JGI IMG/M metagenome (GOLD analysis project Ga0100377, IMG submission 83664) | Groundwater microbial communities from Crystal Geyser aquifers in Utah, USA - Crystal Geyser metaG 2015-01 | ecosystem: Environmental > Aquatic > Deep subsurface > Groundwater | place: USA...
ACTGTAATAGCTCGCAGAAGACCCTGCGTCGCGCCCCCAACCTGGATGCACGGCGGTCTGATTGGAGACTCCTCAAAGCCACAGCTGACGCACCTGGAACTCGCCAACTCGGCCATTCTCTTTCCGAATGGCTTCTGATCCGCCGCGGCTGCGGCGGTCAGTACAGGATGGCGAGGATGATCAGGAACAGGGCGACCAGGCCGCCGCCGATGGCCAGCGACACGGTCTCGAGGCCCATCACCGAGCCCAGCGCCTCCGCCGCCTTCAGGTAGGAGGCGGGGATGTCGGCGCCAGGCTCGCGCAGCGGCGCGGCCGTGCGTCGGGCCTCGACGTAGTCTCCAGCGAGGTAGAAATCCCAAGCACGAGCGAGGATCGCCCCCTTGGGGTGACCGTGGTCCTGCGCAGGGACGCCCGCGGCGGCGAGCACCGCCGCGACGTGATCGCTCGCGTCGAGGGCGGGCCTGGCGGGGCCTGCAGCAGGGGCGGCTTCCGGCTCGGTGGCCTCCGTGGCGTCGGACTCTTCCGAGGTGTCCTCGGAGGGAGCCAGCGCGTCTTCGGCGTCGGCGGAGCGTTCAGTCGCCTCTTTGGCGGGCTTGCGGGGGGTCTTCCTGGCCATGGGGCGTCCGGCCTGGATCAGAGCTTGATGTACTTGGGCAGCACGCGAACGGCCTTGCCAGGCGCATACTCGATCTCGACGGTGTCCTCGATGGCCACCATCTTCTTGCTGACGTAGCACATGATCTTCTGGCCGCTGTACTGCTTCTCGTCAGCGGCGGGGGCGACTTCGTTGTCGTTCTCGTAGGTCTCGTTCTCGGCCATCACAACACCTCATCAGGCAAGTCGTCTCGAGCAGCTCGGCTGCGGGGAAAAGCGGTCGCGCAGCGCGGCCCCGCACAGGGCCCTCCGCGAGAGGGGGACTTCTAGCACGGTGGCCCCAGCCTTTCAAGCGCTGATTGCCCCACATCGCCTCGATCCTGCCCCGCGATCCCACCGGCCCGCCCACCCGATCCCACCCCCGCGACGCCCCATCCCACTCTCTCCCACGATCGGTGCCAACACCCCTCGACCCCGACAGCGACGACCTCCGTGCCCCGACGAGCCGAGGCTGGCCAGACGGGGTCACGCCGCGCCCGGATCGCCCCTGATCGCCCCCGATCGCCCCCGTCCGCGCGGACCTTACCTCTCAAGCCGCCCTCGCAGGGCCGGGCCGGATGCCCGGTGGAGCCCGTCGAGCACGGGCTCCACATGGTTGTAGCCGGCGTCACTTCCATAAGTGCACACTCCGCGGCCTGCGCCAGATGCTACGGAGCCCGGCGGCAACGGGGTCGACGGGAATCCAAAAGTCTTGACAGTGTCGGAACCGGGCTCTTATGATGGCCTCGACGCTGTGGGAAGAAGTGGCATGCAGTGGCATACGGTGTCAGACGGTGTCCCGCTCAGCCCACAGCAGGCCGTGGTGTGGAGGTCACCACACGGTCGATTGGCGTTGACGGATCGCTCCAGGCCCTGAAGGCCTGCACTGAGGACCGGCCCGGGCTCGAAAGGTGCCAGGTGAAGGCGTTGAACTTCCGGAGCACATTTCACCATACGCTCGATGGCAAAGGTCGCACCTCGGTGCCGAGTCGCTTCAGGGAGATCTTCGCTGAGCTCGCCAGGGAGGCGACCGGCACCGAGGAGGAGACGATCGTGCTGACGCGTCACGTCGACCCGTGCTTGATCGCCTTCCCACCCTCGGCGTGGTTCGCCTTCGAGGCGAAGGTGGCCGAGCTGCCGCAGCTCAGCCGCAAAGCCACGCTGCTCAAGCGTGTGTTCATCGCACACGCCGAGGAGTGCCCGATCGACGCCCACGGGCGTATCCGGATCTCCCAACCGCTGCGGTCGTTCGCGGCGCTTGAGCGGGAGGTGATCTGGGTGGGACAGATCAATAACTGCGAGATATGGAGCCCCACGCGGTGGGACGAGTATCTGCGCAAGAGGACGGCCGATGAGGCCGTCATGGCTGAGGCGCTCGACGAGCTCGATGACCTGCCGTTCTAGGCGGTCAGCCGTCGGCGCCACTGAGATGATGGAGACGCGGGAGGTGTGCCTGAATCCCGCTGCGACTGAACCACGGAGGTTGACGTCGTAGCGGGGGCTCCGCTCGCGCAAGCGGCCGTCCGGATCTCGTGTCCGTGTCGTGCGTCTCCAGGCCAGCGTCAAGCTGGATGGATGGGTCAGCCAGGGAGGGTTGACCGGTCCTCTCCTTCTCCTTGGGACCTGTGTCCCACCCCCTCCCACCATGGGCACCGAGCGTGCCGCACCTCGACGCCCGCTGCACGGTGGGCGTCGGCAGGAAGCCCGATGAGCGAGACGGCGACTGTTCCTCAGCAGACCTACGCGCACACCACGGTGATGCCGCGGGAGGTCGTGGAGCATCTGCTGACCGACGCGACCCGGGTGGTGGTGGACGGGACCCTCGGCGGTGGCGGGCACAGCGAGGCGCTGCTGCAGGCCGCGGCGGCGCGTGGCCAGGCGCTCCTGGTGATCGGCGTGGACCGGGACCCGGAGGCGCTGGCGGCGGCGCGGGCGCGGCTCGCGGACTTCGGGGCTGCGTTCGAGGCGGTGGAGGGCAACTTCGGGGACCTGCTCGGGGTGCTGGAGCGGCTGGGTCGGGGTCCGGTCGATGCCTTGGTCGTGGACGCGGGCGTGTCCTCCCACCAGCTCGACACGGCGTCCCGTGGCTTCGCCTTCTCCAAGGACGGCCCGCTGGACATGCGGATGGGCGCCGACGGACCGACGGCAGCGGAGCGCCTCGACGACTGGTCCGAGGCGGAGCTCGCCGATGTGCTCCATCATTATGGAGAGGTGCGGGGCTCACGCCGGCTGGCGGCGAAGATCAAGGCCGCCCGCGCCGAAGGCCGCCTCGAGCGCACCTCCCAGCTCGCCTCCCTCTGCGGCCGGCCCTCGCCGCGCGACCGCATCCACCCGGCCACGACGGTCTTTCAGGCCATCCGCATCGCCGTCAACGACGAGCTTGGGGCGCTGGAGCGGCTCATCGGCGCGATCGACGCCGTGCTGGCGCCGGGGGGCCGGGGGGCCATCATCAGCTTTCATTCGCTGGAGGATCGGATCGTCAAGCACGGGCTGCGGGCGCTGGCGCGGGGCTGCATCTGCCCGCCGGGCCTGGTGGTGTGCGCGTGCGGCCACGTGCCGACCCTGCGCGTCAAGGGCTCCGCGCTGCGACCGACGGCCGAAGAGATCGAGCAGAACCCACGGTCGCGCTCGGCGCGGCTGCGCGTGTGCGAGCGGGTCTGAGGGATGGACGAGGCCGCCCGCGCGCGGGTGGGCTGCCACAGGGAGGTGGTTTCATGGCGACCGAGCCGATCGGACAGGACGAGCTCGACCTGCTGGAGCAGGACGAGGATGAGGCCGCCTCACCGCGCCGCGGGGCGATGCGGCTGTCGGTGCCCCAGCTCACCTCCTCGCACCAGGGCGCGATCGTGGTGGCGCTGACGCTGCTCACGGTGAGCCTGGTGGTGGGGCTGCTGCTGACCGAGGTGTGGTACCGGGTCGAGATCACCGAGGTCGGCTACCAGATGACCGACCTGACCCGGGAGCGCCAGCGTCTGTTCGATGAGCGCAAGAAGCTCGAGATTGAGGAGACCGTGAACAGCCGCACCGAGCGGATTGACAAGATCGCCCGCGAGAGCCTGGGTCTTGAGCAGATCCACGCCGATCAGATCATCAAGGTTTCTGGCCACACGCACGCGCAGCGTTAGAGTGCCAGGGCCGGCGCTCGCCGGACAACACGCGTCGGCCCTGGGGCTGGCATGGTTTTGCGCTGACGAACCACGGAGGGTGAGGTGGCGCGACGATTCTCTCGATACAACTGGATCCAGGTCCGGATGGTCCTTGTGACGGTCGGGGTCGCTGCGCTCGCCAGCGCGGTGCTCTGGCGGAGCTACAACCTTCAGATGGTGGAGGGGGCCGAGCTCGGCTCGAAGTCCGACCGCCAGACCCAGCGGGAGATGACGCTGCGCGCTCGCCGTGGCTCCATCCTCGACCGCAACGGCACGGAGCTGGCGGTGAGCGTGGACGTCGGGTCGATCTTCGCCAATCCCCGGCTGATCGAAGACCCCATCGCGGTGACCCGTCGGCTCAAGCTGGTGCTCGGCGCCGAGATGGACGAGGCGGTGGTGGCCCAGCGCCTGTCGGACCGGGACCGCCAGTTCGTCTGGATCGCCCGTCGCGTCCCCCCGGCGCTGGCCGAGGAGGTGCTGGCGATGAAGCTGCCCGGCGTCGACACGACCGCCGAGTCCAAGCGCTACTACCCGCTCAAGGCCCGCGGCGGTCACCTCCTGGGCTTTGTGGGCCACGAGGGAGAGGGACTGGAGGGGCTCGAGCGGTACTACGACAAGGATCTGGTGGGCGGCGAGTATGCGCTGCACGTCGTCAAGGACGCCATGGGGCGTCGGATGTACCTGGGGGACGAGCCGAGCTTCACGGAGCTGGAGGGCGGCACGCTGGTGCTGTCCATCGACGAGCGGATCCAGTACGTCGTCGAGACGGAGCTGGCCCACATGGTGGAGCGGGTGGACGCCAAATCGGGCACGATCATCGTGTCGGACCCGCACACGGGGGACATCCTGGCGATGGCGACCTCGACGCGCGAGGCGGCCGGGTTCAACCCGAACCGGTTTGGCGACTACGCGTCGCAGATGTGGCGCAACCGGGCGATCACCGACACGTTCGAGCCCGGCAGCACGTTCAAGTCGTTCGTGGTGGCGGCGGCGCTCGAGGAGAAGGTGGTGGATCTGGACGACGTGGTGGACCTGAACCGGGGACGGCTCACGATCGGCGACCACACCATCACCGACACGCACCCGGAGCCGCGCCTGTCGGTGCGGGACGTCATCAAGCACTCCTCGAACATCGGCGCCTACCGGATGGCGAAGGGTCTGGGGCGGGAGCGGTTCGGCGACTACATCCACAGGTTCGGCTTTGGCGAGCCGTCGGGGATCGCGCTCAGGGGCGAGCGCGGCGGGGTGGTGCACAACCCGGCGAAGTGGCCGGAGATCACGCTGGCGAACGTGGCGTTCGGGCAGGGCATGACGGCGACCCACCTGCAGGTGCACATGGCGCTCAGCGCCATCGCCAACGGCGGCGAGCTGATGCGGCCGCGGATGGTCAAGGAGGTCCGCGACCGGTTCGGGAGGGTGACGCAGTCCTTCCCGGTGGAGGTCCGTCGCCGGGTGGTGAGCGAGGAGACCGCGCGCAAGACGCGCGAGGCGCTCATGAGCGTGGTCGAGGAGGGCGGCACGGGCACGAAGGCGGCGCTGGCCTACCACAAGGTCGGTGGCAAGACGGGTACGGCCCAGAAGGTCGACCCACGCTCGGGGCGGTACTCGGAGCACCTGTGGGTGGCGTCGTTCATCGGCTTCGTGCCGGGTGATGACCCCGCGCTGGTCATCACGGTGGTGGCGGACGAGCCGCGCAACGTCTACTACGGCGGCCACGTGGCGGGCCCGACGTTCTCGCGGGTGGCCGAGCAGATCCTCCCGCTGGTGGGCGTCTACCCGAAGCTGCCGGCGTCCGAGCGGGTCGCCGCGGCGCCGGCGCAGCCCGTGGCGGAGGTCGGCGACGGCGACGACGGCGACGCCACCGAGGTGCTCCCGGTGCCTCCCTACGTCAACGGCGTCGACTCGCCGAGCCTGTCCGAGTCGATGATGCCGATGCCCTCGTACATCGGCATGTCGCTGCGGGAGGTGGTGCGACGGTCGCGGGAGCTCGGTCACGAGGTGCGGGTCGAAGGCGCCGGCGTGGTCAAGCAGCAGTGGCCGAATCCCGGCGTGTATGTGGGCAAGGAGATCGCGGTGCGCGTGCGCCTCGGTGAGCGGGGAAAGGCACTGGACCTCGACGCGCAGCAGGAGTAAGCTCCCGGGCGGTTGACCACCCGAGGTCGTTCGTCTGCGAGCGTCGTCGTGTCCGACGTGCGGGCGCGGCGGTGGCGCTGGCGGTGCGTTTCGGTGTTCGCGTCGTGATGACGGGTGGCTGATCGGGTCGGGCGCCAGGCCGTTGGGCGGGGTGTCCCCGCGTCGTGGGCTCGTGACGCCGCTGCCGCGGCGCCGATGGAGCGCAGGGCGAGGAGGGCGCGCGCCGGGTCGGGTGGCCTTCGGCGAAGACGACAAGGCGCACCAGGATGGTGCGCCGTGCCCGCGGAGGCGGGCGAGGCACCACGGACGAGCGCCCGACGATGGTCTATGCCGAGCTGATCGCGGCCCTTGCGGCGGCGGGCCTGAGCCCGATCGCCAGCGGCCCCCAAGCACGATCTTTCTCCAGCCTTCAGTACGACTCCCGTCGCGTGTCGCCGGGCACGTTGTTCGTGGCGCTTGTTGGCGCGGCGGCCGACGGCCATCGGTTTGTGTCCTCGGCGGTGGCGTCGGGGGCGAGCGGCGTGCTGGTGGAGCGGGAGTTCGACGACGCGTCGGTGCCGCCGGAGGTGGTGGTGGTGCGGGTGGACAACACCCGTCAGGCCCTGGCGCACGCGGCGTCGGCGTTTTACGGGCACCCGTCGCGCCGGCTGGAGGTGGTGGGGATCACCGGGACGAACGCCAAGACGACGACGACCTACCTGTTGGAGGCGATGGCGCAGGCGTGTGGCCGGACCCCCGGGGTGATCGGCACCATCAATATTCGATTTGGCGACACGATCTACGAGACGAAGAACACGACCCCGGAGTCTCTGGATCTTCAGCGCATCCTGGACCTGATGGCGAGGTCCGGCGTGGACATCGTGTTCATGGAGGTCTCCTCGCACGCGCTGACGACGTGGCGGGTGGAGGGGGTGAGCTGGTCGGGGGCGATGTTCACGAACTTCAGCCAGGACCACCTCGATTTCCACGGGACGATGGAGGCGTACTTCGCGGCCAAGGCGCGCCTGTTTCGTGAGCTGCTGCCGGCGTCGGCGGCGTGGTCGGGCCGGGCCCCGGTGGCGGTGCTGAACGCGAACGACGCCCGTATCGCGGCGCTGGGGGACGGTCTCGGGGATGGGGTGCGGGTGCTCACGTACGGGACGGGCGACGGGGAGGCGGACTTCGAGGTGGTCTCGCGCGGGCTGGACGTGCGGGGGATGTCGGCGACGGTGCGCACGCCGTCGGGGGATGTGTCGATCGCGTCCCGGCTGGTGGGTGGGCTGAACCTGGAGAACGTGGTGGGGGCGCTGGCGCTGGCGCTCTCGGTTGGCATGGACGCTGCTTTGGCCACCGAGGGTCTGGTGTCGCTCTCGGGCGTGCCGGGTCGTCTGGAGCGGGTAGGGCGCCCGGACCGGGGTCCGTCGGTGTTTGTGGACTACGCCCACACACCCGACGCGGTGGGTCGGGCCATCGCCAGCCTGCGCGAGGTGACGACGGGTCGGCTCGTGGTCGTGCTCGGCTGCGGCGGCGACCGCGACGCCTCCAAGCGGGCCCCGATGGGGTGGGCCGCAGCGGCGGCGGATCTGGTGGTCGCCACGAGCGACAACCCGCGCGGCGAGGATCCGGAGAAGATCCTGGACGCGCTGGTGGGGGGATTGGTGGAGCGAGGGGCCGAGGCCCTGGTGAGGAGCGGGGCGGAGCCCGGCGGGGGGCGGGCGCGCTATGTGCGCTGCGCGGACCGTCGCAGGGCGATCGCGTTGGCGTGTGGACTGGCGACGGTGGAGGACACGGTGATGATCGCAGGCAAGGGTCACGAGGACTATCAGGAGATCCGGGGGATTCGGACGCCGCTGTCGGACCGCGTCGAGGGGGAGTCGGCGGTGGCCGATCCGTCGGGTCGCCGGGTGGTGGAGCTGCTGGATGTGGGCGAGCTGGCCCGCGCGGCGAGCGCCGAGCTCGAGGGGGAGGCTCCGCTGGCCTGGCACGGACACAACACGGGGGTGTACACCGACAGCCGTCGGGTGGGTCCGGGCGGCGTGTTCGTGGCGCTGGCCGGGGAGCGGTTCGACGGGCACGACTTCCTGGACGCGGTGATCGCGCAGGGGGCGCTGGCGGTGGTGGTGGAGGGGGAGTCGGGCCGGGCGCGGGCGCGGGAGGCGTGGGGCCGTGCCCGGCGGCCGGGCGTGACGCTGACGGTGCCCGACACGGTGTATGCGCTCGGCGAGCTCGGGCGGCGTGTGCTGGAGGAGGCCAGGCGGTGGCGTCCAGACTTTGTCACGCTGGGCCTGACCGGGAGCAACGGCAAGACGACGACGAAGGAGCTGATCGCGGCGCTGCTGGTGGAGGTGGCGGGGTTGGAGCCGAGCCAGGTGCACCGGACGCCGGGGAACTACAACAACTTCATCGGGCTGCCGCTGACCTTGTTCGAGCTTCGGTACGGTCACCGGGTGGCGGTGCTGGAGCTGGGGACCAACGCGTTCGGGGAGATCGCCCGGCTGGTGTCGATCTGCTCGCCGGAGGTGCGTGCGCTGGTGAGCATCGGTCGGGCGCACCTGGAGGGGTTGGAGAGTGAGGAGGGGGTGCTTCGGGCCAAGGCGGAGATCCTGTCGGGCGCCGAGGGCAGCGACGTGGTGCTGCCGCTGAAGTGGCTGGATCGGGTGGAGGCGGGCGGGTGGCTGGTGGGCCGGCGCCTGGGCGTGTTCGGGCCGGAGTCGGAGGCGCCGCCGTGGTCGACGCTCGTGGGCGAAAACCTCAAGTAGATTCTCTGAACCTGGTTCGATGTCGATGGTGACGGCCTCCAGTTGCAAAAGTGAAAGTAGTTTCGAGGATGTCACCCTGCGCCGATTTGGCGGCGATGAGATTGACGCGGGTCTGAGCTGGCCTAGAATGCCGTCGAGCGCGATGGGCGGCGATCCACGGTGGTCCGAGGCGGTGAGCGTCCTGTCACCGCTGCTCGGGCAGCACAACGTGGAGAACCTGGCCTGCGCCTTCCTGGCGGCCCGGATGGTGGCCAGGCGGCTCGGGGTCGAGCCGGTGGAGCTGGGGCGGATCGACCTGCGGGAGCTCAAGTGGCCCGGCGGTCGGCTGGTGGTGCGGCAGGGGCGAGGTGGCGTGTTCGTGCTCGACGACTGCTACAACGCCAACCCCACCTCGATGGTGGCGGGCCTGTCGGCGTTGATGGACGCCTCCCTCGGCGCGCGATCGGTGGCCGTGCTGGGGGACATGTTCGAGCTCGGGCCCACGGCCGACGCCCTGCACCGCGAGGTGGCGCTGGCGGCGGTGGCTCAGGGCGTCGAGCTGCTGGTGGGCTTCGGGGCGCGGTTCGCCGCAGCTCTCGAGGCGATGAAGGCGGCTGGTGAGTGCGGCGACACGGAGGTCGTGGCGTTGACCGGCGACGGCGTTCACGACGTGGACGCGCTGGTGGATGGGGTCGGCCGGTGGGTGCGTCCTGGGGACGTGGTGCTGGTCAAGGGCAGCCGGGGGATGCGCATGGAGCGCATCGTGGACCGCCTGCTCGCCCGCAGCAGCACACAGGGAGGTGGCTGATGCTCTTTCATCTCTTCTTCTACCTGCGGGACGACATCGGGGCGTTCAACGTCTTCCGGTACGTCTCCTTCCGGATCGTGGCGGCGTTCCTGACGGCGTTGCTGATCAGCTTCGTGCTCTATCCGTGGCTGATCAAGCGGCTTCAGGCGCAGCAGATCGGGCAGGTGGTGCGAGATGACGGGCCCCAGTCGCACTTCTCCAAGCGCGGCACGCCGACGATGGGCGGCAGCCTGATCCTGTTCGCGCTGGTGGTCCCGACGGTGCTCTGGACCGACCTGACGAACGAGTACGTGTGGATCGCGCTGGCGATCACGATCGGCTACGGCATCATCGGCTTCATCGACGACTACCGGAAGATCTCGGACAAGAGCAGTAAAGGCTTGAGCGGTAAGTATAAATTGCTGCTCCAGGGGATCATCTGCGCGGGCGTGCTGGCGTTCCTCTTCTTCGATGGGGAGATCGGCTACAGCATGAAGCTGGGGCTGCCGTTCGTCTCCACGGACAAGTTTCAGCTGGAGCTGCCGGTGTGGCTGTACCTGCCGCTGGCGTTCATCGTGATCGTGGGCACGAGCAACGCGGTGAACCTGACCGATGGTCTGGACGGCCTGGCGATCGGGCCGGTGATCGTGGCGGCGGGCACGTTCCTCGTGCTGGCCTACGCGGTCTCGACCGAGCTCGGCTACACCGAGCTGGTCGACGGCGTGAAGGTGCTGCACAAGTTCGACATCGCCGCCTACCTGAACATCGCCAAGGTGGACGGTGTGGCGGAGCTAGCGATCTTCTGCGCGTCCATCATGGGCGCTGGGGTGGGCTTCCTCTGGTACAACACGTTCCCGGCGCAGATCTTCATGGGTGATGTGGGCAGCTTGAGCCTGGGCGGGGCGCTGGGGACGCTGGCGGTGCTGACCAAGAACGAGCTCCTGTCGGCGATCATCTTCGGCATCTTCCTGCTGGAGGCGATCAGCGTGATCACGCAGACGACCAGCTTCAAGCTGACCGGCAAGCGGGTGTTCCGGATGGCGCCGATCCACCATCACTTCGAGCTGAAGGGGTGGACGGAGCCGCAGGTGGTGGTCCGGTTCTGGATCATCGCCATCATGCTGGCGATCGTCGCGCTGGCGAGTCTGAAGCTGCGGTGAGAGCCGCGAGGCGTCCGGCCATGGAGGGTGGGCGCCGTCAGCAGGGAGAGAGGCCATGGGATGGCTCGGTGAGCGGTTGAGGGGCCTGCGCAAGCGGCCGGTGCGCGAGGTGGCGCCGGTGGAGTTGGCGCCGCCGGAGGTGGAGGAGGGGCCGGCGGCCAAGCCGGACCAGGGCCTCGGGCCGGAGGGCCGTCCGTTCGACGCGGTGCTGCTGGCGGTGGTGATCGCGCTGGTGGGCTTCGGGCTGGTGATGGTCTACTCGTCGAGCGCGGTGATGACGGAGCTGCGGTTCGACGACGGGCAGCTCTTTTTGCGTCGGCAGCTCGGGCACGTGGCGGTGGGGCTGGTGTGCATGCTGTTGGGGCTTCGGCTCGACTACCGGTGGTACAAGCGGCTGGCCTATCCGATCCTGGGCGTGGCGGGGTCGATGCTGGTGGCGGTGCTGGTGATCGGCTCGACGCGCAACGAGGCGACGCGCTGGATCAGCCTGTTCGGCGTCTCGTTCCAGCCGTCCGAGGTGATCAAGATCGCCCTGATCGTCTACACCGCGTATTCCATCGAGAAGAAGGCCATCAAGATCAAGCAGTTCAGCATAGGGGTGCTGCCACACCTGATGGTGTTGGGGGTGGTGGCGGTGCTGCTGCTCAAGCAGCCAGACTTTGGCACGACGGTGATGTGCGCGGTGCTGATGTTCACGATGCTGTTCGTGGCGGGGGCGCGCACGGGGTACATCGCGATGATCGGTCTGGTGGGGGCCGGCGCGGCGGTGCTGCTGGTGCTGTCGAGCCCCTACCGCATGAACCGTGTGCAGGCCTTCCTCGACCCGCGGTCGGACCCGTACGGGATCGGCTATCAGGTCAACCAGTCGCTGACGGCGATCGGCTCTGGGGGCTTCACGGGCAAGGGTCTGGGGATGGGGACGAGCAAGCTCGGGTACGTGCCGGAGCTGTGGAACGACTTTATCGGCACGGCGATCGGGGAGGAGTTCGGCTGGATCGGGCTGGCGGTGGTGTTCGGGCTGTTCGGGGTGCTGGTGTGGCGCGGGATCAAGATCGCGTACGGGGCCCGGGACATGTTCGGGATGTACCTGGCGTTCGGTCTGACGCTCCTGTTCGGGCTTCAGGCGACGGTGAACCTGTCGGTGGTGACGGGGGTGTTGCCGAACACGGGGCTGACGCTGCCGTTCATCAGCTACGGTGGCACCTCGATGCTGATCTGCCTGTTCATCATCGGCGTGATGTTGAACATCTCCCGGGCTCGGGAGGACGCGTGGGAGGCGGCGCGCGAGTCGCGGGAGCGGAACCAGATGGAGTCGCGGCTGGACAAGAAGCGCCGTCGGGCGCTGTCGCGCCGGGAGGTCTGAGATGGCAGGGCAGACGGTGATGATCGCCGGGGGCGGCACGGGAGGACATGTGTTTCCCGGCGTGGCGGTGGCTCAGGAGCTGGTGGCGATGCTGCCGGAGCTGGAGGTGGTGTTCGTCGGGACCGAGCGCGGCCTGGAGTCGCGGGCGATCCCGCCGCTGGGGTTCGCGCTCGAGACGCTGAACGTGCGCTACGTCAAGGGGACGGGCCTGTGGGGCTGGACGCGCGGCGCGCTCCTGCTGCCCGGTGCGGGGTTCGGGGCGATGAGCCTGCTGCGGCGCTGGAAGCCATCGGTGGTCATCTCGGTAGGGGGCTACGCGGCCGGACCGATGACGGTGACGGCGGCGACGCTCGGCTACCGGACGGCGTTGATGGAGCAGAACGCCCGGTCGGGCATGACGAACCGGCTGCTGGGCAAGGTGGTGGACCGGTGCTTTGTGACCTTCGAGGGCACCGAGGGGCTGCCGGCGTCGCGGTGTGTCCTGGTGGGCAACCCGGTGCGTCGGCAGATCCTGGAGGCGCGGGCGCGGGTGGAGCATCGGGAGGGCGCGCAGGAGTTCCGCATCCTGGTGACCGGGGGCAGCGGCGGCGCGGGCTCGATGAACGCCGAGCTGCCCCAGATCCTGCGCTCGCTGCCGGAGGAGCTGGGGCGCCGGGTGACGATCCGGCACCAGGCCGGCCGCGGTCGGCATGCGCCGGTTCTGGAGTCGTATCAGGGGTTTGTGGGTCGGGCGGAGGTGGTGGAGTTCATCGACGACATGGCCGAGGCGTACCTGTGGGCGGATCTGGTGGTCTGCCGGGCGGGCGCGACGACCCTGTCGGAGCTGCTGGTGCTGGGCAAGCCGGCGCTGTACATCCCGTTCCCGAACGCGGCGGACAATCATCAGGAGAAGAACGCCCGGGCGATCGTGGAGGCCGGGGCGGGGGTGATGCTGCTGGACGCGGAGCTGTCGGGGGACAAGGGCGTGCGATTGCTGTCGGGCTTGATTCGCAACCCGACCTCGCTGCACAACATGTCTGAACAGGCGGTGAAGCTTGGGCGACCGGACGCCGGTCGGGAGATCGCCGAGTCGATCGTGGAGCTGGCCGGGCTCGGACCGGTGGGCTCGCAGCGCGCGGCATAGCGCACGCGGGAGCGGGAAGGGATGGGGAGCGCATCGGAGCGGTCGGGTGCGAGGTGGGTGGAGGCGCTGTCGTCTTCGCTCTCGTCGGCCTCGTCGGTGGAGCTGGACGCGCCGCTGCGGGCGCGGACGACGCTCGGCGTGGGTGGCCCGGCCCGTGCGCTGGTGGTGGTGGCGACGCCGGCGGACCTCGTGGGTTTGCTTGGGGTGTGCCGCAGCCACGGCGTCCCGCGCCTGGTGCTTGGCCGGGGCAGCAACCTGCTGGTGTCCGACGAGGGCTGGGACGGGGTGGTGGTGCAGCTCGGGCCGGGCTTTGTCGGGGTGGAGGTCGAGGGAGACGCGCCGGCGGCGGTGCGCGCGGCGCACCCCGGGGCCCGCGTGGTGCGGGTGGGAGCGGGGAGCTGGAACGCCCATGTGGTCAAGGAGCTCCACCGGGAGGGCCTGGTCGGGCCGGAGTTTCTGGCGCTGATCCCCGGGGCGTTCGGCGGCGCGGTGGCGATGAACGCCGGGACGCGCTGGGGGGAGCTGTCCTCGGTGCTGGTCTCGGCGACGTGCGTGAGCCCGGATGGGACGACGAGCGAGCGGGACGTGGCGTCGCTGCAGATGAGCTATCGTCGGTGCGGGCTGGGGTCCGGCGAGCTTGTGGTGGCGGGGCGGGTGGTGGCCTGGGCGGGCGATGTGGAGGCGGCGCGGGAGCGGATCAAGGCAGAGAAGACCTACCGGTCGAGCACGCAGCCCTACCAGGACAAAAGCGCCGGGAGCTTCTTCGCCAACCCGCCCGGGGACGCGGCGGGCCGCTTGATCGAGGCGGCGGGCCTGAAGGGGCTGCGGTGGGGCGGGGCGCAGGTGAGCGCCAGGCACGCGAACTTCATCGTGAACACGGGGGAGGCGACGGCGTCGGAGGTGATCGCGCTGATGGCGCTGGCGCGCCGTCTGGTGGCGTGGCGTTGGGCGGTTTCGCTCCGGCCGGAGGTGAAGCTGGTGGGTTTCGGGCCGGGGGACGCGGGGGGGATCCTGGATCGCCTGACGCTGCCCCCCGAGCTGCTGGCCGCGGCGCGGGCGCACGGTGCGTCGGTGCCGGTGGAGGGTGTGCAGGGGCGCTGAGGGATCGGGGCGGTGCCCATGACGACGACGCGCGGGGCCGAACCGGCGCAAGGAGAGCGACGATGAGCTGGAAGGGTTCGAAGGTGGCGGTGCTCTACGGTGGCGAGAGCGACGAGCGCGAGGTGAGCCTGGCGACGGGGAAGGCGATCTTCGAGGCGCTGGAGGGGCTGGGGCACACGGTGTCGCTGATCGACGCGACGGCCGAGGGGCTCCGCGCCTTCGCGGCGGACCCACCGGACGTCGTGTTCATCGCGCTGCACGGGGGCGCTGGCGAGAACGGGACGGTGCAGGGGCTGTGCGAGGCCCTCGGGGTGCCGTACACGGGCTCGGGCGTGTGCGGCTCGGCGCTGGCGATGAACAAGGTGGTGGCCAAGCAGATCTGGGCGCAGTCGGGGCTGCCGACGGCGGCCTGGCAGGGGTTGAGCCGGGCCGATGTGCGGGACATGCTGGAAGCGACGGAGCTGGACGTTCCGATCCCGGCGGTGATCAAGCCCGCGTTCGGGGGGTCGAGCGTGGGGGTGACGCTGGTGCGCACGGCGGACCAGTTCCTTCCGGCGCTGAGTCAGGCGCTCCGCCAGCCAGGCCCGGTGTTGCTCGAGAGCTTGATCACGGGCCGCGAGCTGACCGTGGGGTTGATGGACGGTCAGGTGATGGGGATCATGGAGGTGATCCCGAGCGAGGGCTTCTACGACTACAAGGCGAAGTATCAGAGCGATCAGACCCGCTATCGGCCGGCGGCCCTGCCGAGCGCGACCCACGAGCTGGTGGCCGGCGTGGCCCGGCAGGCCAACGAGCTGCTCGGGGCCCGGGGGGTGACCCGCGTGGACATCATCCTCGACGACGACACGGTGCCCTGGCTGCTGGAGCTGAACACGGTGCCGGGCATGACGCAGACGAGCCTGGTGCCGAAGATCGCCGCGGCGGCCGGGCTGAGCTTCCCCGAACTGGTCGAGCGCATCCTGGATGGCGCAAGACTCGACAGCGAGACCTGGTACGAGTAGCCTGTCGGTGGCACAGGCTGACGGTGGCGGCGCGCGAAGGACCAGGGAGGTTCGATGACGCGTCGTGACAACGCGGTGACGGATCGAGGAAGGAGCGGGCAAGGATGCTGAAGCTCTCACGCCAGGCGAAGGGCAATCGTCGTCGAAGGCCTCGCGGCGAGGTCGTGGCCGAGGTGCTCAAGGGCACCGTCCGGTGGATGTCGAGCTCGGTCTCGTGGCTCCTGCTCGCGGCCGTGGTCATCGGTGTCCCGACGTTCGTGCTCTACGGGTGGGACCACATCGCCACCCTCTCTGTATTTCATGTCACAGCCGTGGAGATCACAGGCAACAGCCGTGTCACCGAGCCGGAGATCCGACGCGTGGTGGGGCTGGATGGCCCGGAGGTCTCGGTGTTCTCCATCGACCCGCACGTGGCCGAGGAGCGGCTTGAGCTGCTGCCGTGGATCCGTGAGGCGCGCGTGGAGCGCCTGCTGCCCAACCGGGTCCGGGTGCGCGTCGAGGAGCGCGAGATCGGCGGCCTGGTCATGCTTGATCAGCTGTATGTGGCCGACGCGCAGGGCGTGCCTTTCAAGCCGATCGGCGCCGAGGCGGACCTGGATCGGGCGATCGTGACGGGCGTGGGCGATGATCTCGGCGCGCTCACCGAGGAGGACTTCGCCCAGATCCGCGCCGCGTTCGCCCTCATGGCCCAGTACGACAAGCTCGGCCTCGGCGCCTGGGACCCCCTGTCGGAGGTCCAGAGCGACCGACTCGCCGGTTACACGCTCGTGACGGAGCGGCGATCGGTTCGTGTCTTTCTTGGCGAGGGTCAACTGGAGGAGCGTCTGTCGCGGTTGAAGGAAGTCTATGCGGAGCTCGACAGTCGCGGGATGCAGGCCGCGACGATCCGCCTCGACGCCGAGAAATCACTGGAAAGAGTGCCGGTCATGTTGAAAGGGGATGACGACGCCGTGACGAGGTGATACAGAATCAACCCGACCCGGCGTCACCCCATTGCAGTGATCGAGACCTGGCGCGCTTGCGCCGACCCGCTCCATGATCGAGCGTGGAGGTCCTGTTCACCGGTTGGAGCGGCGGGTCGAAGAGAGGGAGCACCAGACAGGACGTCGGTGCCCCCACCGCGTGTGCGCTGGAGGTCAAGGCGCCGCACGCTGAGCATGACATGCGAAACCAGGGAGGTGGAGCACCATGGCCAGAGCACGTACCAAGGGGGAGTTGATCGTCGGCCTCGACATCGGGACCACGAAGATCTGCTGCATCATCGGCGAGGTGACCGAACACGGCATCGACATCGTCGGGATCGGCACGCATCCTTCGAAGGGCCTGAACAAGGGGGTGGTGATCAACATCGAGGCCACGGTCGCCTCGATCAAGCGCGCGGTGGAAGAGGCGGAGCTGATGGCGGGCGTGGAGGTCCGGTCGGTGTACGCCGGCATCGCGGGCGGCCACATCAAGGGCTTCAACTCGCACGGCATCGTGGCGATCAGCGGCTCGGAGGTGACTCCAGAGGACGTCGCCCGGGTCGTCGACGCCGCCAAGGCGGTGGCCATCCCCATGGACAGGGAGGTCATCCACGTGCTGCCGCAGGAGTACATCATCGATGGCCAGGGCGGGATCAAGGAGCCTGTCGGGATGAGCGGCGTGCGCCTGGAGGCGCGCGTGCACATCGTGACCGGGGCCAAGACGAGCGCCCAGAACATCATCAAGTGCTGCCAGCGCTGCGGCCTCGAGGTGCTCGACCTCGTGCTCGAGCAGGTGGCCAGCAGCGACGCCGTGCTGAGCGACGACGAGAAGGAGCTCGGCGTGGCGGTGGTGGACATCGGCGGCGGCACGACCGACATCGCGATCTACGCCCAGGGCAGCGTGATGCACACCTCCGTGCTGACCCTCGGCGGCTACCACCTCACGAACGACATCGCCGTGGGCCTGCGCACGCCGATGGCCGAGGCCGAGCGGATCAAGCAGAAGTACGGCTGCGCGATGGTCTCGATGGTGGGGCCGGAGGAGACGATCCAGGTCCCGTCGGTGGGCGGCCGTCCGCCGCGCACGTTGAGCCGTCAGATCCTGTGCGACATCGTCGAGCCCCGCGTGGCGGAGATCTTCGAGCTGGTGCGTCGGGAGATCCAGCTGTCGGGCTACGAGGAGACGATCGCGAGCGGGGTGGTGATCACCGGCGGTACGACGGTCATGGAGGGGATGCCGGAGCTGGCCGAGCAAGTGCTTGACTTCCCGGTGCGCCGCGGCTCGCCGGTGGGGATCGGCGGCCTCGTGGACGTGGTGCGGACGCCGCGTTTCGCCACCGGCGTCGGTCTGGTGCTGTACGGCGCCAACGCCGATCGCTATGCGCAGTTCGGCGCGCAGGCCGAGAAGGGCGTGCGGCGTATCCTGCCTATGTTCCGGGAGTGGATCGGGGAGATCTTCTAGAGCGCCGTGAGCACCCGTCAACCTCGCGACGCAGGCCCCTCCGCGAGCGATTACAGTTCGTTCGTCTGTGGCGTGTTGAGCCCGCGACGCAGGATCTCATGTGAGCTATCGCTCGCCGGACTCCCTGCCCTGCGGGGTCAACGCACCCCAGACTCACTGTCGCTCACGGAGCTCCCTGCACTGCGAGGTTGACGGGTGCTCGGGCTGGGTTAGCTCGCCCTGGGGGCCTGTCTGTCCGGGGGCGCAGGGCGTGGAGAGCGATGGCTCACCAGGCTCGGCGCTCTGCGGTGAAGCCGGGTGCTCGGGGTGGGCTGACGGAGATCCATGGTGAGCGTGGCGGTGATCACCTGTGCACGACGACGTGTCTCAGGGGTGCCGCGACCTCCCTCCCCGGTCCGTGCCGGAGAGGGAGGGGTGTGTCTGTCGAGGGGCGCGCCGTCGAGGTGGGTGGAGGGTTCGCTGAACCCGTGTGCAAGGGGCTGGATTTCGCTGGAACGCCCTTGTCACGGTTCAACACCTTCTGCTATCACCATGAGGCTCCGCATCCCGACAGAACGCTGGGCTGGGGCCACGAGGGACCACACACGCACCACCACAAGCGAATTGTTGCGCGAGCTGCAGCCATGGGCAATCTGTTGGCTTGTGGAGCGGTTCAGGTCGTGCGCGGACGCGATCCCGGTGCTGATAGACCGACAGGGCCGTCGGTGAATGGACCAGGGGAAGACCATGTTGGAATTCGACGACGCACCGCAGAGCTCGGGCTTTGGGGCGAAGATCAAGGTGATTGGTGTGGGTGGAGGTGGCGGCAACGCCATCAACACCATGATCAGTGAGGGGCTCGAGGGCGTCGAGTTCATCGCTGCAAACACGGATATGCAGGCGCTTGAGCGGAACCTCGCCTCGGTGAAGATCCAGCTCGGCGGCAACCTGACGCGCGGTCTTGGCGCAGGCGCCAATCCCGAGATCGGCCGCAACGCGGCGCTCGAGGATCAGCAGCGCATCGCGGACGCGCTCGATGGTGCCGATATGGTGTTCGTCACCGCTGGAATGGGTGGCGGCACCGGGACCGGGGCTGCGCCGATCATCGCCAACGTGGCCCGCGAGCTGGGCGCGCTGACGGTGGGCGTGATGACCAAGCCCTTCTCGTTCGAGGGGATGCGCCGTCGTCGCCTCGCCGAGGACGGCCTGACTGCGCTCGGTCAGGCGGTGGACACGCTCATCACCATCCCCAACCAGCGCCTGCTGGCGATCGCCGGCGAGAACATGTCGATCGTGGACGCCTTCCGCAAGGCGGACGAGGTGCTGCTGCACGCGGTGCAGGGCATCTCGGACCTGATCACGATCGGCGGCTACGTGAACGTGGACTTCGCGGACGTCAAGACGATCATGAGCGACATGGGCATGGCGCTCATGGGCACCGGTCGGGCCAGCGGCCCGGCCCGCGCCAGGGAGGCGGCGGAGATGGCCATCTCCTCGCCGCTCCTCGAGGACGTCAGCATCAACGGCGCCACGGGCATCCTCCTGAACATCACCGGCGGCCCCGATCTCGGCCTGTACGAGATCAACGAGGCCTCGACGCTGATTCAGGAGTACGCCCACCAGGAGGCCAACATCATCTTTGGCGCGGTCATCGACCCCACCATGCGTGACGAGATCAAGGTGACCGTCATCGCGACGGGCTTTGACCGGATGCGGGACATGGACGCCGAGTACCACGCGCAGCAGGCCTACCAGGAGTGGCACGATCCGTACGCGCGCGGCGGCAACGCCCCGGCGCCGCCGCCGCAGCAGGGCTACCAGCAGCCGGTCTACACCCAGTCACGTCCGAACAACTACGGCGCGCCGGCCCCTCGTCCCCAGCAGCCGGTCTACGAGCCGCCCATGCACCACCCGGGTCAGCCGCCGCAGCACGCGCAGCCCCCGATGATGCACAACGCGCCTCCGCAGCAGCAGGCGCCGGCTCCCCAGCACGCCCAGGTTCCGCTGCACGCCCAGCCGCAGCAGCACGCGCCGGCGCCCCACCAGGTCGCCCCGCGTCAGGCTCCCCCGCAGCGCGGCCAGAGCGAGTTCAACCGCAGCGGCAGCCAGACGGCGGTCCCTCGCGGTCCGCGCGCCGAGGACGACGCGGCGGCCCAGCAGGGCTACCCGATGGCGCCGCAGGCCGCGGAGCCTCGCCCGCAGGTGGCGGAGGAGGCCCGTCCGGCGCGGTTCGCCCCGTCGGCGGGCACGACGCCGACCCCGACGTCGAACAGCGGTGACCCCGGTCGGACTCGCCGTCCGCGCACAGGCGGGATGAGCCCGGTCGAGGAGGACGAGCTGTCCATCCCGACGTTCCTGCGCAACAGCAACGGGTACAAGAAAAAGTAGACTCGGCCCGACAAAGCGAGAAACTCCTTCAAGTTTCTCGCCGATCCCCTTGAGCGCCGTGAGCTCCCATCCACCCCCCCCGGCGCTGGAATCTCCGCGAGCGACAGCTCGCGGAGATTCCAGCGCCGGGGGGGAGACAGGCGCTCAGGCAGGGGTACCCACACGGCGAGCGCGAAGCGTTCGCCGTGTTTGTTTGTGCCGAGGAGACAGGGCTTGACGTTGTTGGCCGGAGCGAGAGCGCCGTCGGTGCATGCGGCCGAGACGCAGGGCGAGAAGGAGTGGCATCGGCTGACGCTGACGGCGCTGGCGCTGGTGTTTGGGTCGCTCGTCTCAGGGCTGGTTGAAGCGGCTCTGTTCGCCGACGGCCCCGAGCACGTGTGGCTGACCACGACGACCATCTTTGTCTGGATCGGCATCGTGCTGGCGCCGCTGGCGGTGGTGGCGGCGCAGCCGTTGCTGCCCTTGTTCCATCGGGTGGCGGTGCTGGGCTATTCGTGGTGGCGCATCATCGTGGTGCTGGGCATGCTGTTCGGGCTCATCGCGGCAGGGTTCGCCGGCTGGTACGTGTGGTGGAAGGGGATCATCCTGTCTGCCATCGACTATCGGCCGCTGATCGTGTTTGCGGCGGGGTTCTTCAGCGGCCTGATCGTGTACTTCGGGCTGCTGGGCTACCGGCGCGCGGCGAGGCTGGCGCTGCCGATCATGCTGATGGCGGGGCTGGCGGTGTCGTGCTGGGCCCTGCTGCGCACTCACACGCTGGGGGCAGCGGTGGAGCGGCTGTCGGATGACGGTGGCCTGTCGCGCTATCCCGCCCACGCCCTGCGTCAGCTGATGGACCGCGATCACGACGGCTACCCCGGCGCGCTCTGCGACGCGGTGTGCGACTGCAACGATCAAGACCCGGCCGTCTCCCCGGCGGCGCTGGAGATCCCGAACAACGGCATCGACGACGACTGCTTCGAGGGGGATTTGAAGTTCGTCCCGACGCAGGAGACCGGAGGAGCAGACGTCGTCGGGACCCGTGTGCCGGAGCGTCCCCTCGGGGATGTGACGGGGCCGTGGGTGGAGCGCCCGAACATCCTCCTGATCACGATCGACACGCTGCGCGCGGACCATCTGGGCACGTACGGCTACTCGCGTCCCACCTCGCCGAATCTCGACGCGCTCGCGGCTGCCTCGGTGAGGTTCGATCAGGCGCGGTCGCAGGGGCCGATGACGCGTTTCTCGGTGCCGAGCTTGATCACGGGGCGCTATTTCTCCGAGCTCAAGCGCACCACAGGCCAGTGGCCGCAGCTGCAGCCCGAGACCGTCACGATGGCGGAGCTGCTGCGCGATGGCGGCTACCACACCTTCTCGTTCCACTCGATCGGCTACCTGATGCCCATCTTCGGCTTCGCGCAGGGCTTCGACTACTACGATGTCAGCGTGATCCGCGAGCGCGATCCGGTCCACTGGCACGCCACGTCGGATCTGGTGACCGACCGGATCCTGGGATACTTCGACCAGCGGGTCGCGCAGATGCCAGCGGGCCAGCCCTGGTTCCTGTGGGCGTACTACGGCGATCCGCACTCGGGCTACGTGAAGCACGACGAGCTGCCGAGCTTTGGAACGACCATCTACGACGTGTACGACCAGGAGATCCTGTTCACGGACCTTCACATCGGGCGCTTGCTGGACGGTCTGCGGGAGCGGCACGAGCTGGACACGACGGTCATCATCGTCACCTCTGACCACGGTGAGGGACTGGAGCCGGAGCAGGACCATGGGTTTCAGTACCATGGGCAGCACCTGCACGACAATCTGCTGCGGGTGCCGTTGATCGTGCAGGTTCCGGGCGCGCCGCCCGCCGCTATCGCGCGGCCAGTGGCCAACCTCGACGTGCTGCCGACCGTGCTGGACCTGTCGGGCGTCGAGCGACCACGCTCACTGCGTATGCATGGAGTCTCGCTTGTTCCCTACTTGTTCGGGCAGGATGTGCCACATCCTCCGGTCTTTTCGGAGAAGGTGACGACGACCCAATACCCCCAGAAGTCCATGGTCGCCTGGCCCTACAAGCTCATCTGGAAGATCGGGCCGAACCAGTTTCAGCTCTTCGATCTCGCCAAAGACCCCGGTGAGCTGCGCGACCTGACCGCTGAGCAGCCGATCGTGCTCGAGCAGCTCAAGCGTCAGATGCAGGTCTGGCGCGCCACCGTGCTCGAGGAGATCCCCGCCATCGACGAGCCCAAACCCTGAACGCGCCCCGGTCGTGATGCCCGAGCTGCCCGAAGTCGAGGTCATTCGTCGCAACGTCGTCCGCCTGGTCGGCGGCCATACGCTCACCGCCGTCGAGGTGCCGGACGATGAGGTGGTGCGGGCGGGTCGTCTGGAGAGCCTCGTGGGCCTGCCCCTGACGGCGGCCCGCAGGCGCGGGAAGTTCCTGCTGCTCGACTTCGGCGCGTCGCACACGGCGATCGTCCACTTCCGGATGACCGGCAAGCTCGTGCAGGTCATCGAGGGGGAGGGGCGCAAGCGCCGCGCGACGTTGACCTTCCAGGGCGACGTCGCGCTCGCCTTTGTGGACACGCGTCGGCTCGGGCACATCGACGTGGTGGAGCGGGACGCGGTGGCCGGCTTCGGGCTGCTCGCCACCATGGGCCCGGAGCCGTGGCCGGTGCCGCTCGGAGCCGCGGCGCTCGCCGGCCGCTTCGAGGGCTGCCCGAACCCTGTCAAGGTGGCCATGATGGACCAGACTCGCGTCGCGGGAGTTGGCAATATCCTGGCGAGCGAGGCATGCTACCGCGCAGGGATCGACCCGAGGCTCCGTCCGGCGCGCTTGTCGCTGGCGGAGTGGGCGGCGCTGGCCGAGGCGCTGTGCGAGACCTGCGAGGTGGTCGTGACCGCCGAGGAGGGCGGGGAGGTCCAATACGTCAACGACGGCGGCCCGACAGAGGTCGACTACTTCCAGGTCTATCAGCGCGCCGGTCGGCCGTGCCGAGGCTGCGGCGAACCCATCGCGCAGCTCAAGCAAGCCGGTCGGGCGACGTTCTGGTGTCCGTCATGCCAGGGGGGAGCGGAATGCAGAGGAGGGTGACCTGTGGGGCCTGGCTGGTGGGCTTCGCCCTTGCCGCCGTCGGATGCGGCGAACCGGGCGCGGAGGTCGACCAGATCGACGCGCGCCTGACCGAGCCCGTGTCGTGTCCCGGTCTGGCCCCGGCGGCCCTCTCCTGGGCCGGCGACGTCGTCTCGACCTCCATCGGCCCCGGCGGCGGCTTTGGCGCGGGCGGGCTGCCCGAGGTGGTGCTCGGCCCCCCCGAGGGGGCCGGTGAGCGCCAGGGCTCGCTCGACGTCGTCTCGTTCGGCCGCGGCGGCCAGGTGGTCGTCGAGCTCTCGGCCGACGCCATCGACTGCGACGGCGACGATCTGGTGGTGTTCGAGAACGCCTTTGCGTTTGGTCGCCAGACCTTCGTCGAGCTGGCAAGGGTCGATGTGAGCCTCGACGCCCGTCGCTGGGTGGCCTTCCCCTGCGACCCGGCCTCGCCGTGGCCCCACCCCGGCTGCGCAGGCGTCCACACTGTCCAGCCCGTCTCCGACGGCGGTGAGCTCGGCGGCGATGCCTTCGACCTCGCCGAGATCGGCGTCACGCGGGTGCGGTATGTGCGCTTGACCGATCTCGGTGTCTCCAACGGCCCTGTCGGGCCTCCCACCGTCGGGTTCGACCTCGACGCGGTCGGCATCGTGGACGGACACGGCGAGGTGGGGGAGGGGGGCGAATAAAGGTCGGCCGTGCCTCGTTGCTGCTTCGTGACGCGCGACGGCGCGGCTCCCCGGCCCGGGTGGGGCAGCTGACGCTCGATGAGGCCCTCCGCCTCCGAGCCACGGAGCCGTTGTCGACCGCTCGCTACCGCCTGGCGCCCCCTCATCCCCTCTGCGCCGCGGACTCGCCGCGCCGCGCCGGGGGGGAACGGCGTCGTGGCGGGCGCGCGAGGGATGATGCGGCTCCGTCCTCCAGGGAGACCAGGACGTGCAGGGTATGGAGCTTGTCAAGCATCAAGCGTCGCGCAAGGGCTGGCTGGCGCTGATAGCGGCCATCGGGACGGTCGGCCTGTTCGCCACGGGGCTCTGGTATCTCGGCGTGCTCGGGATCCTCGCCTCGGCGGGCTTCGCGCATGGGTGGTGGAAGCATCGGGCGAGCTGGGGCATGCGGTTCTGAGAAGCCGTTGAGAAAGTAGATGCCGATGGATCCGACGTGGATTCTGGTTCCAGGCGGCGTTTGATGTGAGGGAGTGGGCCCAGAGGCCCATGACCGAGCAGAAAACCCGCATGGGGC
>Ga0100377_1001033_pt1 | contig 24168 bp, 11 predicted proteins | sample CryGeymeta201501_FD_83664 | JGI IMG/M metagenome (GOLD analysis project Ga0100377, IMG submission 83664) | Groundwater microbial communities from Crystal Geyser aquifers in Utah, USA - Crystal Geyser metaG 2015-01 | ecosystem: Environmental > Aquatic > Deep subsurface > Groundwater | place: USA...
AGACATCCGGCACTGTGAGCGCCGGTTCGTCCGTCGGCTTTGGAGTCCGATGGTGCGTGTTCTTGGGCTTCGAGGCCACCTCGGGAGCCGCCTCGATCACGGTGGGCACGGCATTGGGCGCCTGTGCCACGAGGTCGAGGCCCACCTCTGTCATGTTCGTGTCGATGGGTTCGAGCTGGACGAGCATCGTGGGATAGGCTCCTTGCGGGGCTTCGCCGATACCCGTCGGCGAGTCTGTGGTCGGCATGAGCGCGTAGGTCGCGCCTGCTGCAACGATGAGGATGAGCGCCGCCATGAGGAGCCAGCCCAAGTTCCCGCGTCTTGGCTCGACGTCGTCGTTGTTGGCCGCGACCTCCTCGGTCAGTGCTCGGATTGCGCGCTGTTGCTCGGCGATCAGGCCCCGCGCTGCGGTCCGCTCTTGCTCGTGAGCCCGGTCGAGCTCCCGACTCTCGCCAGCGGGCTTGGCGATCTGTGGTTCCACTTCACCGCTCTCGCGCCGTCGACGGCGCTCGATCTCGGCGCGCATCTGGGCTCGCTGGGCTTCCATGTCGGCCTGTCGCGTGCGCTCGGCCTCGAGGTGGGCCTGAGCCTCGAGCTGACGTCGTTCTGCGCTGCGGGCCTGCTCTTCTCGCTCGAGCGCTTCTTTTCGCTTGCGTTCGGCACTCAGGCGGCGCTGCTCGGCGGCGCTCTCCGCCTCGGTCTCACCGAGAAGGTTGGCCAAAAGGTTGCCGGCGCGTTCGTCGCTGCCCCACTTTTGGTCCTTGACCTTGCTGTGAGTTTTCTTCTTTTCGGCCATGCCCCTCTCCTTGCTGCGACCCAAAGGCGTTTCTCTGGGAGTAAAGATTCGACAATTGGCAGGGGCTGGTTGTTCCGCCTCGAGCCCAGCTTCTTTCCGGAAGCGAGGACTCGAGCGTGTTGACACCCCTAGAACCGAGCGAAATCCGAGCGAATCCAAATGACGAACGCGGCCGATCTGGTGTAGTTCCAATGTGTCGGCTGCGAATAGCTGTGTCAACGACGGTCTAGGTCCAGCGGTCTAAGAAGAAAGCAAAAAGGGGGTCCGGGGGACAAAGTCCCCCGGCGGGTCAGGGCAGAGCCCTGCCTCCCAAATGATCTTGTAGGGAAGCACCTAAGAGCGAGGCGCGAGCGTGCGAGTCGGGATCGTCACCAGCAGCTACCCGCGTTTCGATGGCGACTTTGCCGGGCACTTTGTGCATCGAAGCGCCCTGCGGCTCATCGAGCGTGGGCATGAGGTTCGCGTCATCGCTCCGAGACCGGAGCAACCTGGGAGTTTGACCACTCCACCAGGTTTGGAGCTCTGTCTCGCTCCGACGCCACAAGGCGTCTTCTACGGCGCGGGAGCGCCAGAGAATCTGCGGCGTCTGGGCTGGCGCGCGCCAGACTTGGCGCTTCGGAGCGGGCTGGCGTTGGCGCGCCACGCCGAACGCCACTTGCAGGACGCCGAGGTGCTCATCGGGCATTGGGTCTTACCCGGTGGGCTCATCGCGGCCTGGCTCGCAGGCACGCGGCCGTTCATGGTGGTCGCTCACTCGAGCGGGGCGCGTATGGCGCTGCGAGCGCCAGCCCCCATGCGGTCGATGATCGGCTTCGCCCTGTCTCGAGCTGCGGTCGTCAGCGCGACCGATCCTGAGCTCGCCGGAGCGCTGGCGGCCCTTCGCGGTGGGGCTGTGCACTGGCTCGGGCCCGACTGTGGGGCTCCAAAGGCAGGCCCTGTCGGTGCGCTCCGCCCTGTCCGTCCGGCGCGTCCTTTGACGTTGGGATTCTTGGGGCGCAGGGCGCCGATAAAGGGGCTGGACCTGCTGGTCGAGGCGGTCAAAGGGCTGGTGGAGAGAGAGAAATTGGCGCTGCGGCTGGTGGTGGGTGGGCCCCAGGAGGTCGGCGCTTTGCCGCTGCGAGCCGCCTGGCTCGACGACCGCGGGCTGATCCACGGAGACCAAGCCAAACGCGAGTTCTTCGCTGACGTCGATGTCCTCGTCGTGCCCAGCCGGCGCATGGGTGCGCGGCAAGAGGGCTTGCCATGCGTGCTGCTCGAGGCATGGAGCGCTGGAGTCCCTGTGCTCATGAGCGACACTGGCGCTGGCCGGTGGATTGTCCCAAGCGCTTGGCGTTTTGGCTCGCTGAACGAGCTCAGCGCGAGGCTGCGGGCGTTGGCGCTGGGGGGGGTGCCCGATGACGGGGGGCTGAGCCGCGTGGCTCGTCTCACGGCGATCTGGACCCAAACTGAAGCCCATTGCTACGAGAAGCTGGGACTCTGAAGCTCAGAAAGTATAGCCGACGTTGATGTGCAAGCCGCCGAAGGGCTCTCCGATGCGGCGATTGAGGATGATGCCATAATCGAAGACGATAGGCGGCAGGTTCTCGGCGATCAGCCAGCGTAGACCGATGCCGGCAGTGTGGCGCATCTCGTTGATGAAGAGATCCTCGAAGAAGAGGGAGGCGCTGGGGTAGGTGAGGAACTGGTTGACGAGCAGCGAGCCGACGTCCCAGAAGAGGACCCCGTAGATGCCGATGTCCTTGAGGATGGGGAAGCGCAAGTCGACGCTGGTGTTGAGTAAGAACTCGCCGCCGGCCGAGTCGTTCGAGGGGAGCTCGGGGTGGTCGGGATCGACGAAGCGCGCACCGACGCCATCGATGTCGAAGCCACGCACATTGATCCCGCCGAGGAAGTATCGCTCGAAGAGCGGGAACGACTTCTGCGTGTCGAACATGGCAAAGCCCACTCGGGCGTTGACGCCGAGGGTGAAGTTGCTGAGGAAGGTGTTGTAGTAGGACCCGCGCACGTCGGGTTTGGCGAAGATACCGACGTCCTCGAAGAATCCGAGCTTCACTTTCCCTTCGATGTGGAACCCTTTGGTGGGGTTGAGGGGAGAGTCGCGGGCGTCATAGATGGTGCGCGGAATGACGCTGTAGGTCTGCAGGCGCGGGTCGAAGCCGCATTCCTGGAAATAGACGAAGGGGAAGCAGGGATCGTCGTAGCTCTCGGCGACTGTGATGGGCCGAGTCGCGCTGAGCTTGGCCTCGAAGGCGACGGCGGCAAACCACTTGCGCGAGAGGCTCCAACGCAGCTCGGCGACGCCGCCCTGTTCTTCCTTTTGGGTGTCCGGGATGTAGCGCAGATCGTAGAACGCCTGGAAGAGCAGATCGATGCCCTTGGCGGGCGACAGAGGGATCTTGAAGGTCAGCAGCGAGAACCAGTTCTGGTTGAAGGATTTGGCGAGGACGAACTCGCTGGCGTTGTTTAGAAATCGGAACTCGGGCAGGAAGAGCAGACTGAGCTCCCACCCCATTCCGAGGAGGTTTGCCTCGACGAACTCGAGCTCCGCCGTGGCGAGCCACTCGGACGAGACGTAGGACGTTCCGATGGCCATGTCGATCCAGCGACGGTCCCCCTCCTCGACCGAGATCACGAGGGGGACCTCACTGAGGGCCGAGTCGGGGTCCGAGCTGTCTTCGAGGCCGATCGCCTCGACGGTGACGGAGCGGAAGATGCTGCGCGCCCTGAGGTGTCCTCTGGCCTCGAGCAGGGCGTTGATGTCGAAGGGCTCTTTGCGCTCAAAAGGGATGTCCTGGCGGATCACGCTCTCCTTGGTGACGAAGTTGCCGTGAATGAAGAAGTCTCCGACGGAGTGTTGGTTGCCTTGTTCGACGGCGAAGCGAACCGAGATCCCGGCGATGTCGACGCCTTCTGCGGGCACGCAGGGCAGCGTCTCGGTTCCCACCGCCACGTTCTCGAAGTGGCGCTGGCAGCGCTCCCCGTGCACACCGTCGTGCGCTTCCCGTTGGCAGAGGTCGATGGGATTGGCAGGGACGCACTTGTCGGGCAGCTGTGGCAGCCTGCATTCCCCGAAGCCGTCCTCGGAGCCCGGCGATGCTCCTACGGTCGAGCACTTCACCGCGACCTCGGCCCGCGCAAACCCATCTCGTCTGTAGGGCCGGAGTATGGCGCGGGCGTCGTTGCTCAGGGTCTGCGGGTCGAGGGGCAAATCGACTTTGGTCTCGAGCTTCGCGGACAACTTCTGGGTGAACCACTTGTCGAACTCCGGCTCGAGCCGTTTGGTCACGACGGTCTTGGGTCCTTCGACGATCGTGAAGGTGAGGATGAGAAAGTTGGGATCCTTGGTGGGCAGGAGGGACCACTCGGGCACATCGGCGAGCAAGTACCCCTTGGCCTGATAGGTCTTGACGATGGTGGCCGCGTCGGCGGCGATCAGCGAGAGCTGGGGGTAGGCTCCAGTCCCAAAGGCCTGGTAGGGCTGCGAGGCGATGACGGCGAGCAGCTCGTCTGCGCTCAGGACGGTGTTGCCCAAGAACTCGACCGCCTCGATCTCGGAGCGGGGCCCTTCGTCGATGGTGAACGTGATCTGGAACAGGCCGGGCGTCGGCTCGTCGACGTCGTAGGTGACCTCGGCCCAGTAGTGGCCACTGGTCTCGTAGAGGGCCTTGATCTCGATCATTGAGTTGAGGATCTCGGCCTCGTCAATGAAGCCGGCCTCGAAGAAGGTGAGCACGTCGAGGAGCTCGCCGGTACCAAGGTCGACGTTGCCTTTGAAGGCAAAGGCCCAGCGAGCGTTCTCATCGATGTCGAGGTACACATCGAAGACCCCTCGTGTCTCGGCTTTATGGCTTTCTTTGCGCACCCGCGCCTGGATGAAGCCCTCTCTTCGGTACATGGCGATGATGGCGTCCGTGCCTTCGGAGAGCTGCTCTTTGGTGAAATTGGAGAAGAATCCGAACTCCGAACGCAGCTCCGACTCGACGCGGTCGTATTCGAAGGTCTCGTGCCCACGGATGTAGACCTTGCCCAAGGCGTAGGCCCGTCCCTGATCGACGCGGATGTGGAGGTCGACCAGGTAGGGCTCTGGCTCGACGGTGGTGATCTCGACGACCGCGTCGTAGTAGCCCTCCGACTCGTAGAGCTGTCGGATGGACTCTTTTTGGTCGGCGAGAGCGGTGGCGGCGAGGGCGGCCAGATCCATGCCCCCCAACGAATCCTGGCGCGCCATGGACGAGGAGCGAGGCAGGAGCGGTCGCCCTGGGCGCAGGAAGAGCCGCTTGTCGAGCTCGGTCTCGAAGAGGCTGCCGATCTCATCGTAGGCGATGGTTCGCACGATGGGCTGCCCGACGGTGTCGTAGGTGACCTTCGCGCCGTCGTCTCCGATGTCGATGCCGATGGCGATGGTGGCGAAGTAGCCCGTCTTGAGCAGCCTCTCTTGGCCTCGGATGATGCGTCCGAGGTTGTATTCTTGACCGTCCCAAAGCCCGGTAACCCGCTCTAGGGTGTCGACGTTGTTGAGGTCGTCACAGAAGGGCAGATCGCAGAGCACCTCGACGTTGGCGATGGTCCCTTGGAACTCCAGCTCTGGACGAGTCAGGACGGCGCTGGCGGCGGCAGCTGCGCCCGTCAGAAACGCGCGGGGAAAAGACTCTGACAGCTTGGAGAGGGTGTCGAGCACTGGGGTGTCCGAGGTGTCGGCGGTCTGCGCGGCGAGTGGCTGACACAACGCAAGCAAGGCCAACAGCGCGAAGACAAACGCCCGCAGCGTCCCTTTCAGGGGGTCTCGTCGAGGGGAGTTGTGTCGCTGCAAAACCAAATCAGTCTCTCGGACAGATGGCAGGCCCCATGGTCTCGCGACGGGGGAGGCGGTGAGGGCCCGATACGTGCGCTGTGGGACGTTGATTCCCACGTGGTTGGCGGCGCGGCGACTATCGCCGATCTGGGCTCGATTCGCCTAGCGAACAAGAAACCTCAGTCGAGGGGGATGTGGAATCGCACCCGTGCGTCGAAGCGCGGGATGGGGGCCTTGCCTTCTTCGACGATGGTGTTCTGGCCGGTGAGCTCGACCAACCATCGGTCGGTAAACCGATACTCGCTGCTGAGCGCCTGCTCGTTGCCCTCTGCCCCTCGAATGATGACGCCAGCGCCGATGCGGAAGGAGCGATTGACCTGCTGAACGTAGACGAACTGGGCGGCTCCCTGTTTGATCACGAACTTGAGCTGGTCGGCGGCGAGGATGTCGCCGACCTGTGCCTCGAAGAACGGGGCAATGAGGGATTGCAGCGCGAAGTCCATCGCTGGGCTCTCGGCGCCAGTGTTGAGGTCGTCGATGGTCTTGCCCGTCAGGATGAGGGCGAGAATGTCGTTGTCGCTCTTGTTCGGCTGGCTCTCGAATTCGATGACGGGTTCGGAGAGCGTGCCGGTGACAGAGACGGTGATGGTGACGTTCGAGGAGCCCTGGGCGAGGTCTTGTGTCTTGATCTGCTGTCGATCCAGGGTGGAGCGGCCCATGACCGTGGAGGTAAAGTTGCTCTGTGTGTTGATCTCGGCCTGGGCGGCGAGGTTGAGGCTGGCTTGGGCGAGCGGGCCGTCGAAGCGTAGGTTCCCACCAGGCAGCACATCGAACTCAACAGTTCTGAACAGGACCTTACCCTCTCGAACGTTGACGACCCCGTTGATGTCGAGCTCGCTGGGAGGAAGGTGTCCCTGGACGCGCGCAAAGAGCGTGAGATCGACGTTCACGTCGGCGCCCGCGACCTTGTTGTCAACCTTGAAGCCGCGCTCAGCGGCAACCACGATGTCGAGGTTGATCTGCTTGAGCAGTGGCACTTGGTCCCACACTGGGCTCTCGTAGCGCTCGGCTCGTGCGCGGCTCTCGATCAAGGTGCCGAGGCCAGCGTCAACGAGCTCTCCCTGCACGTCGTAGTCTTTGTAGTAGCGCCCTTCGGTGACCTCGATGATGCCGCTCACGTCCCAACTGTTGGGGTCGGCAAAGTCCTCGATCTCGAGGTGCAAGTTGTTCGGTGAGAAGGTCAGGGTCATCTCGTTCTTGACGCGGTAGGAGAGATCCCGTGCCGAGACCTTGATGTCGGCGCTCTGCGGGAAGAGCGAGGTGCGACCCACTTCTCCGTAGAGCGTGTAGTCGCCGCCGAGCAGCTCTCCTTCGAAGGCCTTGCCCAACGAGATGCGGAAGCACTGCGGAGAGTTTCGGCAGCGACTGCCGCTCGTAACCTCAATGATCCCACGGCTCAGGAGGATGGGATCGGGCAGCCCCCTCACCAAGACCCGAATAGGCTGGCGAACCCCGACGAAACCTCCCAGCTCGGCCCGATAGAGGTCGAGAGACTGGGTCTTCTCGTCGTAGATGTCGCCCTGGGCGGTCAGCGCGATGCCGAGGCTCCCCTCGGTCTCTCGGAGCGCCGTCGTGCCGAGCCTGGCGAGCTCGGCGCTGACTTCACCGTTGAGCTCGAGGTCGATCTTGCCATCGAGGCCGGCTGTGCCAGAGAGCATCAGGCTCTTGGCCGAATGCCGCAGCTCCAAGTGGTTGATTTCCAGTGTCTTGTCTTGGTCTCGAAAGGTGAGGAGGGTCTCCCCTCGAGTCCGGATGGTTTGGCCGTACACAACGGCACCGATCTGGCTCAATCGTAGCCTGGCCACCAACCCAGAGGTGTTGTCGAAGCTGGCTTCGACCGCACCACTGGCGTCCAATTCGGCCACCATGATTTGATTCGCGTTGTTCTGGAACTTGTTTTGGTGGGCTTTGGGGGCGCCATTGATGGCGGTCGCCAGCTCTGGCAGGGCGTCAAGGAGGTCGAGGTTGTCGAAGGTGAGCTTGGCCACAGCCGAGAAGTCGGTCTGTTGCTCGACACGGGCTTGAAATCCGAAAATTCCGAAGACCTTACCCTTGAGATCGAGCCCATCGGCGCTGCCAGTGAGGTCAAGGGTGACGTCGCCGAGCTCGCGTTCGGCGTAGACGAGATTGTTGGCCGTGAGTGTCCCCTCGGCGATGATGGGCTCTTGGGGCCACCCGTCGAGGTCACCAGAGGCTTTGAGCGTCAGGTCGATGACGCCGCTGAGGTCCAAGCCTGCGGCTTGCAAGCGCTTGATGTCCTTCAGGTACAGCCCCTCGAGCGCCATGTCGACGGCAAATTTGCGATTGTTGAGGTTGTACGAGGCCTGTGTCACCGCGAGGGAAGAATACTCTCGTGCGCTGCTGGGGCTGTCCCTTCGCGGCTCGCCGAAGTTGACGAACAGGTCGGAGACCGCGATGCGATCGAGGGCGACGTCGAAGTGGGTCTGGAACAGCGGTATTTCTTCCTGCATGACCCCAAACCCATCGATTCGCGCTTGGCCTCGTAGTCGCGGGTCCGTGATCTTCCCGGTCACCGCGACGTCAGTCTGCACCACGCCTTTGAGGGCGTAGGCCTCGAGGCCGAGGTCCGGCAGTAGCTCGTTCAAGCTGCGCAGGTCGAAGTCCTTGACGTTCACCTTCAAGTCGACTTGTGGATTGCGGTCGAGCTTGCGGAAGTCGGTTCGAAACGGCTTCAGGGTCCCTGAGGCGCTCACCTTTCCCAATGAGGTTTCGGTCTGGAAGCGTTCGATGGTGACCTTCCCGCGATGGTGTCGGGCGGAGAGTTGGAGCGTCGGCGCGTCGATTCCGGCGATGTGGAGCCCGCTTACATCGAGCTCGACTTCGGCGTCGGCGTTGAAGATGGGACCACTCCCAGAGACCTTGAGCGCCACCTCGGAGGTTCGCAGGTCGCCCAGACCGAGCACTTTGGCATAGCGCCCTAGGTTGTCGGTGGTGAGCTCGAGTTGCAGACCTTCGACGGTGAGCGCGTCGAGCCAGAACGCCAGCCCTCTCGCGATCTTCAACCGGTCCTCCCCAGCGACGACCGAAAAGCCATCGTGAAGGCGCAGGACCCGGTATTTCCAGGAGAGCAGTGGCTCATCTGCAGTGGGATTGTTTTGCCGGAGCAGCACACTCCGCGCCCCCGAGAGCGGGAGCGCATTGGCGAGCTCGAGGGTCAGTGGCTCCTTGAGGAACAGCTCGATGGCGTCATCGTGTCCGACGACCTGCAGGAGCCCTGTCACCTCGCCGGCGAGCAGGTTCGCGAGATTGGTGCCGACGACGAGGCTCCCGTCCACTCCCTCGACGCGCTCGAAGTTGCGGTCCGGGTCCACCTCTCCGAGATTGAGCTCGAAGTCGAAGTCGCCATCGAGGATCGCGTAGTGCCCGCTGGCGCCTATGGCGCCAGTCAGCGCCGACGCGGAGAGGTCGAGCAACGCGAAGTCCTGCCCGTCCAGGGCACCGACGAGGGTCACGTCATCGACGCGGTACCCCGCATAGTTGAAGGAGTCGGTGGTCAGGGTGAGGTGCGCCTCGGCGTGCCCCAGGTCTCCAGAGGCATCGAGGAGGATGTTGAGAGGCACCTCGCTGCGCAAGTCTGAGCCGATGAAGTAAGCGAGCGCAGGGTCGTTGCCAGGCAACGTCATCTCCAGCCCTGCGTGAAACAGGATCGTCTCTTCTGGTGGTGTGCTCGATGGGGTGTGGCCATAGGCCCTGGCGTCACGGGCGATGTCGTCGGCTGTGGGCGCGAGGTTCATGGCGAACTGTTTGAGTTGGACCCGGCCATCTGAGACCTCGGCGTCGAAACGCAGCGCGCCGTATGAGAGGCCGCGCCACCAGAAGTCGCTGAACTTGGCGTTCCTGAAGGGGATGACCAAGTTCCCCCGAATCTCTCTTGGCAAGAGCTCGGTGGGAAGCTTGGAGGCCTCGGCGAAGTGATAGAAAGTGTTGGACAGCGCGACGGCGGTCTGACGCTGGAGCGCCGCGACGTAGGCCGCCCGGCCCGATGGAACAGCAAGGGGCAAACCGACCTCTGGGCGTCCATGTTCGCCCATGGGGAAGTTGAACAAGCGCGGCTCGAAAAGTACTTGACCCTCCGAAATGGCGATCGCAGGCGTGTCCGGGATGGGCCGAGTGCTGATCTCTAGCCCGAACGACCCTACCTTCACCGTGAAGCCGTTGAGGTCGGTGCCTTTGAGCTCGACGTCGAAACCGTCAAAGGCCAGGTGAACGCGTGAACGACGGAAGTTGACGTCATGAAAGGCCAGAGTCAGGGGGTCACCCGTGGAGTCGACCTCTTTGACCGGTTCGACGGCCCGCAGCAGGTTGAACTTCTCGTAGGCGCGGAAATCCAAAAAAACGTCCGCCTGATCGACCTCGATGTCGTTGAGATCGAGCTGACCGCGGGTGAAGATGCCGAGCAGCTCGAGGGCGGGAACTTTGGCGTTGGCGTGCTCGATGCCGATGACTTGGCTGCCTTCGGGTTCGTAGAGCCTTGCGCCATTGACGTTGAGACGGTTGAGAAAGGGGCCGATGGTCACATCGTCAATCTCGATGGTGCCCATCAACTGCCCGTTCACTTGGGCCTCGACAAGGTCGACGAAGGGCTGACTGTTGACGAAGAAGAAGCTCCCCACATAGATGCTGCCCAGGAGCATCGCGGGCCAGAAGAGGTGAATGAGCAGAGAATGCCACCAGCGAAGGCGCAGCCATTCGAGCTTGTTCGCGATATTCTCTTTGAGCTCTTTGCTCGCCACCGCTCTGAGTGTCCTCTTCTACAAACTCCCATCCGATCGCGCGTAGGGACGCCAAGTGGCTCGCTTCGAGCCACCTCTGTTCCGAGTAGCCCACGAAATCCGATCGACCGCGAGAGTATGGTTCATTATCGAAAGACGCGCTATCTCCTACACGGACGGCTCGCTCTCCATCTCCCGGTTTCGTGGCAGGAAGGTTTCGACATGTGCTTGGGACGGACAACTCCTGGACGATGTTCACCCTGGTTCGAGGGGGTGTTGTCCTGGGGGTTCGCCATGTTGCTGCTCACCGCCTGCAACTCGACGGACGGACAGCGCTTCCGTGATCAGGAGGAGTGGCAACGCTTCGACAGCCAGACCTATGTGTTGCAGCTGCACGGTGCCCGGTTCAGACAGCCAGCGCCTGAGGTCAAGACCTTCGTCTGCCCCGATCTCCCTGGCGACATCACCCTTCCGATCAACGATATCTCGGTCTTCGACATCGACGCGACCTCGCCGACCCCGCTGCTCGAGGTCGACCTGGACTACAGCCGCACGAGCACGCAGTGCAGCGACATCAACTCCGAACAGATTGGCATCATGCTCAAGGGCCTCCCTGTCGGCTCGGTGGATCTCTTTCGCCGTTGTGACGAGACCGACTCGAACCGCTTCGTGACTCGCTGCGCCTCAGTCGAGAGGCTGCACGAACAGCGCATCGTCGAGAGCTGCGTTGGCGCCGAGCCAGAGGAATGCGAGCAAGTTGTTTGGGGCCAATATGACCTGATCGCCTACAGCGAGTACCTCGACGACCCAGCCTGCACCTCTGACGAGAACCGAAACCCGGGCCAGGGACAGACGCCGAGTCGTTGCGAGGTCTGCGACGCGCTGTCCCCAATCCGCGTCAACGCCGCCTATATCACGTCCTCCCCTACGTCGGAGTATGGGCAAGAATGTTGCGGCGCGAGCGAGGAACAGCCACCCCACCTCGCCTTTTGCGTTCGCCCTTGTGCCTGTCGCAAGACTCGCTTCACGCTCAAGGCCAAGGCGGTCGCAGCGGCCAAGCCTGCGGTCGAACCTCCGACCCTGAAGATAGCCGTGCTCAGCGACATCGAAGGAAACACCAAGACCGCTGGGCAGTTCGTGGACCAGGCCTTGGAGCGCGGCGTCGACTTCGTCGTCAACATCGGCGACATCAGTGCTTCTGGGGGGCAGAGCGGCTTGCGCTCCATGTCCAGCTGGATAGACGCGCACCTGAGAACCTTGGACGGAGAGAGCTGCTCCGTCCGTGATGCCGACCGCGTCTGCTGTGCCGCCGGGGAGTCGCGAACCTATCCCAACTTCTGCGGCGCCCGGCTCAACGCCCCTCCGCTGATGAATGGCCTCGGCGAGAACGAGACCAGCGAAGAGAGTTTCGTGACTTTCTTCGAAGAGTTTGGTCCTTCGTCGTTCAGCGCTTTTGTCGGCCGTGTGCAACTCATCATGCTCGACTCTGCGGACGCGACCTTGGGCAGCTCGCAGTACCGTTGGCTCGCCAACAATCTCAAGTCGCCGGTTCCCGAATCCTATGACTGCAGCGTCGCCACGCAAGAGGGCGGCGCCCCTTGGCCGGTGTTGGCGGAGTGCGCCCCACGTGGGGATTGCGTGGACTGCATCTCGGGCTCATCCACCGCCGCCCGCCCGCTGTGCATCCCTCCAGAGGCGGGTCGCGACGATCCGACCCTGAGCCGTCCCCGCAACCTACGAACCCGAAACTGCGTCTGCGTCCCACCCGAATCGGTGGTCTGCCCCTACAACTTCACCTGTGCCGACGACGGAGACGGGACGCAGAGCTGCCGCTGCAGCCGAGACACCGACTGCGGCCCCGGCGGACGCTGCAGCGAGGGCGCCTGCTTGCCCCCTTTGCGCTTCCTGCTCACCCACACGCCTCCCTTCGACATCCTCGGAGCCCGAAACTCGGCCTTCCGCTCCCGGCGTGAAGCCGCGCGGTTGGTCGCCATTCTGGCGAGGAACAATGTCGGGCTCATCTTCGCCGGCTCAATCAATACCTACGCCGAGGTCGCCATCGCAGGCATCCCGACGTTCATCACAGGGGGGGGCGGCGCCGACATGGAGAGCTTCGACACCGCTGGACACCACTGGCTGCTGGTCACGGTCCAAGACCCCTTCGGCAATCCCCGGCTGGGAAACGTCAGTATCGAGCGAATTTCTATGAAGTAGGCCGGGGTTCGCACGGGTATAGCGCAAACGACGAGAGCCAGTCCTCTGCAGGACCGGCTCTCGTCGTTTGGGGAAATAAGGCTTAGTCGGCGATGGGGGTCTGAACGTAGCGGAACCACACGTCGTACACGGAACCCACCGCGGTGCCCGTCTTCAGGGCGCTCTCGGCGGTGCGGACGAAGAGGCCACGCTGGGTAAGCTGGCGATCAAGGCCCGCGCTCTCGGGGATCGCGCGGTAACCCAGCGCGATGCTCGCCACGCCGAGGGTGCGCAGGGAGTGCAGCTCGCTGTCTTGGCTCTGGCCGTCGCCATCGACGTCTTGCCAGAGCTGGAGTTGCGTGTAGGCGGCGTCGTTTTGGTCGATGAGACCGTTCTGGTCGGCGTCGAGGAGGGCCAGGTGCTCGAAGCCCGTCTTGACCTCATGGTAGCCCACGGCGCCGACGAAGTTGCCGAAGAGCTCACGGCCACTGTCGATCTGGCCGTTGCCATCGCGGTCGAGGACGAGCAGCGCGTCGTCGCCTTGGAGCCAGGTGGTGCGCTGGGTCTCTCCGACGCCGAACAGGTCGAAGTCAGCGCGGCTCTCGCCGAGGGAGACCAAACGGATGCCGTCCCCTTCGACGTCGAAGACCAACGGGTCGCTGACGTTGCAAGGCACGACGCGGAAGATCTTCTCTTCGGCCAAGCTGTGCTCGGTGTCGATGCCGCGGCGCAGACCTTCGAGGTACTGAACGTCGGCGTCGTCGCGGGCCGCGATCTCATCGATGGTCTGCGGCGTGTAATTGGCGCACAAGGGGTTGTCGGCGGCGTAGAGATCGGTCGCGGCTTGGGCGTTGCTCTTGGCCGGGATGAGCAGCGCTTGGTCGGCAGCGCAAACGTCGATCTGACGGTTGTCATCGGGGTAGTTGATGTCGATGCCGACTTCGGCCAGGCGGTCGTTGAGCTTCTCGATGTAGAGGTCACGGCCGGCTTCGACGCCGGCTTCGAAGGCGCTCTCACGGGGCTCGATGTCCTGGTCGCAGAGGCCGTTCTGACGAATGACACGCATGGCGACGAGGGCTTCGTTGTTGACGCCGGTCTCGATGCCGTTGCCGTACCACAGCTCGTTCTCGCTGCGGTTGTTGTCGAAGCCGCTGTCTAGGGGGTTGTTGTCCTTGAGGGAGGTGATGCGGGCATAGGCAGCCACGGTCGCGCGGTCGGAGACCGTGCGGCAGTCGACGCTTCCCGAAGGCGTCCCCACTGGCTCCAGGAACGGGCAGCTCCCGCCGATGGCGACCGGCACGTAGTCGGTGCCGCTCTGCGTCGAAGCGGTGTAGCGAGAAGGAATGCCAATGTCCTCCAAGACCAAGTTGACCTCGTCGGTGAGCGCTCCTTTGCCCAGGTACAGCCCCAGACTGATGGCCTCGCGCTGCACCTGAACGACCGCCAGGTCGGCAGGATCGATGGTGTTGATCGTGAGCCACTCTTGGCCAAGGTTGAACCCGTCGCCGCCGGTCGTCGTGCCGTCTTCTACGGCGTCGGTGGCACCCAAGGTGGCCTGACCTTCGTTGCATCCCCAAGCGAGGGAGGCGGTGATGAGCGTGAGGGCGATGCAGAGTCTGTGGGCGTCCATAGTTGAACCTCGTCGCGATGAAGGATCCCAGGGGAGGGACCGCTAAATTCAAAGTCTGCTCTCTAGTTACTGCACAAGTCGGGCCAGCGCCAAAGTCCTCACGAAAAGCCCGTCAAAACCTGAGCCGAAGGGACTCTAGGTGGGCTCAATGCCAGGTTTGAGGCCTCACTGAGGAGGCTTGACCCCAGAGAAGTGTGGGCTCGACGCCACAGTTGGAGGCCACACGCCAAAGCTCGGTGGCGAGCTCCCCTCACAGAGCGCCCACCAGCTCAAGCCTGGGACTTGCCAGCCCAACTTCGAAGCCAATCTCGAGGCTCGGTTGTCCCAACTCAGGGCCGTGGACAGCACCGAGGTGACCAAGGTCCCGCGCTTCCAAGTCAAGGCCGTCGCCGCCACGGGCTTGGGCCGCGCACGCTCGAGAAGACAGGTCAACGCCCTTGGCACGACCAGCGAATGGAAGAGCCCTCCGCTGCGCAAGACCTTCAGACCACATTGGCTCAGCACAGCGGCCGCTTGCTTGGGTGCGTAGCGTCGATGGTGCTTCAGGGCAGCGTCGTGGGCGCTGTAGAGCGCTGGGTGGGCCGGCACGCTAAAGAGCAGGTGGCCGCTAGGCGCCATGTGGTCCGCGACCAGCTCGGTAAGAAAGGAGTGGTCGTCTTCGATGTGCTCCAACACGTCGAGCAGGACGACGAGATCGAAGCGCCCCTCGGGCTTTTCTGCGCGATAGGTCATTCGGCCGTCACTCTGGCTTCCGAACATGTGGAGGTCGTCGGCGCTGTAGTGGGCGTCCCAGCAGACGAGCTCGGCGCTCGAGGGGAGCTTCAGGAGGAGCTGACGTGCAAACCAGCCGTCGCCCGCCCCTGCATCCAAGACCCGAAGCGGCGGCGAGGCGAGGTGGGCGACGACTGACGCGAAGAAGTTGAAGCGCGCGACCTCCCAGGGGTGGCGCGGACCTTCGTGAGCGGGGCGTTCCGAGAGGTCCATTTGGGCTCCGTGGCCGAAGGTCGTTGTGCGCTTCGTGCACGCAAGCCTTCGGGTTTGCGCGACTCTCCGCCATCCCTCTGGCTGCGAGTTCGCGAGAACGAGTCAAAGGTGTAACCAACGAATCCGCAACAGATCGGCGAGCATCCGCGCCGAGTCCTTGATGGGATCGACGCGCGAGGCCTCGTAGTGTTGCCAGTGCACCGGCACCTCGGCGATGCTCAGACCGAGCTTGCGGGCGATGTAGAGGATCTCCACGTCGAACGCAAAGCCGTCCAGGCGGCGGCGCGCAAAGCACTGACGCGCGGCCGCCGCGGTGAAGAGCTTGAAACCGCACTGGGTGTCGTGGAAATCGCCCATCACCGCCGCGCGCACCGCCAGGTTGAAGCTGCGCCCCATGAGCTCGCGGTAGAGGGGCTGGCGCTTCTCGAGGTTCGAGCCCTTCACGGCGCGCGACCCGATGGCAACATCGGCCTGGCCCATGGCAGCGGCGAGCGTGAAGTACTCTTCGATGGGGGTGGAGAGGTCCGCATCGCTGAAGAGGACGTGCTCTCCATTGGCGCGGACTACGCCATGACCAACGGCGTAGCCCTTGCCGCGGTTCGCGCCATATTGCAGCAGACGCAGCGCGCCAAAATGCTCACAGTAGCGGCGCACCAGAGCGGCGGTGTCATCCTTCGAACCATCGTCGACGACGAGCACCTCGGCGTCGAGGCTCTCGGCCTCGAGCCACTCGAAGACACGCTCCAACGTCGGACCGAGGCGCGAGGCTTCGTTGTAGGCTGGAATGACGATGCTGAGGGCGACGCAGGTCATGAACTTCTCGTCTTCTTGCGGGTGGCGGCGGAGCGTGACCGCACGTCGGCTTTGCTCGCCTCGAAATTGCTCAATCCCATAGAGGCGAGCGAGAACCGGTCGGGTTTCCCGCGCTACTCGGGACAGAGGTGGCTCGAAGCGAGCCACCTCCGCCGCGATCGGCCAAGAAGCGCACACCTTCGCCCTAGAGCCGAGCGCTGTCCATGATTCTTGATCGAGCGAGGGGGTTGGCGATGAGCCGCGTGTCAAGAAACAAGCGCTCGCACAAACGAATTAACACGACACACTTTTCTCCGTTTGTTACTTTGGTTGGGCCGTCGTGGCCGGGAAAGGCCCCGAGGGAGGGACTTGATGAGCGAGCAATTGAACTGTTGGGATTTCAAGAACTGTAGACGCGGTATCGAAGGCGACTGCCCAGCGGCGACTGCTGTGCAACTCGACGGGGCTCACCGAGGCAAGAACGGCGGCCGCACCTGTTGGGCCGTGGTGGGCACACTGTGTGGCGGAGTGGTTCAAGGAACCTACGCGAGCAAGATCGGCAGTTGCTTGAGTTGTGAGTTCTATTCGTTGGTGCGAACAGAAGAGGCGGAAGCGTTCCTTCCAGTGAGAGACCTTATCGCAATGCACCGCAAGGCAGAGTTCTGAACGCCTTTCACTGGGCCGTGACCTGCGGCGCGTGAGCAGAAGTTCGATCATGAGCAATGGGGCGCCGATCCTCGTCAGGGTTGAGTCTGCGGCGGAAATCGGCACACTCAGGTGTGAGGCGTTTTTTTGTCCCCGCTTCCCGCCTCAACCTTCGCCTATGCTCAGCCCAGTGAAACTCTTGATTTGCCCGTTACCAGCGCTCTCTAAAGCGGTTGTGCTGTGCGTGCTCGCCATGTTGGGGGGCTGCGCGACCGAGGTCGATCCCGGCACCAGCTCCGCCATCCGTTTTGCCAACGTGGAAGAGGGGGATGTGCTCTCGGGCACAGCGAGCGTGGGGGTCATTGTCAGCAGCAGGGACGAGCTGGGCGTTGAGTTCTATGTCGGCGAGGAGCTGATCGACACCAAAATCCGTGCGCCCTACGAGGTGCAGATCAACACCACCCATTTCGGCGACGGACCACACCCCCTAAAGGCGCTCGCCTACAAGGACGGAGTGACGTTCACTGCCGAGGTCGGGGTGTTCTTCGACAACTCCGGCCCCGACATCTCCATGCTCTCGCCTGCCAACGGCAGCATGCTGTTCAACGACACGTCGGGTACGAAGCTGCGGTTCACGGTCAGCGACGTCAATGGCGTGATCGACTTTGCGGTCAGCGTCAACGGCATTCCGCTGACGGTGGGCGCAGCCCCCGCCTACGAGACGACCCTCTCGCTCGACGCGCTCTCCATCAGCGTCGACATGCTTCCCCTCGAACTCTTGGTGAAGGCCACGGCGACCGACACGTTCTTCCACTCTGCCAGCAAGACGTTCTCGCTGACGCTGATGACCCGTTTGGCCTGGCGCTTCCACACCCTCGGTCAAATCTGGGCGCCCCCCGCCGTACGCGACGACGGCGTGCTCTTCCTCGGCTCTCAAGACGGCCGGGTCTACTCCCTCAACGACAGCGGCCAAGAGCTCTGGCAGCGCGACGCAGGCGGGCAGATCGTCACCAGTCCAGTGCTGGTCGACACTTGGGTCTTGGTCTCCGCTGGCAACTTTGTCGTGGCGCTGGAGCAGGCCACGGGGAATGTCGTCTGGCAAACGGATATTGGCTCAACCGTTGGCACCAAACCCGTGCTCAATGGCTCTCTGGTGCTTGTTGGAACGTACGCTTCCAAGCTGCAAGCCCTCAACCTCGTCGGCGGGACCCCAGCCTGGGGGTTCCCAGTGGGCAACGACATCCAGAGCACGCCGGTGATTCTGGCCGATCGGACCGCTGTCTTCGGCAGCAACGACCGCTTCGTCTACTGGGTCAACTCGGCCGGCGCCGAGCTCGGCCGCATCGAGACCGGCGACGCGGTTTGGGGCGACGCCACCTTGGCCAGCAATGGAGACGTCTTGGTCGGCTCTCACGACGGTTTCCTCTACCGTTTCTCGGGAGCGGGTGTTCTCTCGACCGAGTTCGACGCCCGCGGCCAGATCTGGGGCAGCGCCACCGAAGGCCTGGGCGGCGTCATCTACATCGGCAGCACCTTCCGCCGGCTCTACGCCGTCAGCTCCAACCTCAAAAACGAGCTGTGGCGCCGAGAGACGGCCGGGCTCGCCTACTCCAGCCCGGCGCTCTCCAGTGACAGCACCATCTACATCGGCGCCACTGACGGTCGCCTGCACGCCTTCAGCAGCCAGGGCACTGAGCTGTGGACCTACACGACCGAGGGCAGCATCGTAGGCTCGGCGGTGGTCGCCAAGGACGGGCGCTATGTCTTCGTCGGCTCCGACGATCGCTACTTGTACGCGCTGCGCACCGGAAACAGCGGCTGCGGCGCACCAGAGACCGTCAACGTCGGCGGCAAGCTGGTCACCACCTACGAAGTCAGCCGGCCCGACGCCACGAACACTCACCAGGGCGTGAGCGTCGAGACCATCTGCTCGCGTCCAGGAGTTCTTCCTTGGACCGGCGTGACCTGGCAGGAAGCCAAGTACGCGTGCAGCTTGGCCGGCCTAGACCTCTGCGATGGCGTCACCTGGGGCATCGCCTGCCAGGGAACCGCGAACGCCGACTTCCCGTATGGCCGTAACTTCGAGGCCTCCACCTGCAACGGCGCTGCGAACCCAGTCGGCGGCTGTGCTTTAGGAGACTGTGCCCCGATGCCGACGGGCGACAACGCCGGCTGCCGCAGCGAAATGGGGCTGGTCGACATGTCGGGCAATGTCCGCGAGTGGACCTTGGACATGGGGCTCAATGGCAACGTCGTGCGTGGCGGAGGCTACACCGACAGCGAAGAGAACCTGGCGTGCTCTGACTCGCAGGAGGTCAACCCAACCTCGCGCTTGGACGACCTGGGGTTCCGCTGCTGTTCGAAGTGAGCGCTGACGCAGGACCTGGGCGGCGTGTGGGCCGCCCCTAGCGCCCATCTGTGACCAGGCGGCCATCGGGCCGCCCCACTCGCAAGCCGCCCGACCCCACAAGAATCAGGCTTGCTCGTCCTCGATGGACTCGAGCGCCTTGATGGCCAGCTGTAGGAAGTCTGATTCGGTGATGATGCCCGCCAGCGTCTCGTCGTCGTGGATCACGATGAGGCAGCCGACGCGCTTCTCTGCCAGCTGTCGCGCTGCGGAGAGGGCGGTCTCGTCGGTCTTCGCGACGAGGATGTCGGTGGTCATGATCTGGCGCGCCCGGATGCGCTGTCGAAATGCCACCTCGTCTTTCTCTGGGACTCTGACGATGCTGCTCACCGACGCCTTGAGGAGGTCGCGGTGGGTCACCAGGCCGACCAGTTTGCCTTGGCTGACCACTGGCAGATGACGGATTCTGGCTGTGCGCATGATCATGTCGGCGAGGTCGAGGTTGTCGTCGGCCTCGAGCGTGATCACGTGTGGGGTCATCAGGTCTCTGACAAATAGCTCATCGTTCATTTTGCTGCCTCCTGCGGTCGCCTAATTCCTGCGCGAAATAGCCTATGATTCTTGAGGATCGGAGTCACTGTTTTTCGAGCGAGGGCAGACTTGGGGCTTCAAGGCAGGTGCAGCTCCACGGTCAGCCCGGCGATGGGGTCGAAGATCGCAGCACCGTCTCGGTGGTGAGCTGGGTGTTGGTCGGGTGGTTGGCTCCAAAGCCCCTCGGACAACAGACCTCGTGCAAAAACGACAACCCGCCTTGACGCGATCGGCATGTCATGCCCTGGGTCTGCCGCCGCGAAAATCGCTAAAGCCCTTTCTGTTCCAGAACTCTGTCGGACGTCGCGCCTCCGGCAGGGGGCACGACACGGCGCCTGACTCCGTTCGTTGCGCACCGCTGGAGTCCGCGCGCGAAGCGAGGCGTCGCGCGCGCTTCCCGCTTTTTCGGGCCACGCGGTGTGCTGGCACATGACGTGGCGATCAGGGCTGAGCCAAGAGCTCACGACATCGAATGTTATCCTTTATTATCACGTTCTTACGAGACGTCACGGCGATCCCAATCGCTGCCGCCCTGCCAACTCCGCCATGTCCGAAACATCCCTGAGAGACGTTAGATATCAGCACCTTACAGGTGGCACGCGGGCTGCAGAATCGCGGTGTCGGGCTGACCTCTTCCACCTCTCACCGCGAGAACTGCCATGACAAGACCTCCCACTCTCCGACGACTTGGCCCTCTCCTTGCCGGAATGCTCCTACACGGCGCGCTCCTCGGCGGCTGCGAAACTCCCAGGAGTGACGCCCAACCCTACCGAGGCTCGGACATCACCCGCTCCGCCAAGTTCGAGCTCGACGAGACTCAGCTCAGCGCACGCAGCGAGGGGCCCACTCTCACCATCATTCGGCTCCCGATCTGGCGACGGGCCATGCAACCGCTGGCCGGCACCGCCAAGGTCGGCTTGTGGACACTGGACGACCAGCTAGTCGCCGAGAGCAGCATCGACTTCCAGCTCTCCGACTGGCGCGCCGACCTCGAAGTTCCCCTCATCTTCAACGCCGACGCCGCCGGTGGGCAGGACCGCGGCGAGCTCTCGCGCTACGTCGTCTCTTACGAGATCAACAGCGGCACCGCAACAATCATGGGGCGGCGCTCCTTGTACTCCATCACCGCGCAGTGGCAGCTGCGGGTCGTCGGCTCCGAGACCGTGGCGGTAGGAAGTGACACGCGCTTTCGCGCCGTCCTCTCCGACGGCCATGACCAGAGCCCCATCGAGGGCGCCACCATCCAGGCTTACCTCGGCGCTCGCCTCGTCGCCAGCGCCCTGAGCGACGACCAAGGGCTCGCCTTCCTAGACGTCCGCGGCCTGCCCGAGGAGGTCGGCACGCAGCCGCTGCGCTTCGTCGCCGAGGGCCCAGAAGGAGCCGCCGAGGTCGAGACGCCCGTGCAGCTCGAGCGACGGCGCAAGACCCTCATCACCACCGACAAACCCATCTACAAACCGGGACAGACCGTGCACGTGCGCACCTTGACCCTGGAACAACCCTCGCTGCTCCCCACCGCGAACACCGACATCACGCTCGAAGTCGCCGACGCCAAAGGGAACTTGCTCTTCCGCCAGACGCAGCAGACCGATGCCTTTGGCGTCGCCGCCATGACGCTGCCGCTGGCCACGGAGCTGAACCAAGGCCAGTGGGAGATTCGCGCTCGGCTGGGGGACTGGACGGCGGTCAAGACCATTCGCGTCGAGACCTACAGCCTGCCAAAGTTCACGGTCGAGACTCGCTTCGACGCCGCCTACTACCACCCAGGCGAGACGGCGCACCTCAGCTTCTCGTCCAGCTATTTCTTCGGAAAGCCCGTCGCGGGCGGGCTCCTTCGAGTGTCTCCCACGCAGGTCGACGTCAGCCGCCAGGAGCTGCAGGCGATTGAGGTGGCCCTCGACGAGGAAGGCTTGGCGAGGGTCGATCTTCCCGTCCCCAGCTTTTTCTCGAGCCCGCAAGTGGAGACCGGGCAAGCCGTTCTCGAGCTCTTGCTCGAGCTGACCGACGGCACCGGGCACAGTGAGCTGAGCAGCGCCACGATTCGCGTCGGCGTCAACGACCTCATCGTCAGCGCCGCGCCCATCGCGGCGGTCGTCCCTGGTGCGGTGAACACTCTGCTCGTGACCACCACCGACACCCTCGGCCTACCGGTCGAGGCGAGCGGAAAAATCCTCTTCGGCGGCAACACGATCGACTTCGTGACGGGCCCTACAGGCGTCGCACGCGTCGACATCGACACGCCGCAGGCAGCGGGCTGGCTCTCCTACACCGTCAACGTCCAGGACGCGCTGGGGCACCGCACCAGCCGTGCCTTCTCCACCGTGATCCCTTCCGGTCCGAGCCTGAGCGTGCGCACCGATCGGGCCTTTGCCCATGTCGGAGAGACGGTCATTGTGGGGCTTGTGGGCCGGGAGATGCCTGGCGGGCTCGAGGGGGCGCGGATTCACCTCGACCTCTTTCGCGACGGTCGCACTGTGGCCAACCGCGACGTGCTCCTCGACCGCCAGGGTGAAGCCGAGCTCGAGCTCGTCCTGGACGACGAGATGGGTGGGCTCTTGAGCCTCGAGGCCTACAGCGACGAGCTTCAAGGCCCACGCAGTCAGGCGGCGATGTTCGTCGAGAGAGACCGCAACTTGCTCGTCGACCTCCACGCCGAGCGCGCGTCGTACCGCCCCGGCGAGGACGCTCGTATCGAGGTGCAGGTCACCAACGTGGACGGCGCGCCGGTCGTGGCGGCCGTGGGCGTGAGCATCGTCGACGAGGCGGTCTTCGCCCTCCAAGACGTGCGTCCGGGTGTCGAGCGGCTCACCTTCGAGCTCGCCGAGCAGCTGATGAACGCGCCGGGCGCAGGAGCCTGGTCCGCCGAGAGTCTCTTGAGCGAGCGCGACGACGCCAACCGCGAGGCCGCAGCGGCGGTGCTCCTCACACAGGTGGACGTACCCCGAGGCAGCGTCGACGTCGACAACTACGGCAAGGCCGCCCAGGCGGCGAGGGAACGCTCGGCCGTGGCGACCGCCCGCGAGCTGACGCGCGTCATCCAGTGGTTGCAGGAGCTGGGCGTGAGACAAGACGTCGCCCGCACCTTCGCCCACCAAATCATGCTTCTTCCCGACCTCTACGACCCATGGGGCCAACCCTATGCCATCGAGAACGTGCCCGACGCCGGCTGGGGCGAGCAGGTGCGGCTGACCAGCCCTGGCCTCGACGAGCGACTCGGCAGCGGCGACGACCTCTCGTTCGTGCTCTCCGAAGCCCAGTTCTAGTGTAACGCTTCACATGTGACCATGCTTATGGGCGTGGCTTTTCAGGGAGGCAGGGCTCTGCCCTGGCCCGCCGGGGGACTTTGTCCCCCGGACCCCCAATGACTTTCTTCTTTTTTGTAATCAACAACATGCCGGTATTTTTGAAGAATTCGTGGGGATTGGGGGCGCTCCTTGCAGCCAAATAAACATGGAGATTCATGACGGTTTACACTAGCTGCTCGCTGCTAGGCAGATCGCCGGGCTCGAGTGGTATGTTGCTGATATTGCTTCGTTCTTTAACGCAGAGACGCTGAGACGCTGAGACGCAGAGAGTTTGAGCTGAGGAGCTGTCCTGTCGCCTGCTCATAGGCGCCAGGTTGGGTGGAGCTCAGCGAGAAGCGCTCATTTGGCCGTCTTTCTCAACTCATTTATCAACCCCCTCGCTAACATTCGTTAGAGGTCAGAATATGTCACGTCTACGCAAGCCCCGTCGCGCAACCCCACGCACTCGCTCAAAGCGTGCTCTCACCTTGCTCCTCGCCTGCAGCGCCGCCCTCTCGCTGAGCTGCAGCGACCAGGGCCTCGAGGGCTCAGGAGGGGAGAGCTATTACGAGCCGCCCGCCAACGCCGCACCCTCAGACCCCAGCGCCTCGTCGCCCGATTCGCAAGCCCCAGAGGGAGAAGGGGGCAGCGAGAGGCCCAGGGTCCGCAAGAACTTCCCCGAGACCCTCGACTTTCGGCCGGCGGTCATCACCGACACCGATGGCCACGCCGTTATCGACGTGGCGTTGGCCGACAACATCACGACCTGGCGCATCAGCGGGCTGGCGAACAGCCGCGAAGGGCAGCTGGGCAGCGGCGTCGCGGGCCTGACCGTCTTCCAGGACTTCTTCGTGGACATCGACTTTCCGTCCGAGCTGACGCAGGGCGACGAGGTCAGCGTTCCGGTCGCTCTGCACAACTATTTGGACGCGGCGCAGACCGTCGTGTTGACGGTCGACCTGGAGAGCTCGGGGCGCTGGTTCGAGTTGCTGGGGCCGCAATCGACGACGGTCACGTTGGAGCCTGGGGAGGTCACGGCGCGACCCCTGCGGCTGCGCGCCCTCGAGGTGGGCGACCACGCGCTGCAGGTGTGGGCGCTGGGCGACAAGGAGAGCGACGCCGTGCGGCGCGTCGTGCACGTGGCCCCCAACGGCCAAGTCCAGGCGTTCAGCCGCTCTGGCGTGCTCAGGGAGCGCGTTGTGGAGACGCTCTCCATTCCGGCAAACGCCATCGACCACGCCTCGAAGCTGGTGGTCAAACTCTATCCTGGGCTCGTCAGTCAAGTGGTCGATGGGCTCGAGAGCCTTTTGCAAATGCCTGG